>UMHI01065405.1_pt1 | contig 74419 bp, 75 predicted proteins | sample 1965481 | NCBI WGS metagenome assembly UMHI01 (sample SAMEA4836093, study PRJEB28245) | human gut metagenome | biome: gut microbiome; material: fecal sample | place: Denmark | collected 2008 | reverse complement strand
GATATATAACGAAAAAGAGGATGCGACATTTTGACACACCCTCGCATTTTTCTTTCGGGCAAGAATTAAAAAATCTTTGATACATGGCTGGATATTTAAATTAACCAAATTTGCCTGTTCCCCATACCAGCTGTTTATTCTTTTATCGTATATTTGTCTGTAACGTAAACAAGCACTCTTATGCATAGACAGACACACATATCCGGCAAGCTTCTTTTCCTGGGAATGTTGATATTCCTTTTATCCTCTTGCAGAACAACCCGGATTCCTCACTATAATTTCCAGGAGTTGGCCCGTGCGGCTATCCGCCTGGATATGGATATCGACGAAAAAGACAACCATGCGCTTTACGTAGAGTCCTCCAAATGGCTGGGTGTACCCTACCGGTACGGAGGGAACAGTAAAAGGGGAACAGACTGTTCCGGCCTTACTTATTCCATTTACAAAAAAGTATACCATAAAAAGCTACAACGCAGTTCGGAAGGCCAACGTTCCGAAGACTGCAAAAAAGTAGCCAGACGCAACTTAAAGGAAGGCGACCTGGTATTCTTCCACAACGGAAAAAAGAAAAGAAAAGCCAGCCATGTAGGAATTTACCTGAAAGAAGGAAAATTCATACATGCCAGTACCAGCCAGGGAGTAATTGTCAGCGAACTCGATGAACCCTACTACCGCAAATGTTGGATGCAAGGGGGAAGAATATCCGATTAATCACGACACACACATGAAACATCTGCACATACACGCACTACGTTCCTGCATGCCTTTTATCCTATGCAGCGCCCCTATCTTACCGGTGGCAGCCCAACAAGACCAGAATCAGGAACTGAAACTGAATCAGGATGCTGTCAAGATGATTCAGTTTGACTTTACACATTCTGCGGAAGAGATAGCCAAACCCTTGGAGTCACCGATGGAAAAGAAATGGATGGAGTTCCGCACAGACATCAAGATGCCCCGGAGCCTGACTGACACCACCACCGTCAAAAAAATTACCGGTTACGTCCGGGCAGCCCCCTTTACTATTTGGACAAAATTCGGAGAAGACCCGGTATACGATGTACTGGTAACCGGACGTCCGAAAGAATGGAAAATCTATTGGACTCTCAATCCATTTGGACCTAAGCCAGAAGAGTACGGACGGTCCATGCCTGTCATGCCAGGATCGAACTATGCCCGGATGGTAGCTCCCATCGGTCCCAGTGCAAGTATCAGCGGAGATATCAACGGATTCCTCTATGATGTACTCAGCCCGCGTGGACGCATGCTTGCCCACAACCGTAAACATGCCAATGCCTGGAAAACCTATAAAGACTACCAACCTACCAGAGAGGATAGTCTGAAGTTTCCTACCTATATCCAACATGACAAAAATAAGGGAAATACTGTTGCCAATCCCGTTCTGGCAACACACTTTGCAGGCGACCAAACCCTTCCCATCTACCAACATTCCGCCGAAGAGAACGATTCACTGACTCAAGTTCTTCTGGACTCCTTACAAGCCGAGACAGTCCAAAACACAGATTCTACCGGAACAGCCAAGTCACAATCCGGAGACAATGTAGCCGACTGGTATGACGAAATGCGTCAACAAAAAGCACAAGACTCTTTACGACGTCTTGAATTTTTCCGCAAAGACAAAACCTATCGGAATCAATACGACGTTGAAAAGGAACAGCGCAGGTTCAAGGAAAAACAGAATTAACGGATACCCGTCAGATACACAGAAAGCCGCCTCAACGAGACGGCTTTTCTTGCACATATATAGATTATCACTTCTTGAATACAAAGTAAACGGCCAGAATCAGGCAAACAAAAGCAGCCAGATGATTCCATTTCAATTCCATCTTGAAAGCAATCACCGAAAATACGGTAAAGACCACCAACGTAATCACCTCTTGAATCACCTTCAACTGCATGATATCGAACGGTCCTCCACTGTCACGGAATCCCAAGCGGTTGGCAGGTACCTGCAGACAATACTCAAAAAAAGCAACGGCCCAACTGAAAGCTATGACACCAATCAGCGGCAATGATGCAAACCAACTGAACTCTTCCCGCATCTTCAAATGCCCATACCAGGCGAAAGTCATGAAGATATTTGAAAAAATCAGCAATACTACTGAATAAATACCATTTGATAGCATAGTTCTATTTCTTTAATCATTCTTTTATTCCATATCTTGTTCTCCGACCTCCATCGGCAACAAATCAGCCTGTACATTATTCATACTACTCCAAAGACTGTACCGGGCCTCAGGATTCATCGCCTCCAGCTTCTTCAGTACATCTTTCATATCCGAACGGTGTGAATCCTTTTCATACGGACAATTCTTGATTTGTTTCCGATACCCTCTGAAAACAGCCATCTCCATCAGTTCCGATTCATGTACCAGACACATCGGACGGATAATCGTCATATCAAACTTACGCATTACCAACCGCGGTGGCATTGTACTGAAAGCTCCTTGAAAGGTCATGTTCATCAGTAAAGTTTCCAGAATATCATCCATGTGATGTCCCAAGGCAATCTTGTTACATCCCTGCTTTTTGGCTACCGTAAACAAAGCTTTCCGACGGTTCCAGGAGCATAAGAAGCACGGAGACTTCCGGTTATCCGTCGAGGTGTCGAACGAAGTCTCATAACGGACAAAAGGAACTCCCAGTCCTTCGGCATACGTACGCAGATAATCCATATCCGACTCGTAGGCAATATTTGTCATGACTACATGTACCGCCACAACAGAAAACTTCGGCTTATAGATTCGGGAACGGCGGGCCAACAGCTCCAACAAGGCCATCGAATCTTTCCCTCCCGACAGTCCCACCAGAATCTTGTCTCCTTCCTCAATGAGACCGTACCGGACAATTCCTTTCATAAAACGCTGTTCGATGCGGCGCATCAGTTTTGCTTCTTCCGTCAGTTTTCCCATAGGCTTTTCAAAATCGGCTGCAAAATTACATGAAAAGAATGATTTACTCAAGAAAATAAAAAATAGAATCTGCCAAAACCATGAAATTCCAATATTCTTTGTATTTTTGGATAAATTTCTGACAAAATCTAAACTGAACCCATCATGATGAAAAATAAAACATATATCTCGACTTTATGTGGACTTCTTCTGGCCGGAGGGCTATCGGCACAAACACTCAGTGAAGCACAGAAAATGTTTCTGAATGGAGAGTTTGCCCAAGCTAAACCGGTATTCCAACGTCTGGTAAAACAGTCTCCCTCGAATGCCAACTATAATTTCTGGTATGGAGCATGCTGCTACGAAACCGGAGAACTGCAAGAATCTATCCCCTATCTGGAAAAAAGTGCTGCAAGAAAAGTCATCAATGCCTACCTCTATCTGGGCAAAGCCTATTACGACACTTACCGTTTCGATGAAGCAGTAGACAATCTGGAAGAACATATTTCCTGGCTGGAAAAGAAAAAACGGGATACTGCTGAAGCTGAACAGCTGCTGGAGAAATTCCGTATCGGTTCCCGCATGTTCCGTGGAGTAGAGAAAGTAGCAGTCATCGACAGTTTTGTGGTAGACAAGACCGATTTCCTTCAGGCATATAAACTGAGTCCTCAGGCCGGAGAAATCAAATTTACCGGCGAAGGTGCATGCACCAGTTTCACCAACGAAATGGGTGACAAAATGCTGTTAGCCAAAGAAAACAGTGAAGGACAAAGCCAACTATATACCCAAAGCATGCTCATTGACCATTGGGGAGACCTCGAACAGTTGAACAGCCTGAATGAAACTGGCACGAACCTGAACTATCCTTTTGTCGATTCTGACGGTATCACCGTCTATTATGCAGCACAAGGAGGAGACAATTTGGGAGGATACGACATTTTTGTAACCCGATATGACTCGGAAGACAACACTTACCTGCGGCCGGACAACATCGGTATGCCGTTCAACTCGCCATATAACGACTACATGTACGCCATCGATGATTTCAACAATCTGGGCTGGTTCGCTTCCGACCGCTTCCAACCCGAAGGAAAAGTATGCATCTATGTATTCGCCCCCAACGATTCAAAAGAAGTGTACGATTATGACCTGACCGGTGAAGAGCAACTGGCTACCTATGCCTCCCTCAAGAATATTCAAGCGACTTGGGGAAACGCAGACAAGGTACGGCTAGCCAAGCAACAACTGGCCAAAGCCATGTACCAACAGCAACATGAACAAAAATCAAAAGGCGATTTCGTCTTCATCATCAATGACGGAGTCACCTATCATGTACTGGACGATTTCCAATCAAAGGAGGCACGGGAACTTTATCAGGAGCTCTCGCAGAAGCAGAAAGACCTGGATGCTCTGCAACGTTCCTTGAATGAACAGAGAGACACATATGCCTCTGCCACAAAATCAAAGAAAGACAGCATGACCCCGGCCATGCTGGATCAGGAAAAGCGCATCCAGGAGCTGCACAAGGAAATAGAGAAACTGACTTTTGAAGTACGCAATACTGAATTGAAAGCCCGTTCATAAGGCTTTCAATTCCTGATTAATCACCCTTTAAAAACACTGGTTATGGATATATTGATTCTACTTGTCTTGATTATCGGTGGACTGATTCTTTTTTTCGCCGAAATATTTCTGATACCAGGCTCCGGTATAGCAGGCATAGCTTCCGCAGTCAGTCTGCTCTATGGCATTTACTTTGCGTTCGACACCTTAGGTACCCAAGCCGGATGGATAACTTTAGGAGTGGTCTTTCTGGGAATTGTCATTATTACTACCTGGATTGTCCGTACAAAGACAGTAGACAGGCTAGCCGTGAAAGAAAGCCTCAACTTCAAGCCTGACCCCTTGGCCGGTACAGATTTAAAAGTCGGTGATACAGGGGTTTCCATTACCCGTCTGACTCTGATAGGTAATGCCGAAATCAACGGACATCTGCTGGAAGTCCAGTCATCCGACGGTTTCATCGACGAACGGACTCCGATTCAGATCAGCCGCATCAGTAACGGTGTGGTATATGTACAGCGTATCAATCATTGACATTTATTTACCTTAAATCATAATGCTTTATGGACCCCATGTATTTTCCTCTCATTGTCGGCATCGCAGCCGTTGTCTTTCTGGTGATTTTCTTCCATTATGTACCATTCTTCCTCTGGCTTTCGGCCAAGGTATCAGGGGTACACATCTCGTTGGTACAACTTTTTCTGATGCGCATCCGTAATGTACCTCCCTATACTATCGTACCGGCTATGATTGAAGCACATAAAGCCGGATTGAGCAATATTACCCGCGATGAGTTGGAAGCCCATTACATGGCAGGCGGGCATGTAGAAAAAGTGGTTCATGCCTTGGTATCAGCATCGAAAGCAAATATCGAACTGTCTTTTCAGATGGCTACCGGTATCGACCTGGCAGGTCGGGATGTATTCGAAGCCGTACAGATGTCAGTCAACCCGAAAGTCATCGATACTCCACCGGTAACAGCTGTCGCCAAAGACGGTATTCAGCTCATTGCCAAAGCCCGTGTAACTGTCCGTGCCAACATTCGCCAGTTGGTTGGTGGTGCCGGTGAAGACACCGTACTGGCCCGGGTAGGTGAAGGTATTGTATCCTCCATCGGTTCTTCCGAAAACCATAAGTCAGTATTGGAGAATCCGGACTCCATTTCCAAACTGGTACTCCGTAAAGGACTGGATGCCGGAACAGCTTTCGAAATTCTGTCCATCGATATCGCCGACATCGATATAGGCCGCAACATCGGCGCTTCTCTGCAGATTGACCAGGCTAATGCCGACAAGAACATTGCCCAGGCCAAAGCCGAAGAACGCAGAGCCATGGCAGTTGCACTGGAACAGGAAATGAAAGCCAAAGCCGAAGAAGCCCGTGCCAATGTCATCCAGGCAGAAGCAGAAGTACCGAAAGCCATGGCCGAGGCTTTCCGCAACGGTAATTTGGGAATCATGGACTATTACCGGATGAAAAACATCCAGGCAGATACAGACATGCGTTCCAGCATAGCCAAACCAGACAGTCACCCGGCCAGCAATGAACCAATCGGTAAATAAACCCTTAAAGTAAAGAAAGGAGAAATATGATGAAAACTTATTACGCCCCTTCAGAACTGATCATCAATGAAGACGGTTCTGTTTTTCATCTGCACGTCAGACCCGAGCAACTGGCAGATAAAATCATTCTGGTAGGTGACCCCGGACGGGTGGAAGTAGTTGCATCACATCTGGAAAACCATGAATGCAATATCGCCAGCCGCGAGTTTCACACCATTACCGGCACTTATCAGGGAAAACGTATTTCAGTCATCTCTACCGGAATCGGGTGCGACAACGTCGATATCGTACTGAATGAAATAGACGCTCTCGCCAATATCGATTTTCAGACCCGCGAAACCAAAGAACAGTTACGTTCGCTGGAACTTGTACGCATCGGTACTTGTGGAGGTTTGCAACCCTATACACCGGTAGGAAGTTACATCTGCTCTGAAATCTCCATCGGCTTCGACGGACTGCTCAATTTCTATGCAGGTAGAAATGCTGTATGCGATTTACCGATGGAACGGGCACTTCTCAACCATCTGGGATGGAGTGGTAACCTTTGTTGTCCGGCTCCTTACGTCATTCATGCCAATGAAGAACTGGTAGAGCGTATCGCCAGTACAGACATGGTACGAGGCATAACCGTGGCTTGCGGCGGATTCTTCGGACCGCAAGGAAGACAACTGCGCATACCGTTGGCAGACCCACACCAGAACGAAAAAATAGAAAGCTTCGAATATCATGGTAAACGTATCACGAATTTCGAAATGGAAAGTTCGGCCTTGGCCGGTCTCTCCCGTTTATTAGGGCATCGGGCCACTACTGTATGCATGGTCATAGCCAACCGGGTGATACAAGAAGCCAACACCGGATATAAGAACAAGATTGATGATTTGATTCAGGTTGTCCTGAACCGTATTTGACCCTCTTCATTATTTCAGCTATGGAAGCAAGTTTCAGACAAGACACCTCATGTAGCAAGGAAATCCGTTATCAGACCTTCCTCGAACAGTTCGCCCCGCTTATACAGGACGAGAAAGAAGAAATCAGTGTGCTGGCCAATACATCTGCAGCCCTGAAAGAAGCCTTTGGTTTCTTTTGGGTAGGGTTTTATCTGGTTCGCGACGGACAACTTATACTCGGTCCGTTCCAGGGCAGCGTAGCCTGCTACCGCATCCGCAAGGGAAGAGGTGTATGCGGAACCGCCTGGGAACAGCAAGCCACGCAGGTAGTTCCTGATGTCGATCAGTTTCCGGGACATATCGCCTGCAGTTCCCTCTCCCGTTCCGAAATTGTAGTCCCCATCATCAGCCGTGGAGAGGTAAAGGGAGTACTTGATATCGACAGTGACCAGCTTAACTCGTTCGACGAGACAGACCGGATATATCTGGAAAAGCTAGTTGGCCTGTTAACCGATACACTCTACTGACGTCTTTATCTGAAGATATTGAATACGTAATATGCGAATGAAAAAACAAACGTTTGTTTGCAGTAAAACATGAGGACGAATCAATCCATCCGTTCGTTTACAGTAAAACCTCCGTTTCTTTTTTAATCTGTAAATGGTGATGGAAATCCCCAAAGAAAAAGAGTGAAGAATCATGAATTTCAAGCAACTCAAGATTCTTCACTCTTTCTTTATAAACTGTTCAGCCAGAATCATTTCTGAACTTCCTGCTGCTGTTTCAGTTTCTCTTCAATCGGGTCTTGATACTGAGTCTGCAGTTTCACCAGTTCAGCCTTCAGTTCTTCTGTAATCTTTTCATACCCGGGTTGACCGAAAAGGTTATGCATTTCAGTCGGGTCTTCCTTCAAGTCATACAGCTCCCACACATCGATGTCATTATAGAAATGAATCAGCTTATAACGGTCTGTACGTACACCATAATGGCGTTTCACCATATGTTCTGCCGGATATTCATAAAAATGATAATACAAGGATTTACGCCAGTCGGCCGGCTTTTCACCTTTCAGCAACGGAACCAGTGATACCCCCTGAATATCTTCCGGTATCGGAGCTCCGGCCAGTTCCAGGAATGTCGGTGCGTAATCGATATTCTGTACCATCTGCGGAATGTCCCCCTTTGCCTTGAAATCCTTCGGCAGATGCATAATCAGCGGTGTATGCATGGATTCCTCATACATGAAACGCTTGTCGAACCAACCGTGTTCACCCATGTAGAAGCCTTGGTCAGAAGTATAGACTACCAGCGTATTGTCCAACAGACCTTTTTCCTTCAGATAGTCCAGTACCCGTCCTACGTTATCATCCAACGATTTTACCACCTTGGCATAATCACGCATGTAGCGCTGGTATTTCCATTCGGCCAGTTCCTTCCCTTGCGGATTCTTCTTGTAGAAATCTTCTATCAGGGGCTCATAGAAGGCGTCGTACACTTTTCTTTCTTCCGGATTCAACCGGCCTACATACGCTTCGTATCTTTCTTTCAGCCGTGAATCTTTATCCTTACGATACATCTTGGTATCATAAATCAGGTCCATATCCTTCAGGATATTCATCTCCTGGGCAGCAGCTGCCGGACGTCCTTCATAATCGTCATAGAAATTGTCAGGCAACGGGAAAGTCTTGTCTTCATACAAAGACAGGTACTTCAGCTCCGGCAACCAATTACGATGAATAGCCTTATGATGAATAAACAGGCAGAAAGGCTTGTTCTTGTCACGCTGATTCTCCATCCAGTCGATACTCATATCAGTAATCAGATTAGTGATGTATCCCTGCTTCTGAATGGTGTCGTTGTCCATGGTTATGAAGTCCGGATTGTAATAATCTCCCTGTTCGGGAACGATTTCCCAATGGTCGAAACCGGTAGGCAGACTGATAAGGTGCCACTTACCGATAATAGCTGTCTGATAACCGGCCTGCTGAAGCAGCTTCGGCATTGTTTGTTGAGACCCGTCAAACACACACGTAGTATTGTCTGTAAAGCCGTTGGCATGACTGTGTTTACCGGTCAACATACAGGCACGGCTCGGTCCACTCAAGGAATTAGCAACAAAACTGTTAGTAAAACGTACACCGTCATTTGCTATGCGGTCCAGGTTCGGAGTCTCGATATACCGGGTATCATAACAGCTCATCATCTGCGCCGTATGGTCATCAGTCATGATATATACAATATTATACTGCTTGACCGGTGCCTTTTTCTCCGTACTGCACGAAGTGGCTGCCGTACCGATGAATGCAGCTGCACCCAGACACAGGAACTGTCCGCCCTGAGACATACTAAATAAATGTTTCATGATATTCTTGATTTAATTCATAGTCTTTGCATATCCTGTAACCATCCGATAATCGCATGAAGAGAAATTTCCAGGATTCATAACAATAAAAACAACCAGACAAAGATATGAAATATTTTAAGAATATTCGGGTTTTTAAAAGGAAAACATTTATTTTTGTAGCTGAATATATTAATACTTATCATCATTATCACCATCGTTTATTATGAAAAAGACACTATTAACGACATGGGCAGCAAAAGCCTTATTGGTCTGTTGCCTGACTGCATGTTCGCAAAAAGAAGTCAGTATCGGAAATCTGAACGTCATTCCTCTTCCACAGGAAATCATAGAAGCCGCCAATGCCGCTCCTTTTGTCATCAACTCATCGACTGTCATTTGTTATCCCGAAGGTAATGAGAAACTGGAACGTACGGCCCGATTTCTGGCTTCCTATATCAAGGAAGTGACCGGAACCGAAGTTCAGACAAGTACCAAAGAAGGAAAGAACAGCATTATACTCAGTGTAGATCCGTCAGTCTCATCACAAAAAGACGGATATGAGCTCAATATATCCTCCGAAAAAGTGACAGTAAAAGGTTCCACAGAAGCCGGAGTATTCTATGGCATACAGACCATTTACAAGGCATTACCTATTACGGAAGGGAAAGCTCTTGCTTCTCTGCCTGCAGGAACCGTAAAGGACTTCCCTGCTTATGATTACCGTGGATTCATGGTTGATGTAGGCCGTCATTATTTCCCGGTAGACTACCTGAAAGAAATCATCGACATCCTGGCCATGCATAACATCAATTATTTCCACTGGCATCTTACCGAAGATCAAGGATGGCGTATCGAGATTAAAAAATACCCGAAACTGACAGAAATCGGTTCTCACCGGAAAGAAACAATTACAGCTCCCGGTTCCAAAGAATTCGACGGTAAACCGGTCAGCGGTTTCTATACGCAGGAAGAAGCCAAGGAAATCGTCAATTACGCAGCTGAACGTTTCATTACAGTAATACCTGAAGTGGATATGCCGGGACACATGCTGGCAGCACTGGCCTCTTATCCGGAACTGGGCTGTACAGGCGGTCCGTATGAAACGGCTACCAAGTTCGGAGTATTCCGCGAAGTGTTGTGCGGAGGTAATGAAAAGACCCTCCAGTTCGCAAAAGATGTCATCAATGAAATCATGGATATATTCCCTTCTCCCTACATACACATAGGTGGCGACGAATGTCCGAAATACGAATGGGAAAGATGTCCGAAATGTCAGGCAAAAATCAAGGAACTGAAACTGAAAAGTACACCGGAACACACCAAGGAGAACCAGTTGCAGGCTTATTTCATGGGTGAAGTAGAAAAAGAAATCATCAAGCGTGGCCGCAAGATGCTGGCTTGGGATGAAATTCTGGAAGGTAATCCGGCCAAGAGTACTACAGTCATGGCCTGGACCGGTATCAAGGCAGGAATCAAGTCTGCCCAACTGGGCCATCAGACCATTATCTGCCCTATCAGCCACCTGTATTTCAGTAATCCGGGTTACAACCGCCTGAAAGGAGTCAGCAGCGTAGAACGCGTATACAACTTCGAACCACGCAACGAAAAGCTGACAGCCGAAGAAAAAGAAAATATCATCGGGGTACAGGGATGTATCTGGACCGAATGGACCAAAGACAGTGTCAAGATGGAATGGCAGATGATGCCACGTATCGCCGCACTGAGTGAACTGCAATGGAGCAATCCGGAGAAGAAAAATCTGGACGGTTTCCTGAAACGCCTCCGCCATCAGCTTGACCTTTATACACTGAACGGTTATCACTACAAACAGGATATCGAAGATGTAACCATGGATATCAATCCGGTAGGCGAAGGCGGTAAAGCTGCAATTACCCTGAACACTTTCGACAATGCTCCGGTTTATTACACGACAGACGGTTCGGAACCAACCGCCGCTTCACAGCAGTATAACGGACCGGTCACCCTCGATGGCAATACTGTCACAGTAAAAGCCAAGGCTATCCGAGACGGCAGAGAAAGCAATACAGTAGAAGAGACTCTGCAATACAACCTGGCGACCATGCGTCCTATCCAGTTGGCATGCACACCCGACCCGAACTATACTTATAAAGGTGCCAATCTGCTGGTAGACGGCCTGAAAGGAGACGACAACTACCGCTCCGGACGTTATATCGGTATCTACGGCGAAAATCTGGATGCCACCATCGACCTGCAGGAAGAAAAAGAAATCTCTGCTGTAACCATCGGTACTTATCTGGTTCCGGGCGATTACATCTTTGGCCTGACGGGAATCGAAGTCTATGTATCTGCCGACGGTAAGGATTTCCGCAAGATTGCTTCCAACACCATTCCGACATTGGAAAAAGGCAGCAAGAACAACGTGCTGGAACGCAAGGAAATCAAGTTCGACAAGACTCCTGCCCGTTATGTACGCATCGTCGGGAAGAATACGCCGGCTCTTCCGAAATGGCACTCAGGTGCAGGAAAGAAAGCCTATATGTTCATCGATGAAATAGAAATCTTCTGATCTTGATCAGATAACAGAAAATACCCTATCCTACTCAGAAATATACTGAACGGGATAGGGTATTTTTTATAGAACCGTATCTGATATATAATTATTGTTTTGCATTGTAGATTTCCTGAATCTCACTGGCAGAAAGACGGCGAGTATCATAAACACGGAAATTATCTACACTCATGTTTGTACCGGTCAGTGTCATACTTTTATTCAACTGCAGGCTACCTCCCATGGTAAAACTGGTGCCCGTATCATAAGAAGACTGGCTTCCACCATTTTCGCTGAAATGATTGGCATCTTCTGTCAAGGTATAGACTTCTTGTCCGTCTACATAAAGGGTTGTTGTAATGGTAGAATAAGTTGTAACTTCAAAATCAGAAACCAAGGCTATATGATGCCATTTCCCATCAGTAAGTGTAGGATGGACAAAAGCAGGCAGGTTGCTGTACTGATACATATTATTGTAACGGGTTACCAGGAATTTCAATGCTCCGTTACTCATGCTTAAAGTAAACATGGCCTCGCTGCGGATAGACGAACTCAGATGGAAGATATGTCCGTCTTCGAAATCCTTACCCCAGAAACTGATAGTCATCTGACGTGAATCAATGATAGGTTTGGATACAACAAAAGTACTGTTCCCCGTTTTACTGAATTTAACCGCCTTGCTTCCGGCTGTCACTCCTTCTACAAAAGTTGGAGAAGCTGTACCGAATCCGTCGATTCCATTCTCCGTTGCGTCTTCGAAATTGTCATCGAATTTATAATAGGTATAAAGACCCTGAGTCACAACCGTACCGGCTATTTCACTACCCTTTATGGCAGTTACTGTCACAGTCTCTTTACGGGAGCCGTCAGATATTTCAAGAGAAGTATGAAGGTCCTCGGTCATCATGGCACGGTCTAAAGTAACAGTAATCTGTTTACTACTCTGAGGAGCCGTCACTCCACTCGTTTCAGATACATTCACCCCTGTCCCGTCTGGAACCGTAATGTTCCATACAAGCTCTGCCGTTCCGGTATTACTGATTGTAAATGTCTTCTCCGTACTCTCTTCACCGAAATCCAGAGCTGAAGGTGATATCACCATTTCGGCTACCGCCTTACTGGATTTTACAGTGATGGTCTGTTCTTTAATTCCATCCGAGATGATAAAACTGGTATTCAGGTCGGACGTAAGTTTAGAGCGGTCCAACATCACCTTAATAACTTTGGAGCCGTCTGCCTCAACGCTACCTTCTTCAGCCGAAACCGAAAGACATGCTTCGGTTATCCCTGATACATTCCAGTTCAATATCGCATTGCCTGTATTCTTGATTGTAATCGCTTTTTCAGTCTCTCCCGCACCGAAATCCAGTTCAGTCGGTGTGACACTCATTTCAGATTTTGCATTTACAGGGGCACATGACACGGATATCGTGTATGAATTGCCGAAAGCAGACAGACTGATTTTCACATTCTTTGTTTCAGACAGTTTGTCTCGGCCTACAGAAAATATGATACTCTGAGTCTTGCCTGCTGCGATATTACCCGACAACAAGGAAGCTGAAAGCCATGGATTCTCTCCCAATTCAAGTGCCCAGTCTGTAGCTGCATTTCCCTGATTGGTCAGCGTTACAACCAATTCATCCTGGGTTGTACCGAAGTTCAGACTAGTAGGATCTATCCGGATGTCGGCTTCCTGTTGTTCCGAAGTCAACAACATATCTCCCGAAGCCTGTTGTCCTGCCACAACTGTTATCTGTTTCGTATTGGTAACATATCCGGACTTCGATATCTGGATAGTGTATTGTCCGGGCTCCATATTCAGGAACTCATAACGCCCGTCACTACCTGTATTGGTAGCCTTGCCCCCTGGATTCAACGATACATGAGCCATAGGAACAGGCTCTCCATTAGTTGCATCATTCACGATACCATAAATACTCCCGGTTGTTTCAACCTGTTCTTCTGTACATGCCACTAATAATGCCAGTGCCAAACAACAGAAAAATCCCCATACTGTCTTTTTGTTTATTCGTTTCATCATACCTTTGTTATATTTAAGTGATTAATCATTCATCTGTCAGGGAATGTATTTACCACTCCAGTTAATAAATAATTTCTTTTGTTAACAAAATAAACGAAAAAACAGACAGGTATCTTTTTGATACAAGGATATTACATACAACAAAATCCTTGTAAACAATCATATAAATGTATTATAGAGAAATCAGAAATCAAGGCGTTCCGGCTTATTTGACAAACATATCTACTCAAACAGAACAAAACCGCTCCACAGAAACTCATCTTCCGGGTTACTTTCCATCAGTTCACGCTGTGTCCTACAAAAAGCGTCAAACATACTGTCGCCTCCAATCCAGTGCCGATAGAACGTGGTAATGAACAAAACTGTCTTTGTATCTGATATATTATTAAAATTGGCCAATACAGCCCGGACTCCGGCAACTTTGAATGCCCTGACCAAACCATAAAGACCTTCTCCGGCTCTTGTTTCACCAGCAGCAGACCTACAAGCCGACAACACGACCAGGTCCGTACCAAACAAGTTCATTTGAGAGACATCGTGAGCAGTAACTATACCTGAGTCCATCGCATCATAAGGAACAGGTTTATTCCAATACCGGTTGGCTCCTGTAAGCAGGAAACCATTCCGCATCATCGGATCCTGATAAGCGCTGGAACCGAAAAAAGAGTTTTTATCAAATTCTACAATTCTACCATCCAGAACAGTTTTATCATATCGTAACGAAAAACCGTGAGTAGCAACATGGATAACACTAGGTAAAGCACTCCTGGAAGACAAACGAAGAAAATTAAATTTAGTCGCCTCACTACCCAAAAACAAATGAGACTTCCATCCCTCCGGCAACATAGAATCAATACGAAGTAACTCCTCCCTACTTCCAGGCAGATATTGTGCTCCTTGACCGCGTACACCTTTCAATTCTGGAAGCTGTGAAAAGTAAGCCCCACCAAATCCATACAGATTATACTCTGCAGCTTTGCCGATATTAATATCCTGTTTCAATCTAATAAAATCTTTTGTACTCAAAAGATAATGTATATCGTAACTCTCCAACAATTTCTTCTTTTTATAAAGGATATTATTCCAACCGAAATCAATAAACTCGCCCTCTAAACAAAAATATAATTCTGTCTGATGGTCAAGAAGCCGACGAATAGGTTTCCAGATTTTTTCTGTCTCTTTTTTTTCTACACGAATCTTAAGCAGATCCCATTTCATAGGCAATGAAGCCATTTTTGGGGAATACGAATCAGAAGTAATGACCAAAGCTACGTATTGCCTTTCAATGATATCAACCGGTAAATCTATAATTTTAATAATTGCTTCATGCGGCTTCAAACGATTTCTCAGACTTACCCAATCTTCCAACTGCACCAAAACAGAATTATCCAGACCCATTTTCTTCACTATGGAAACCTGTTTCCGTTTCAAAACCATCAAATCAGTCAATAACTGAAACTTATTAAAATAACGAGGACTACTAGGAAACAGATAATAATCCGGAGAGCAATATAACGAATCAATGGAATCCTGCAAAGTAAGCACACGTGGATGAAGGCCCTTTTTGGTCAGAGAAACTGGCGACGGAGTAATAGCCAACAATTCTTCTTTCAACAAGCTATGATCAAACAGCAATTCACTGACAGGTTTATATCTGATATGACGAAGCGAAAAACTCTGTACAGTATCCAGGTAATATTGTAGAAGAAAACCGATTTCCTCCCGTTCTTCAGGTAACAAATAAGGGAAATCCGGATTCAAATATTTTCTGATTTCACCTAATAGCAGCCGGTATGCTCGGATAGACTGTTCCAAATTCCCATTTTTCTCATAAATATGGGCTACTTGCATAGCATATAGATAAAACAGAGGCATGGTTCCATTCCGAAAAATCTCCTCCTTTGTAAAGGCAGGAGAAACAAGCTTCTTCAACCCAGTCAATACATCTTCTGCATTAGCAGGAAATGGTTGCATAAGATACCGGATAACCTCCTTTTGAGAAACGATTACAGCCCAATTAATTGTATCTTGATGCTGTACTAACGCCAATGCTTTTTCACAGACAGCCAGTGCTTCTTGCAACATTCCTTTCTTTATCTGGTACAGACTATAATCCACCAGATAATGAAGAGTGCATTTCTGAAACCAATCGGAATAAAAGGAGAAAAGATTATCCTGAGACTCGACGTGATGGTTCAAAATGTTTTTTACACGAACCAAATTTAGACTTACATTCAATATATTGTACATTGTGGCAAGATTCAGACTGCTTTCTTCATCCTTGTCAATAAGAGCCCTATTCCTACTGAAATTTATTTCCAGATTTCTCAGAACCATCTCCAACTCCTGCCATGAAAGGCTGTCATCATTCTGTTCCCGAACGAATATTCTTCCAGCTTCCGCAGATAATTCGAAGAAATATGAAGGACATCCTTTCTCTCGGAAATCCAGACTTAACTCATAAAGATTCCATGCATATCGCAGGCTATCATCCGAAAGCGGTTGCAAGTAAGATGTCCCATTCAGTCTTGAAAAATCCTGGGCATGAATAGTTTCTACTCTTATCATACAGATAAACAGCAGAAACATACACGGATATATACAGAATCGTTTCAGAACCATTTCCGTTGTTTTAAGTTTTCATATATCTTTTGTGCCTCTTCCCGGTACAACCCTTTCTGCTTGCTGATGCGGGAAGAAAGTTCCAGTACTTCCTTTCTTTTCCCGTCGTGCAGCAGGCATCCGAGCAGCAACCAGTCACCCGCTTCCTCCTCCTGACCGTTCTGAAGCTCCCGGGCCAATGAATAGGCCAGCTCCAGATTTCCCCGCTGCAAGAAAGCTATTCCCAGAAACATCCTGCTCTTTTCCGTCACTGATGACAGATTATTCTCCGCAGACAACTGCTGATAGCAAGCGAACAAGCTATCACGCTCTCCGGCCATATACCATTGTTCTATGCAACGGTTGATACGGGCAACTTCGGGTGTAGAAAAACCCTCAGAACGCGAACTTTCCCAGACCGGAGGAGTATAACAGGTTTCCATAATCTCCTGAGTAGTGAAACGGTACATTCTTCCATAGAAAGAAAGTCCCGCCAACAGAAGACACAGACAGGCTACTGCCCAGCGGTAAGGGACTGGTATCACAGACTTACGGGGCTTCCTTCCTGTCTGACTCAGCAGTTCCGTTTCGGCTTTCTTCCGTTGTGCTTCTACGATGAGCTGCCTTAGAAATACCTTTTCTTTGAGAGACGCATCCTTTTCCATCCGGTTCATGAACTCCGCTTCTTCTTCAGGAGTCATTTCATAGTTCAGGAACCGGTCGATCTCATCCTGTATCTGATTTTCCTTGCTCCTATCCATATCATTTTTTCAGTTTATAAAAAATATCCTTGCCTTCCAACCTGCGTTTCAATTCAAAAGAGAAACGGCGCAGACAAGAATTCTTCTTACTCTTTGCTACCTCTGCCGACTGGTATTCCAACCGTTCGGCTATTTCAGCCATACTCAACCTGTCCCAATAAAAGAACCGTAAAATACGGTTACATACGGAATCATCCTCACTCACTAACCTATACGCTTCTTCCTGGGCATATTTCCAGTCAGTATCCGGCAACAGCTCACTCACCCACTCTGCCACAAGAGGCAGTTTATCTTCCTTCTGGAATCGCTTCAGCACAAGATGCTTGCCGATTCCCAAAAGATAAGTCAGCAGTGAAGCATCCTGCTGCTGATACTTACCTGTCCGGATGTTATCCATCATTAGCAGAAAGCTGTCATGATAAATATCCGATGCCACCTCTTCTTCAAGCTGATACCTCTTCCGGATATAACCTATAAACAGTGGCCGGTAGTGTGCATAGAGCTGCTCAACTCCTTCTTCACGAATCATAGTTTCCGGTAAGGAAGAGTCTGCATTCCGTTTGTTCCAATGAAATGACAATCGCATATCTCTTTACTGATTTTAATGAAACACAGATACGACAAATTGCTCCTCCGTATCACTACATTCCATGTACGGGTGCTGCGATTTGGAAAAACGCCCGGAAGGTAACTGTTGCATAGTTTCATCTACAGCTTCACACCATGCTTCGGCTGTAAATGCATCGTTCCCCTGCTCTACCAACCGTACAAAACTATAGGTCAGCTTTCCGTAATGACATCGGCTTTTCCGACTATAATATTCATAATTTGTCTCCTCGGCCTTGCAGGCGCTCAAGACCAGCGTAGGAGCCTTATTTTCGGCTGATTTCAGTTTCAGGCTACGTTCCAAATGCTTTCCTGGCTGTGGCCGATAATCTTCCGGAGCAAAAATCTTGTTGGTACCCCGGATATAGACATCAGCGGTATAGCGGTTCGCAGTACCGCTATGACATGCATCCAGCAGTACAAAAACCTGCCCTTTCCTCCCGGCCTTGTAGCGTAACCTGTCAATCCATTCTCCCAACTCATCGTCACACAGATGATTCTCTCCCTCATACATCTCCGGAAGATACCAGAACAACGCATCATAAGGAATCAAGGCTTCATCCAGACCGTCTTCCTCATCTCCGCTCAAATCCATCATCTGCTGGCCGTGACAGGAAAAATGCAGAAATACGTAATCACCCGGGGTCGTGCATTCATACAATTGTTTCAGGGCCTGGCTGATAGCCTTCTTTGTAGCCTCTTCATTACGTAACCGAATTATCTGACTATAATGATTTCTTCCTAACAATTCGGCCATCATCGCCCCGTCATTATCACCATGAATTCTCTCCCATCCATTTTCTGCCGGATATTCACTGATAGCAACAATCAAAGCTCTACCTGTACGGGCGTAGCAACACCCGTATACAGACAGCCAACAGATACAGAATAGGCGGAAAAGAGTCATACACATAAAAATTTTTCTACTGTCCGTTTACCTTTTACGTATTCGGAGGATAAAGATAAAAAGATGTTTTGAATATCCCTAAACAAACCATCTTTTTTCTGTAAACAAGGTTTTTACCACTCAGTAACAATCTTGTTTTGAATAAAAGTAGTGTTTTTTTTAATTTAAATTTGCAATAATAAAAAGGAAAGCTATGAATGAGAAAGTAAATATCTCATATTACACAGCAAAAAAAATGTTGATGGAGTTACTTGCCAATGATTATTTGCTGAAAGATGAAGAAGTAAAAAAGTTACTGAAAAAAATGGCTTCGAAGAACGATGAAAAGAACGGATGTTTACCTCAAAGTACACCAATCATCATAGACACACAGTGTCGTCTGTTCTTTCCGATGTACAGTGACAAAGAAGTGAAGATGTCCTATCTGCCTAAAACGGTATATATCTTTTTCCTGCTTCATCACTCAGGAGTGGAATTCAAGAATCTGGATAATTACCTGAAAGAACTGTATCAGATATACCAGATTGTCTCCGAAAAGAAAAATATAGAGGCAGGAAAAATTAAGAAAAGTCTAAACAACCTGGTGGAACCGGGTAACAATCGCATTTATGAAATTTGCTCCGTCGTCCGGAAGACTTTATCAGAGATTCTTCCAGCAGAACTGGTAACACAATATGCGATTACTGGAAAATGGGGAGGACTTCACAGAATAAAGGCTAAACGCTCGTTACTTGAAATCAGACATGAAAAGCTGAAACAAATTACATTTGAATAATCATGATTGTTTAACATAATTCCATGAAATATGAAAAAATTACCTATCCTACTCCTGGCTGTATGCAGTATGCTGCTGGCAGCCTGTTCGTCAAACACACCAACGAAAGCCGTTGAAAAAGCATTCAATGCACTTATGAATGATGACTATGAAACGTATGCAAGAAGCTTCTATGTGGAAGATAAATCCAATCCTCAAAAGGTAGAAGACGACATTCAGGATCTGGCCCGAATGATTGAACGGAATGCAGAAAATCATGAGGATGAAAAGGTCAAAAGTTACGAAATTCTGAAAGAGGAACAGAGCAAAACAGGGAAATGGGTCCGGGTCTCTTATAAAATGGTCGACTATGGAAACAAAGAAACCGAAGGAGATTTCTACCTGACAAAGGATGATGACGGAAGCTGGAAGATACTGATGTTCGGAACCGAAAAACTGATGGAAGAATAATCCGGGAGAAGCCGACATCACTCAAGTTTAATATAAAAACGAAGGACACAATTATGAAAATTCTGAATAAAATGGAGTCATGGGTCAATAAACTTGACACCAAACTTTTCGGTAAAAAAGAGGAAAACTATCAGCCATACGCCGGCAAATGCTTTATACACATATTGTTTGCAGCACTTATCGCCGGTATCATTTTGGCAATCACACAAATCTTTACAACCGGGGAAGATGCCGAGGAGACTGTAGAAACAATAGCCGGACTGGTCATTCTTGTAATCATGATACGCGATGTACGGCGTGGACTAAAATCGGTAACAGGAATCGGCAAGAAAATCGGGTATGTCTTCTTCAATCTGTTCATAACAATGATTGCTTTCCAACTGGCAATGTATGCCATCTTCCTGTTAATGTTCCTCATTGTCGGATGGATTATTTTAGCCATCATTTTTCCGGATAAAGGAGGAAATTTATATGAAGTACATCACGCTGATGGGACAATAGAAAAGGTCAAATCCACACGAGGATTAATGGGCGAAGAAATATTAAATACAAAATATGGCTCTATCAATCCCAATGATCCGGAATACAAAAAATAAAAAGACAATGAAGCGGTACGGTTTTACTCCGATACCGCTTTTTATCCTTTCTCTCCTAACTCTTTCAGCAGATTCCGCCTGGCCACCTTCAATCCGGAAGACAGGTATTCCGGTTCCATAATTTCCAGCGCCTGTCTTAGTTCGGAAAGCAATTCCGGGAAAAAACGGCATTGCAGGTAAGCCAGTTTCATGCAATAGGCACGGATACCGACAGGCTCAGCGGCAGCCATCATCCGTTCCAGACAGAAATCCAGGAAATCGGTACGGATTGTCTCTTCATAGAAAGGCTGACGGAGCAACAGCCCCAACAGCATTCTCCGTTTGGAAATACGCGGGGTGCGCATCGCTTCATCTATCAACGCCTCATGCTTATCGTACAACCATTCGTTATTGGCACGGTCGAAATGTGCGAATATCCAGGCAGCATTCTCTGCCACCCGATCATCGGAATCAAACAGCAATGCATAAAGGGCTTCCTTAACGGAATTATTCTCCTCTCCCTGCGTCAGATAAGCAACCTCCATAATATCGTCTTCACCAATTCGGCCGGTAAGTCGCTTCCGAAGCCATGTGTTCCAGTCTTTTTTCATATTTATACTTTTATATTATCGAGACAAGTAACAAAGGTAAGTATTTTTTTCTTCTTTCGGACAGTTTTGTTATTTCTGGACAGAATCATTAACTTTGGGAAACCTAAAAGATTCACGACCATGAAGAAAATCAGAATCACCGTTATGCGGATGGCCTGCTACAAGGACTTGATGGAAGAATACGAAAACCCGATGGAACATGCCTGCGACATGCATGTGGGACAGGTATTCATTGCCAACGGATGGGAGAAACCCGAAGGACTCTGCGAAAGCGCCTGGCAGAGTATGTCTCCCTTTGTAATGACACTGGCTCACGGAGGCACCAATATTTACGAAGGATGGATGAAGAACGAGAGATCGGCCATGATTTCGTGCAACGACGGCTTCCGGCCGGTCAGCTTTCTGCTGGAGGTGATAGAATAAATACTTGATACCGAATAGTTAGAAAAATACAAGGAGCTATATCAAAATAATATAACTCCTTGTATTTATGAAACACAGACTATATATGACAGCCTTGTCCATAATTATATTGGGGATTACATATACGGATTTATCTTTTCCGTCAGGACTTTCTCTTCAAGCAACGTACCATCTACGGTAATACCAAGTGTAACTGTTGTATTGGTACCTTCTCCTTCTACTTTTACCGAAAGGTTGTAACTCTTGGAAGGCTCCAAAGTCAATGTCCCCGTATAAGGATTCTTGAAGGAAGGTAAGCTTACCGTATAAGCCACCTTTCTTCCCGATTCACCAACATTGAAATAAGCCGTCTTAAAAGTATAGTTACTCTTATCGAACGTAAAGGTGCGGCTAGTTGCATCAGTCGCATGGAGTTCGATAGAATAGGTAGTGAACATACTGGTTATGTAGTCGCTGAACTTAACGCTTACAGACGAATTCACCACACCACAATTGACCGTTACAGTCTTTGACTCATCTTTGACGATAGCAAAAGACTCTTTTCCACTTGCACGTGCTTGTCCCCAACCTTGATTCGCACTTTCCGCTTCGGCCTCTGTACAGCTTTCTGCTGTCAGCACGTAATCCGGACCCGCAGAATACGTAAATGTTTTTCCTACGAGGTCGCCATATTTCTTATTAGAGAAAATCTGTTCACTTCCTCGGCTTAAACTAACATTAAACTTATTCACATCAAAATAGTACGATGCCCTGGTAGCAATCTCTATTTCCGTTGTATCCACCACAGAGAATCGGATCTCACCCGTCCCCTCGGAAAGCAACGGACTTTCCTCATTCGTACAAGCAGCAAACGAGAACAGTCCCATCAGGGAGAGAATGTATAGGATTTGTTTATGCATAGTCAATATCTGTTATCTATATAATACATCTAATGATTTAAATATCACCCAATTATCAGCCCAATTTTTATTTGCATTACTATTATGAGATATACAAACTCTATAATTATTTTTTATAGTTGTATTGTCTGATATTACTGTGAATTTGTCATCATCTGGTACACCTCCACCAGCAACGAAAAACTTATCAATAGATGTTGTTTTATCTTTGATACTATTATCTGTTTTCTCGCCCACGCCAGTGTAGACTTCTATTGAATTACTAGCAGATCCCCATGTAAAATAGGCTACCTTAGTTGAATAACTAACATCAACTATAGCTGGAACTTGAAAGGCTGGGGAAAAAACATAAGAATTATATTTTATACTTGTACTTATAGTACCACTATACTGAAAGAGAAGATATCCATATTTTTCCCAATATTCCCCAGAACCAACACTAATCCAAGGATTCACAGTATCATCAAATGGAGAATGATTTGTATAATCCCCTTTATATGGTATTCCCGTAACCTCACAATCAACGGATGAAGTTGCGTTATTTCCATCAAACAAGGCAAAAGCAGTTAACTTACGTGTACCCCATTGAAGATTTTGAAATACTGGTGATTCCTCTGTTGAACTTTCACCACTATCCAAAGAATAAGTGATACTTAATAAATCCCTGTATTTCTCATTGTTCAAAATATCTGGAGATATAGTTGTTGTGGTGGCTATATCAAAGATGCCGGATCCATCTGTTTCATTAGCAGCCGTTGCTCCTTGTGTTGTATAAACCGAGTAACTGGTTTGAGCAGAAACCGCTGCTTCAAAAGTAGGCAAAGGCATCGTAACTGTTTTTGCTTCAATCGCAGTTGCCTCCTCACTTACCTCATTTCCGTCAATTGTATAACTATATCTCAATGTATAATTTCCTTGCGGCAGATAAGACCAATCGTTTTCTACAGCCATATCTCCCGTACTAGTGAAATTGTTGGTGGTATAACTACGTACGATTTCGCCTGTTGCATTGACCAATGTTGCCTTCCAGTTTGAAATCAAAGAGAGAGGGACATTGGATAAATCGCCAAAGGAAAGTGAAACCTTCGTTCCATTTAAATAACCTGATTCATCAGTCGTATGTTCAGCTACGGCATTTAGTCCAAAAGAAAACACAGGTATATCCGGATCACATTGAATTACATATTTCGTCTGTGCGGCAGCCGAAGAGATAACTGTCCATTCATGCAAACTCTCATGTCCTAATATATTCGTTCCCTCAAACACGGCATTTACCGGTTGTCCAGCCTGTGCAAACAAATAACTGTCTGCATTTTCGTTATCTGCCAGCTTTATTGATGAGTCTCCCGACTTAATAGTCAGAGTCCAAGCTGAATAATGGTTTTGCAGGCTCTCACTTACGGAAGGAACCAACATAGCATTTGCCAAAGAAGCATTTATAGTTGCTTCCGTTGGTTTTCCTGGATAAATCTGGACAATAGAAGAACCGGAAAAGTAAGGTGTATCCTGTATTTGTTCGTTCTTTCCATAATCAGCTTTTACGATATAGGATCCGGCGGCCAATTCTATCTCCCCCGTAACGTCGCTATACAACTTGGGAAAACCTTCAATAGAGATTCCATCTTTTTGGATATCAACCATGAAATCTGAAACTGGCGGTATCAGTTCATCGGGAAGTAAGGATGTTTCTTCCCTTGTCATAGCGGAAAATTTCATATCTACATTTCCCAATGTAAAATGCAAATATCCTGTTCCTTCCTCACTTTCTTGGTTGAAAGTATCATTGGTGCAGGCTGCCAGCAACACTCCCAACAATCCTATATAAAGTACATTGATCCATTTCATTGTTTTATGAATTTTCTTGTGTCTCTAGGAAATCTCAATCATAAATCAGTTCAAAATTATCTATTAATAATTTACTGCCAACTCCTCCTGTGAAATAATCACCATATTTACTGGCAGAAGCCACCACTAGAATGTATTTAGGGGTACGGTTCGTGTAACGGTAATCCAGCACCAGATCACGTTGTTGATATTCACTATCGGAATTTCCACTGATGTATTCCGCATAAGCGATGACGTGTGAATCGTTTTTGTCAAACAGTTGGCGTTCACTGGGGCGGGTACGTATTTCAAGCGGTTGATCCCAGTCTGTCAAGGCGATGTATATATGACAGGAATCCGATTTTCCTTTTAACGCTTGCAAGGCATCTTCACCTATCTTGTCAATAGGTACTGACGTGTATTTATAGTGGATGCGCAATTTGGATGGGAAGGATGAGAACTCACGTCCGAAACTCAATACACCGTTAGTACCGTCAGTGCGTACATAACTACCAGTAAAGATATTTCCTGCAGCCAGTTTCAAGACCCGCCATTCGGTAGCAAGTGAAGCAGCTTGTCCTGAACCGTTGCAAGTCTCAGAAGTAGGAGTGGTATTACTGTCGGCAATGGTCGTGGCACCTTTATTTCCTGTATCCCAGAAAGATTCTTCTCCCGAATCCCACGGCTGCCACAGAGTACCGTTTGAAGACGGTGAAGACGACCAAGCATCAAAGCTTCCGTTGGTTAGCGGTGTAGCAGGGGCTGTAGTGAACGAACCGTTACCCTTGTCCGTACCGTCTACCTGAATGTTGTATTGGTAACTTGTACCAGGTGTCAGACCTGTCAATGTAGTATTAAAACTGGTTCCGTTTACTACAATATCTTCATCAGATTGAATCATCCAATCTGTTGCATCAACTTTTTTATAAGTGATTGAAGGACGTTTCCCGCTCTGTATACTACCAGATAGACTGGCACTGGTAGAACGGACAAACGTATCATTGCTTGTTTCTGTCTCTCCGCTGGAGTGGTAGACATAAACCGTCCATTCAAGACTGGTTTCCTCCCAGCCATTCTGTACATAGAAAGTGACGGGTTGTGAAAAATCATATGTTTCAGAAGCTGTAGGGTCCGGAAAAACTTTCCCGCTGGTACCTCCTAGTTTGAAGGACGTTACCTTAATACAATCAAGAGGCTGATTTTCGGCTACATAAATAATGGCGTTTCGGTTGATTTCATCAATAATAGCGTTACCAATCTGGTTCTCCAAAATGATTTCTCGTTTAATGATCTGTTGTACAGTAATCTTCCAAAGATAGTCTTGATAAGTACTCAGAATAAGTGTCACCGGTTCTGAAAAATCTACCCGTGTATCAGCGGAAGTAATGAGGTCATCCGTCGATCCGAATCCCGTAGTGGGAAATTTTGCATAGTTGTGACATAGAGTAGAGTCGATATTCAAAGTAGCATCGTTCGTGACCGTCAGTTTTGTAATCCGAAGTGCAGTCAGATTGACTGTATCATCTACATACAGAGAGATAGTACGTTCGCTCTTGTTAATGGTAGTCTGGTTGCTGCTGTTGCCTTCGGCATCACATTGCCCTTCCACCTCGAAAGCTTCGATGCTGCCGTCCACAATTGGGTAAGGGATATCGTTCTTTATCTTACAGGCTGACAGAGCCAACAGGCAGAAAAGAGTATATAAGAGTTTCTTAATCATGCTTCAGTGCTTCCTTTATAAGTAAAACGTCATTCCGATATTGATGGAAAACAGATTGATTTTGAAGTTACCCGAAGAAGTTCTCCGGCTTCCTGTCTCTATTTGGTTGGTAGTTTGTTTCTGCCACTTAAAGCTATAGCCCATCACCCCTACCGAGACTTCCACAGCCGACCAGTCTGTAATAAATGCACTCATTCCTGGTGCAATACCTATCTGAAAACTGTGGGTACGTTCAAAAGTTCCATCGTATTCCGTTCCGGATTCGGTAGAATTCTTGCCAGTTGCATAAGCGTAAGTAAGACGTACCTCATTAAAGAGTCCGAATATCTTACTTCGACCGATAGGCATGTAAGTACGCAGAAAACCAGACACTTCGTATTCATGCTCCAAATAATACAAATCCTTGAGGTTGATGTTAAAATCTTCGCCCAGATTCAAATTAAAATTACCTAAATCAAGATAAGTACGGTTATATCCTGCACGGACACCTGCTGCCATATTATCTCGGAAAAAGTATCCCACATACGGACTGACATTGAAAGTATATCCTAGTCCCTCCACATCCTTGATGACCAAAAAGTTCAGGTTGTTTTCCTCATGTTCGGAATAAGAAACAGTACCTCCTGCCAACCATTGGCCTTTAGGAATGAATACCGCCTGCATGATTCCACGGTCAATTCGTTGTGGTCGTCCAGATGGAGTAAGTCCTTTTACTATTCTGGCTGCCTCCTTGGCAGCTCTTTCAGCTTCCTTTTCTGCCAGGTGTGCCTTTCTTTTCGCTTCTTTTTCTGCCCTTCTGGCTTCTTTCTCCGCCTCTTTTTTAACCTCTTCCTCCAGTCTGGCATGTATTTTCTTATAAGCTGATTCGCTGAGTTGGTATACATTTCCAGTAGAACCAGTGTAAAGAATACTGTCAACAGACAAACTGTCGGATGATGAAACCGGTTGTTGGGCATGCAAGTATACGATACAGCATCCCGCCAGCAAAAATAATAGAAACAATCGTTTAATCATATAAGATGTTTAAAGACAAGTATAACCGTAAGCATAGTTATATCCTAACCATGCTTACGGTCCAAATGAATAATCAAAGGGTTATTCTGTAACAGGCTCGCCATAAACGAGTTCCAAATCGTCTACGTACATCACACTATTTGTACTCCCAGTAAAGTAGTCTCCATATTTACTAGACGAGAATACGATAATCAAGTAGTACGAATCTTGCGGGTCTAAAGTCTTATACTTGAAATTCAAAGTGAATTCTTTCCAGCCGTTGGTCGTTACAGCTTCCGCGTCAGCTAATTGACCATAAGCAATGATATCCGCATCATTCTCCAAATCAAGGAACGTTTCGGTTTTTGTGTTGTCCACCTGCTTTTGTTTCTTTGATAAAGCTACGTAGATGGAACAGAGGTCATCCGTTCCCATCTCTCCCAAACCTTCCGGTGTATTGCCACCACGATAATCTATCTTACCACTGGTATAGTGGAACCAACCGTGTAAAGCGGTAGGACGGGATACAAAGGATTGTCCGAAATCAATTTTCGCTCCATTAGTACCTACCAATGAATTGAATTTACCTGTGTACAGACTGGCGGCTGCAAATTTCCCGATACCAAAAGCACTGGCATATTGGGATTTCAGTTCAGCAGATTGACCTCCGCTTGTATGTACCGTTGTGCTGTTACCTTGTGTCGGATTTTTATTAACTAAAGCGCCTGCTCCTGTGGTTGTACCCGGATTACTGGAATCCCAGAAAGAACCGGAAACATTGTAATCGTTTTCCGTTACTGGATACCAAGTCTTTCCGCTCATGTACCAGTCATCTAAGTTACCGTTAGGTAGTGGAGTTGCGGCTTCGGTAGTAAAAGAGACCTCATCACTGACATAGTTTTCTTCCCCTTTTTCGTAAACCATGCGGTAGACATATGTTGTGGCAGGTGTCAGAGCGGTTAAGGTTGCCTTATAATTACCACCCTCATTTGCGGCAGTGACTGTAGTCCATTCATCTGCATCAGCGGTTTTGTATTCAAAACGCATGGCTGTAGGATCCAATTCACTTTCAGCTGACAACACGCTTCCTTCTACGTATGCAAAGTTGCTCCAGGCATTGGCAGATGCTGCCTCCAATTGGGTAGTAGCTTCGGTAGATACATTGAATTGGAAAGTATAAGTAATTTCTTCTCCGTCTATTGTAACAGTCGGCTTGTTAATACCACCAGCATCGGCCACTTTAAAATTCAGGATATAGTGCTTACGAGCTTTTACATCGGTGATTTCGGTAGTCTGTGAATAAGATTGTCCGTCGTTATTGGTTACTTTAACAGTCACATTCAGATTTCCCACTGGGAAATACCCCGGTTTCAGTTCATTGCCCATCATAAAGTTCAAAGCAGCTACACCTTCCAGTTCCGAAGCTACGGTAGTAATAGCAGAAGCAAACTTCTGGAATGACTCATCGTAATTCACCGTCACCTTTACATTGGCGAGGGTACAAGTAATGTTGGCTGTTTCTTCTTTACCGGACTCAATGGTCACTTGCTGACTTCCTGCATAGTAAGGGATATCGAAACCCGATTCGGAACCGTCGAATCCATTAGAGGATGCCTTGATGGTATATGTTCCCGGTGTCAGACGAAGCTGTTGTCCTTTCAACTCTTCCCAATCATCGGTTTCTTTCACTACTTCGTTACTACTGTCCAATATTTGCAGGGCTATCTGCTTGGGGTTATAATCTTCCGGCACTAATCTGGTATCTACATATGCATTGGTACCCACTTCTATACGCAGGTAACCTACATTCCCTTTCAGCTCGTCATCTTGCTGACACGATACTGCTGTCAGTGCGACCAGCAATACGGTGATAAAGGATAAATATATCTTTTTCATTGGATTATTCATTGATGGTTACTTTAAATACGCCATTGGCTGTTTCTCCGTTCTTGTCAGTAACGGTGATATGGAATTCATGCTGTTTCCCGGGATCAGTAGCACCTGTCATATCAAGGAAAGTAAAGAATGCTCCGATAGGGAATGTATATGATGTATCTCCATCCTTCGGTGCAGTACTACCTACGGTAGATACCAAATTACCAAAATCTGCATTATCAATCAGATCGACACCACCATTCTCGGCCAGGAAACTTTGGCCATCCATTGTCAAATCCACAAGAATTGCTTGGAAAGCGTCATTACCCGCTGTAATTGTCACAACAATCTTGTCAAGTCCTGCTTCTGACGCAATATAGGCATCTGCACTGGATGGAGCTGTACCTTCGCTTATAGAATAGGTAACATCAGCAGGCAATTCAAGCGCAACAGGGTCTCCCCCCGGAGTCGGCGGTGTCGGACCTATCGGAATCTCTACCGATTCACTTTCATCTTCGAAAGTGATGTGTGTCTTGATGGTGATTCCTGTTACAGTTCCGGTAGCCGATTCTACTGTTCCCATATTAATCTGCAACGCGTCTCCACCGGTAAAGTTATCGCCCACCTCTTCATAGTTTTCAGAGGCATCAGCCTTGCGGAATGTCTGGCTTTGGGTTACGGTATTACCCGCAGTAGTCTTGGCAGTAATATTTACTTTAATGGCCGTCACATTATCACCAAAATACCAATACACGGCTTCAGGATTCAGATTCTCTTGTGTATACGACAACGCCATTTCACTGCCATCGTCGATGGTGATGGTCCATTCGCTGAACGCTTTTTTAAAGTCCTCACCATAATTTAGCTGGATGCGGCTGTTAGCCATACGGCACACTACATTCACAGAACTGGTAATATCTTTGGTTACAGTCACTTCTGTATCTCCCGAATAATAAGGGGCAGTCATTTGTTTTTCCAATGTTCCAGGAGTATGTGAAGATACATTATATGTACCTACGGGTACAGTGATACTGGCCGGCATTTCAGCCAGTGTATTGTAATTTCTGACAATGGTATCTACTCCTGCACTAGTACCCTTTACTGTGATAGGAAAAGTATTCGTGTCAATGTCACTGGCATCGGCACGTGTCTGCGATACCGGCTGTTTTACACTGACTCCCAGTTCCAAAGCCCCGGTATCTGCTTTGTCAGTCAAGCTGCCTGTCAGTTCGTTCTTCATTTCGCACGAAGCCAGAAAAAACATGGCTGCTGTGCCTAACGTAATGATATGGGTAAATTTCATAATAATATGTCTATTGAAATAATTGTCTTAAATGAAAAATTATAGCCAGTCGGAAGGTACCTCAATATCGATTTCTTCGTCGTCAGTCGTTTCATCTACCGTGATACTGATTCCCAAACCGCCGTTTTCGTCTGCCGGAGCAATGTTCAGTGTCCACGATTTACCCGGAGCCAATGTATAAGTACGTTCTACGGTAGCTGACTTGCTGTCGCTGACACGTGTTACCTGAATGGTAGCTGTTACGGTTTCGCCGGCTTTGTCCACTTTCAGATACCACGGCTCACTGTCACCTTTTGCCCATACGGCTGTTTTTCCGGCAGCAGTCAATGCATTTGTTTTATATACAACGGAATAGTCGCTGAATGGCTCATCCATGTTCGAAGCAAACTTAACAGCCACTTTTCCACAGGTAGGATAGCAATCCACCGTCACCTGCTTTTCATCACCTGCTACACTGAATGAGGTGCTTCCTTCCACATAGAATTCATTGCGCGAAGCCTCATGCTCAGTACCATAAAAAGCTTTCAACGTATATGAACCGTTTTTCAAGGTAATGTTTTCAGGTTTTTCACCATACTGAAACTCTTGGACTTGTTCTCCCTCATTATCCAATATCTGTACAGTATAATTATTGACATTGCTGTAATCACTCTCGGTTACAGCTCTACTGAAAGCAGTACTGGTAGTTACTCCCAGACTGATCTTTCCTGTACCGTTTTCTACGGTTGGGTCTTGGCTGGTAGAACAAGCAGCCAGAATCAGACCTAGAAAGACCGCAGTACCCATAATAAAATTTCGAAAGTTCATGATATTCATAAATCAAATTTAAATTTAATATTCACGTTTTGTAATCTTAATATTCATTTAACAGATTAATTAATAAATTAACGAATTTGTCACTCAGTTAGGAAATATGTAAATAAACTTATCAACCAATGAATTTGAGTAACTTGCAGGACTTCTCATTTAATTTATTTTACGGCGCAAAGGAACGAATTTAACATTGTTCACACAAGGTCATTTATTATTTTTTTTGGTCTTTTTTTTAATGCAAGGCTCTTTTTTTCTTCATTTCTACTATAAACCGAATAAACATTCGCCTATTTTTCAATAAATCTTTAAGACAATAGAAAAAAAAATATAAACACTAAACTTTTCAAAGGAGTCATCGAAACCGTGACCTATGGTTTACACAAAATATTTACATTGAGTTTACAGTATTTTCATCGCTATCCATGCACAAGCTTCCGCATCGGCCAGTGCATGGTGATGGTTCTCCAACCGGTAACCACAAAGAGCCGCCACCGTATGGAGCTGATGGTTTTCGGCCTTCGGGAAGGCACGACGGGAAGCCCAAAGGGTATCGTAGAACGTATAATCGGGATAATCCATGCAATAACAACGGAACACCGCTTTAAGGCAATCTTCATCGAACGATTTGTTGTGTGCTACCAGTGGAAGTCCTTCTATCAGCGGAGCGATCTGCGCCCAGACCTTCGGAAAAACCGGAGCAGAGTCGGTATCTTCCCGGCAGAGTCCGTGCACCCGTGAACAGAAATAGGTATAATAGTTGGGCTTCGGCTGAATAAGGGAATAGAAGGAATCCACTATTTCGCCGTTACGTACTACGACTACGCCTACGCTACAGACACTCGTCCGCTCGCTGTTGGCGGTTTCAAAATCAATCGCTGCAAAATCTTTCATCGTTTGGTATTCTTATGTATTAACGCTGCTGTAAAAAACAACAATCATAATTCCGGCTCTATCACATGAAAAAAGCTGTTTTTCCATAATAGAATAGAACTGTAACAACAAGAGTCATGATTCCGGCCTTAGTTTTGAGTCGAAAAGCGAAGAATCGTTTTCCGGCGAAAAGAAACGCAGGCTGTCTGAGCGAAGCGAGTTCCTGCGTTTCCGACGGAGAACAATTCGTAGCCGCCTCAAAACGGAAGCCGGCGGTTTTTCTTTTTGTTACTTTTTCTTTTGGCCGCCCAAAAGAAAAAGTAAAAGCAATTATCTACCATCAGTCAAAGGTAGCGAATAAAAACGGATTTATCAAAGAGAAAAAGCTGACACAGAAGTTTTTTTCATCGGAGAAATTGACACTTTCAGAAATTCTGAGTACTTTTGAAAAACTTAAAATAAAAGAATCATGCTAGCCTATACCTATATCGAACACGGCAAATTCTCCCTGCTGGAGAAACCCGTTCCTCAACTGAAAGACCCGAAGGATGCTCTGGTACGCGTCACCCTGGGAAGTATCTGCACCAGCGACCTCCACATCAAGCACGGAAGTGTACCGCGTGCCGTACCCGGCATTACGGTAGGCCATGAAATGGTGGGTGTCGTGGAACAGGTCGGCGCAGACGTACACAACGTAAAACCCGGCGACCGGGTAACCGTCAACGTAGAAACCTTCTGTGGAGAATGTTTCTTCTGCCGGCACGGATACGTGAACAACTGTGAAGACCCGGACGGCGGATGGGCCTTGGGTTGCCGCATCGACGGAGGACAAGCGGAATATGTCCGTGTTCCCCATGCCGATCAGGGACTGAACCGCATCCCAGACGAAGTAACCGACGAACAGGCGCTTTTCGTAGGCGATATTCTGGCTACCGGATTCTGGGCAGCCCGTATCTCGGAAATCAAGAAAGACGATACGGTACTCATCATCGGAGCCGGACCGACAGGTATCTGTACCCTGCTCTGTACCCTGCTGAAACACCCGGAACACATCATCGTCTGCGAACAATCGGAAGCACGTGCCCGCTTCGTCAGGGAGCATTACCCCGATGTTACGGTGGTAGGTCCGGAAGCCTGCAAGGAATATGTCCTTCAGCACAGCCGCCACGGGGGTGCCGATGTGGTGATTGAAGTGGCCGGAGCGGAAGATACGTTTCGCCTGGCGTGGGAATGTGCCCGCCCGAATGCCATCGTCACTGTAGTAGCTCTCTATGACCGTCCGCAGATACTCCCCCTCCCCGACATGTATGGAAAGAATCTTACCTTCAAGACCGGCGGTGTAGACGGATGCGACTGTGCCGAGATTCTCCAGCTGATAGCCGAGGGGAAGATTGACACGACTCCTCTCATCACTCACCGCTTCCCGCTGAATGAAATTGAAGAGGCTTACCGCATTTTCGAAAATCGTCTGGATGGGGTGATTAAGGTTGCGATAACGGGGATATGATTTTACTTTTTCTTTTTGGTGTCAAAAAGAAAAAGCTAACAAAAAGAAAAAACACCGGCTTCCGTTTTGAGGCGGCTCCGGAACAGCTTTCGTCGGAAGCGCCAGGAACTCGCTCCGCTCAAACAGCCTGCGCTTCTTCTCGCCGAAAGCTGTTCCTGCACTTTTTCGCCTCAAAACTAAGGCCGGAATATCTTTTATTCCATTGAATCTCTGCAAAAAGTACGATACTGCTTCATTGAAACAATCTTCTTTTCTTACGTCAGAATCTATTCCTGCACTTTTCGCCTCAAAACTAAAGCCGGAATATTTTGTCTTTAAGTTTCGCAAATGCTCAACTTATTAGTTAACAAGACTTCATTCAACAAATCTACAAGGCTGAAATGCCCTGTTTGACGAAATGCCGCTTGAAACGGATCCTACAAGCGCCTTGTCAACTCGTCAGTTTGTTACTCATCAACTGCAACTTAAGCTTGCGAATTGAAAATCGACGAAGTCAAAGTTGAGCTTTGTCTTTCTTAAGCGATACCTAACAGTTCGATTTCAAAAATCAGGGTTGAACCGCCGGGAATACCGGGTTGTGAAAATTTACCATAGCCCATCTCCGAAGGAATATATACTTCCCACTTGTCGCCTACACACATCCGCTGCATGGCGATAATCCATCCTTCTATCAAATCACTCAACCGGAATGCGATGGGTGCCCCGCCCCGGCTGCTGTCAAATTTCTTGCCGTTGATGGTCCGGCCGGTGTAATGGGCCGTTACGATACTCCGGGGTGTAGGATGTTTGCCGTCATCGGCTCCTTTTGTCAACACCTTATAATAAATGCCTTTGGGCAACGGTTGTACCCCTTCTTCGGCAGCCTTGGCCGCCAGCCAATCTTTGTTGGCCTGGATGTATTCTTTCTTTGCCATATATGGAATAAATTGAAAAACGGGAATAAAGATAGGTATTTTTCATTACCTTTGAAACTGGAAGACCTAACGAATATTGAAACCAGAAAGAAAATCCATGCGGATGGTCTGTCAGGTTTCCCCGTCAACTCCCTGTTGAGAGTCATCGGATACGGGCTTTACATGCCTTTTAAACGACGAATAAAAACCTTTTAAATACAGTTTCTATGAGAAAGAATTTCGGAACAAAAACCTGGTTGTACCCCATGCCTGTATTCATTGTGGCAGCGTACGACGAAAACGGTGTCCCCAATGCCATGAACGCAGCGTGGGGCGGTATCTATACAGATAATGAAGTGGGCATCTGTCTGGCCGAAGAGCATAAGACAACCCATAACATTCTCACTACCAAGGACTTCACCGTAAGCATGGGCACGGCTGAGTTCGTGAAAGCCTGCGATTATGTAGGCATTGTATCAGGTAATAAGGAAGCGAACAAAATAGAGAAAGCAGGCTTTCACACCCAAAAGTCGGAATATGTCAACGCTCCCCTCATTGAGGAACTGCCGATGACACTGGAATGTGAACTGATTTCATACGACCCGGAAACCTGTCACCTGGTAGGCCACATCGTCAATGTATCGGCCTCCGAAGAAATTCTGGATGAAAGCGGAAAAATCGACCCGACCAAGCTGAAGCCAATCACTTACGATCCCATCCATCACAAATACCTGGTGCTGGGCGAACAGGTAGGCAACGCTTTTGCCGACGGAAAAAAACTGGTATAATCCTTTTTCGAATCATTACTTTTGAAACTGACCGAATATGCCATGCTACCTGTTGAGCAAGGACGAGCAAAGCCACACCCACGTCGTTCCATTATTGACCCGTAAGAAATAAACAGACACATGGAAAACAGAAGACTGTCGGCTTCCATAGCCCGAAAAATCCTACGGATGCTGGAAGGAGAAACCCTCCCTTCCAGTACCCTTCCCTCCTGGATAGCCCAGGAATTGCTGGAAGAGGGGTTGCTCAGTGTATTGTCCAGAGGCAGCCGGAAATCTTACCGCCTCATTGATGCGGAGGCTTGTATGCGGTACATCGGTAACCGGTATACCGGTGGAGCGACGTTGTCCCGATGGATAGAACTGGCTGAAGGTAATGAAGAACTGGACCGTGGGGTACTGGTGCGGGAGACAGGCTATTCAAAGGCTATCTCATTACGCACCTTCCGAGGCTTCCTGGTCAACTGCTACGAACCGTTGGAAGCTACAATCGGAGAAAACGCTTTTACCTTGTCTCCGCTGGAAGAAACAGCCCTGTTCATCCAGTCGCCCGAAACATTCCACATTGAAGAAAATGTTTTAGTCATCGGTGTAGAAAACGGGGATAATTTCAGACAGATACGAAAACAACGATACCTGTTCGAGAAGCAAAAGGTTCTCTTCGTTTCCCGTTATCCCCAATCAACCGATCTGCGAGAGTGGCTGATAAATATACCGAACCCATACCTGCATTTCGGCGATTTCGACCTGGCCGGCATTCACATCTACCTGACCGAATTCTATCGGTTCCTGGGCAACCGTGCCTCATTCTTTGTCCCGGAAGATCTGGAAGAAAGGCTGAAGAAGGGCAACAGTACATTGTACCACAAACAGTACGCCTACTATAAAGAGATGGAAATCGCCGACCCTCGTCTGGAACCGCTTGTACAAATGATCCATCGTTACCGGCGGGTCTACGAACAGGAAGGTTATCTGGAGTAAATAATACCTGGACATTGCCGGAATCTCCACAACAATCCGTACCTTTGCCTCCGCATACGATAAACTTATGAAACTGACCTATCTTTTCCATAGCGGCTTCGCCCTCGAGACAGACCGGTGCATTCTGGTATTCGACTATTGGATGGACCCTGCCCACGTCCTCCCCCGACTCTTACAGTCGGACAAACCGATGTATGTCTTCTCCAGCCACTTCCACGAAGACCACTTCAACCGCGAAATTTTCTCATGGAAAACCGAAAGACCAGACATCCGGTACATCCTATCGAAAGACATCCTGAAACATCGCCGCGCGCGGAAGGAAGAGGCTGATGTATGGCTGGCCAAAGGGGGAACCTGGCAGGACGAATGCCTCCACGTAACCGCTACAGGCAGTAACGACAGTGGTGTATCGTGGGTAATCGAAACGGACGGACGCTTTATCTTCCATGCAGGCGACCTGAACAACTGGTATGCCCGCTTCCTGACCGACGATTACCACGGTGGTCTCATCTACAGTCCTGAGTTCGGTACGGACATCGACCCGGAGAAGGAAGAGAAACTGTTTCTGGGAGAACTGAAGGATATCCGGAAACTCACAGACCGTTTCGACGTAGCGATGTTTCCCGTAGACGGACGCATCGGCAACGGCTATACCCGGGGCGGACGACAATTCATCGAACGCTTCCAGACAGGGCTGTTCGTTCCCATGCACTTCGTAGCGAGCGGATTCGAATCGGCTGCCCGAATGAAAGAATTTACCGATGCCTGTAACATTCCTTTCTGGAGCATCAATGAAGAAGGAGCATCTATCGAATGTTAACAACTGAAAATGCTGAACCATGAAACAGATAGAAGTAGTAGCAGCTGTCATCTGCCACGAGGGAAAGTATTTCGCCACCCAGCGCGGTTACGGCGAATTCAAGGACTTTTGGGAGTTTCCCGGAGGAAAAATGGAACCTGGCGAGACACAGGAAGAAGCCTTGAAACGGGAAATCCGTGAAGAACTCGATACGGAAATCTCTGTCGATGACTTTCTCACCACGGTAGAATACCCTTACCCTGCCTTCCATCTGACCATGCACTGCTTCTTTTGCTCCGTCCGTTCCGGTCACCTGGAACTGAAAGAACATGAGAATGCAGCCTGGTTAAGTCTGGAAGAACTGAACAACGTAGACTGGTTGCCAGCCGATGTGGAGGTGGTGAGGGCTATAAAGAATCATTGATGTTTCTCCTGGTATTCGTTCCAAATTTCAGTAGCCAGATACTTATCACTACGGCAATGCAAATCAGCAACACCTTCTCTTCCAAGCACTCCTTTCTCCTTCATAAAATCCATCAGATCCTCCATAAGATAACGTGAACCGAATGTATGGAGTACATCGTAAGAAGGTACAATGTAGCCATACAATATACCGGAATCTTTCAATCTGTTATACACTTCCCGTCGAGACAAATGAAGTATACGTGCCAAACTTCCTATACAATATGTAACAAATTCAAGTGTCAGCTTGTCCATAACTGAATTTCATTTATAAATCAAATTATTCCTGATTTTACTAATCTTTTAAAGAATCAAACTTCTTTCTACAAACAGAGGAAAAATCAATAGCTTTTCAAATTTTGTACTTTTCTGCGAATTCTGATTTCTGCTTTTAAATTGATAAGGTCACAGATTTTTCACCTTAAAACAACAAACCAAGTTACTGCATTCGCTGATAAGTTATCAGTCGCTGTAGGGGCAGGGTCAGCCCACCCGAATACATTCTATTGTAGTTCAACGGATATCCAACGTATCACATACTATCATTCTATCACCAAACAAGATGAATATCCGACATTTTTTCCACATCTTATTCAAACCACTAACCTGTGATTCATTCAAAATCCTTCAACCAGTACAAGAATGTTAATATTCTTTTTCCACTAATTATAAATATCAGAAGTATAATAACCTCATCCGTTAAATAATCACATTCAATTAACATATCCAGCTGAGTTTCTCCCACGGAAAACAACCAGACAGATGCAGTCAAACGTCTAATTCTTTCCGGTCAAACTTTCAATCGCATGCAGTCAAACATCCAAACGTTCCGGAATAGAAGCAAAATGAAGGGAATCCGAAGCTGGAACAGGTAGATTTCCGAACGTTCTTCAAATCACATTTTACCGCATTTATATCTATTTTAAAATCATATTTATACTATCTTCAACTATATATCGACCATTATCCACAAACATCTTAATTTATCTATCTTTTCAGCCATACAACACTTCATGAAAATACGATTTTCATAAGAATCCGTGAGATTGGGTACGAATTATGGATGTACAGGTAGGCAGAATTAACAGAATGACAGAACGACATATTACCATACAACTGTTTTTACTACCCTAACCAATAAATAAATCAAACTGCCTCGCCTGACAAAAAGAAGAAACATAAATACCTGAAGGAATACATCAAAATATTAAATCCTTGTCCAAGTAAAATTTGGACCTTTTTTCAAACAATACAATCTTTTCTTGCTACATTTGTACATATCATCACATGTACCAAGTTACTGGCCAGTTATTGTAAAAGGATGATTGAAAAAACAGAATTTGTTACTAACCAAATAAAAACTGCTATGAAAAAAGTCATTTTATCACTTATTTTTGCTACATGCACAGGCATGTTTTGTTCCTTAAACGCTCAAGAGTACAAGGTACCTGCCAAGGTAGTTGTAATTACCAAACAAGATGTCAATATCCGTAAAGCACCGCAAACATCGGCAGCTGTTGTGGAAAAGGCCTCTACAGGAACCATGTATGAGTTAATCAGCCAACAAGGATCCTGGTATGAAGTGAAAGACATAAAAACCGGAAACAATGTTTATGTATCAGCAACAGTCGGACGTCTGGCTACAGGTAACCAGATTAGCAGGACAGATAAAGGATTGGTAGAAAAAGAAGAATATACGGATTTTATTTACCAGAAACAGAAAAAAATGCAGAATGGGGAACAAACCACATCTTACGCATTCTATCAGAAACAAGAAAAAAATATAGTTTATGCCACTGTATCACAGACAACCGCTTCCATGACAGGAAGTATGTTTACCCAAGAAGTGTATTATAAAGGCAAGCAGATGGGATGGTACCTGTTATTCAACGAAATAATTGACATGGACGGAGCCGTACAAAGCCAACTGGAACAACCGGTCATTGTTTTTGCCAATGGCTCACAAGGAGTAATCATAAACGGAGAAAGCTATAAAAAGGTCAGCAACAGTTTCTGAAAATCGATATTTCTCAATATGAGAAAAACGAAAATCCGTTCCGGCTTTGATTTACCAGTCATCAGCCGGAACGGATTGTATATACCCTAATGTCCCAAACTTCAAAATGACAAAAAAAGGCCAAAAATGAGTTTATATCGGGGAAAAGCAGTAACTTTGTACTAATCTTGTGCATCGTCCCCCTAAAATAATGCACCTAAAAAATTGAACAAGTTATAACCATAAAATAAAAATAAAACTACGACCTTTCTGCACCTGAGGAGGCTTTGGTAGGCCTTAAGGTAAAGAAAAGCCGTTTTTAATATATGGCAATGAAAGCGAAACCCTTTATCAAATGGGTTGGAGGTAAAAGCCAACTCATCGAACAACTGGATTCTTTATTACCAGCTGACTTTGATAACCGTAGAAACGTTACTTACATAGAGCCTTTTGTAGGTGGTGGAGCTATGCTCTTCTACATGCTCCAACGCTATCCGAATATTAAACGTGCTATCATCAACGACATCAATCCGGATCTAATCTGCTGCTATCGGACCGTCAGAGATTTTCCGGAAGAATTAATAGCATCATTACAACAAATAGAAAAAGAATACCTTGAATTAGAGACAGAAGAAAAACGAAAAGAATTCTTTATGGCTGTCCGGACAAAATACAATCAGAAAAATCTTGATCCCGTAAAAAATACGACATTCTTTTTCTTCCTGAACAGGACTTGTTTCAATGGGCTCTACCGGGTAAACAAATCCGGTGCGTTCAATGTCCCTTTCGGCAAGTATACCAACCCTACTATCTGTGATGCCGATACAATTCGCACCGACAGCAAGTTGCTGCAAAGAGTGGAAATTCATCAGGGTGACTTCGAACAGACATTCGAATACGCTGAGGGAGACACCTTCTTTTATTTTGATCCACCCTACCGTCCATTGAGCGATACCTCCAGTTTCAATGACTATACCAAAGAAGCATTCAATGACGCAGCCCAAATAAGGCTGAAAGCCTATTGTGACAAGATACATAAAGCCGGCTTTTCTTTCATGCTCAGCAATTCGGACTGTAAAGGAAAAAACGAAACCGACAATTTCTTTGACAAACTGTATCAAGATTATACCACAGACAGAGTATGGGCCTCCAGAAGCATCAATGCCAACCCGAACAAACGCGGAAAGTTGACAGAAATTCTTGTACACAACTATGCTCTAACCAAAAAGAACAATCAGGACCCCATATTCGAACTCAGATTATTCGCCTAATGCCTATGAAAGATTTCAACCGATTCATGTCACAACTACAGGAAACCAACCAGACACTAGATTTCTTCTGTGACTTCAACAAGATTTCTCAGAACGTAGAAGACATTAAGCTCAGCCTCTGTATGCTGAATAGTCTGGTGGGTGCGACCGATATGCGTCAAGCAGTCGAGACTATCTGGAAAAGAGATAAATCCGCATTCAACGTGATGGATATCCTCATTGCCGTCAGAAGTGAGGGAAAGAAAAAAGTTCTCAACTCCTTGGGACAATGTGTCGCATTGGATTCGTTATTCGACTCCGTTGAAGGTGTCATGGAATTTCTGAATAACACAGGACTAACAGAAGTTTTCCAGCAACAGAAGATAAAGAACCTGGTAGACTATGTATTCGGCATAGAAACCGGGCTCGACACCAATGCCCGCAAGAACCGAAGCGGTCATGTAATGGAAAACATGATTGCCCATACATTCGACAACAAGGGAATCATATACAGACAAGAAGTCTATTCCAGCGAGTGGCCTTCTATCTCACAGGTACTCGGAGATGATGAAAAGCGTTTTGACTTCGTTATCCAGACTCCACAAAAGATTTATCTGATAGAAGTCAATTTTTACAGTGGAGGAGGCTCTAAGTTAAATGAAGTAGCCCGCTCCTATTCAGATATAGCTCCCAAAATCAATTCCGTTCCCGGTTTCGAATTCGTGTGGATTACTGATGGAATCGGATGGAAAAGTGCGAAGAACAAGCTCCAGGAAGCCTACAACATTATTCCGAGTATCTACAACCTGACCAATCTGGAAGATTTCATGAACCTAATAAAAGCCTAAGAAATGGAAGAGTTTGCCGCATTCTGTCAATAATTCAAAGAAATAATGGACAAGCACCCGCAATTGGATATAGAAGTTGCAAGAGAAATAATCCAACAGATCAACGAATTCCTCTACACGACCCACCCACATATCGGTACAATCGAGAAGTTTGGAAACACATTCAACTATTTTTCCGATTTCCATAAGTTCTGGCATAAGCACCATCAGGAAATTCTGAATTGCGAGATAGACGAATGCAAGTGTGAACAGGTGGCCGATGCCCTTCATGCCGTTTTTATTCAGACACAAGGTGCCGCATTTACCTCGGTCTATGACACGTGTGGCCTCCCAGATGAAGATATATGCCGTATACGTTTCTTGACCGCCAATCAAGATTTCAGAGGTTCACGCAATTTTTCTTTTCTTGCAGAAGTTTTCAGTAATGACAACTCCATCTTCGATGAAAACAACATCCTAGCTGATCCGGATGATTTTCTGAAAAAGATTGAAGTCGGTAACTTGTCTCAAAACGACAAAAGACTGAAATACGCTACAAACATCGCCCAATTTTTACTTTCGCATGAATGTACCCCATACAGACTCATCGATAAATATCACCGAAACATCTATGCCCTACGCAACGATTTGATAGCCTGCAACGCCGGCTATGGAAACAAGAAGGCAGACATGTTTGTACGGGATATGGTTGTGCTGGGAATCTGGCAAAATGTTACCGGTTTCGAACGCATCAATGTAGCCAGCGATGTCAACACGATTAAAGTCGCATTGAAAACAGGAATCATCCGAACAGCCATTCCGTTGGTATCAAGTTTTTTGGACATCTTCTGTTACCAATATGAATACATCGATGACATGAATGCCGCTGCCTGGCGACGTGTCTGGGAAATCTGGAAACAGAAATATCCGAAAGAAAGCATCTCAAGTCCATGTCTAATGGACTATTTTGTCTACAATGTAGTAGGACGCCAATTCTGCAAAGAAAGTCTTCCCATCTTCACTTGCCCTAACGGTCATGTATTCAGATGGCATTCTGCCAAAAACACAACCTGCCAGGTATGCTACAAGCAAGGAATTCTGAGAGTACCTGCTTCTATCAAGAAGAAATGCATGCCTTGTGAAGATGAAGAAGGAGCTATCGCCATACTGAATACTGAATATGTAAAATCCTTGCCTGAAGGACAAAAAATCACAAAATGTCCATTTGCAAACATCTGTAACGACAAGAAACATTTGAGACCTCCGAAATCCATCAGCATCATGGGACAGACAGGATGGCAATCTGCCTATACCAACAAGGGAGAAGGAGGCGGTGGCTTAATGGCCTAACAACAAAAAATTATGATTGAACCTTACTATAAATCAGCAGAAAACGATTTCCTGTTGGCTAAAGGAGATACGTTCAAGCTACTTCACGAATTCGAATTCAAATTCGATATGATATTTGCTGACCCTCCTTACTTCCTGTCCGATGGAGGTATTAGCCTGCAGTCCGGACAAGTAGTATGTGTCAACAAAGGAAAATGGGATGAATCCAAGACTCCAGAAGAGATGGAATCATTCAACAGAGAATGGTTACGTTTATGCCGTGACAAGCTCAAAGATAACGGAACCATCTGGATCAGCGGAACGTATCACAATATATTCTCGGTAGCCAACTGCCTAACAGAACTTGGCTACAAGATTCTGAATGTAATTACCTGGCAGAAGACCAATCCGCCAGCAAATATTTCTTGCCGCTTCTTTACCTACAGCACAGAATTCATTATCTGGGCCCGGAAACTTAAGAAAGTACCACACATCTACAACTATGAACTGATGAAAGCCATCAATAATAACAAACAGATGACTGATGTGTGGAGACTTCCAGCCATCGGACGTTGGGAAAAGTCATGCGGAAAACATCCCACACAGAAACCGCTGTCTGTACTAGCCCGTATCATCCTTGCGTCGACTAACGGAAACGCCTGGGTATTTGATCCATTTGCTGGCAGCAGTACAACCGGTATTGCAGCAAACTTATGCGGAAGACGCTTCTGTGGCATCGAACAGGAAGAAGAGTTTTGTACTATGAGTAAAGCTCGACGAGAAGAATTGGAAGACAATGCTATCCGTAAGAATCTACGTCGTCATATCGCTGATTTCAAAATTATCGATTCACTCCCGGCAACAAATATTCCTTCTATAGTTCGTGAAGAACAGGAAATTAAATACGGTAAACTACCTTTCGAATAACATCAATCCTACCTAACAAGGTCCATACACTAAATCTTCTAAGATATACAAAGTAATCCAAATAAGTAGTAATTCTGAAAAAAGGACAGGAAATCACCCGAGCAGTGCATCAATCACCTGCCTCGAAGCCTCCGGCAGGATTTCCCGGAAATGAGCCAGCAACCGCTCCCGTGATTCCTCGGGAGTACAATCCGGATGACAGGCTTCCTTTCCAAAAAGAGCCTCAGGAGTAGTCAGCAACGACCATCCCCATCCGTATTCCCTGCCATGACGGTCATGCGGATAGACAAAATCTTCGGTCACGATATAGCCTCCCATCTCAAGACGTGTGACATAGGCATCGAAACGGCTACGCATCTTAGGACCGGTAAAGCCACAGGCGGCACGCAGTTTCCGGGTTATCAGGCTACCGTATTCCTTCAGCGTGACCAAGATAATCTCTTCGATGCTTCCCTCTTCCGGTTGCGGATAAAGGCTGCGCCGGTAATTGCAGAAATCGGGCCACCACTCGCGACTGATAAAACCGGCCTTGCGCTGAAAAAACTTACCGTAAGCACAGCCACTTTCCTGCAGGATGGGGCCTTTCCATTCCCACAACGGCCATTCCCATCCCCCATCCGGAAGCCTCGTATACTGACAATCCTCATCGACTGCCTCTTCTGCCGACCAACCTGCCACTCCCATCGACAACAAGGGCAAGAAACCTATCTGACCGATGTAATCAATCAATTCCGGACATGTATGTATCGTACCTTTCTTCATTTTCCCAACTCTCCATTCATTCGTTTCCGGACAATGGAACAGGCCTTCTGGAAAAGCGCGGAATGCTCCATCGTCTGTACCATCTCCCGGAAACGCCCCATAGGAACCGTAAAGGTCAGTTCGTTGGACGGAACCAACGGACGGGCAGACGGATCCAACATACCGAGAAAACAGCTCCGTCCTCCTCTCCTGTTCTCCTGCACGGCAAAGGTCACGATACTGCAGCAACCCGAAGCGAAACGGGTACAGACAGCATCGTCGGCATCATTGTCGAAGAAAGCCCAGGCGCACAGTCCGGAAAGCATATCGGGCGTGGCAAAAAACAGGATACCTTCTACCGAATTGAGATCAGCCAGTTTATCCATACGGATAAAATTCAGATACGGCTTTTCCGTCAGACGGATGTCCAGTCTGTCAATATAAGCCTTTACCTGTTCCTTCGTCCGCTTGTAATGTTCGGTCTCGGACACAAAGCCGGGTATCCTCTCCTGCATCGGAGCAAATGCCGTATAGAGACTTCCTCCCCCACACAATACATTTTCCGCACACAGGGTCAACGGTTCCCCTTCACACACTCTCCGGATAGCCCCTATCATACAACGGGGTACTTTCTTCCCTTCTACAGCCGGTATATCACTGTAGCCAAACGCAATTGGATAAGGCACTGCTTCTCCAAAAGCTTCTCTATATCTTTTCAGAAATGTCTGTATCATCAGCACATCAAGCTAAGATGACCTTCACAAAATCCTCAGGTAAAATTATATTCGCTACATCAACCGCTTTTGCGAACAAGGGAGCGATTTCCTTCACCGTAAACCCGGCAATACCACAACCGATACGGGTCACATAGAAAGTCAGTTCCGGATGAGCGGCGGCAAAACGAATGAACTCATCTACATAAGGACGGATGGTCTCTATACCTCCCTGCATGGTAGGAATGGCATAGCTCTGCCCCTGAAGACCGACTCCCTGCCCCCATACCGCACCAAAACGGTCGGCAGCCAGACGGGCAGCTCCACCGGCATGCATACCGGCCAGATTACTGCCGAATACAAACACTTCATGCTTCTTCAATGAAGAAATCCGATCAGGCGTATACATTCTGTCATACATATACTGTTCCTCCTTGATGATTTTATTTCCATATTTCTGTTCAAACTCTTTCACTACAAGCCTGAAAGAAGAAGGAAGATACTCCATTCCTTTCCGATAAATACTCTCCGGAATACCGAAGTAGGCCTCAGCGATAGAACCCGTGATACATCCCAATGTATCGCTGTCACCTCCCAGACTGATAGCATTGCGGACACAGTCTTCAAAATCCTCTCCGTCAAGGAAAGCTACAATAGCCTGCGGTACAGTGTCCTGGCAGGTAGCCCCCCAACCGTATGTATCACGGATTTCACTGCAGGTAAAACGGAGATCGTAACCAAAACGAGACATGACGGCCATCCTTATCTCTTCCTTTGTAGCACCGATACGGGCCAAAAAGATGCAAAGTGCTGTAGCTTGCGCACCCTTGATACCCTCCGGATGATTGTGGGTACATGCCGCCGAAGCTTCAGCAGCAGCCAAGACCTCGCCAATAGTCGGGAATGCCCATCCTACCGGTCCTACCCGCATGGCACTTCCGTTACCACAACTGTTATAGGGAGTAAAATCCCCTTTGCCTGCCCGCTGAATCCAACAGGAAAAACTGTTGCCATAAGCGCCCATCGGATGAGGATAACGGGAAGCATACCGGAAGTAATACGGCCCACTATCTTTTGCACCTCCGCTCTCCAACAGCCATTCGGCCGTAGCAACCGTCAGAATACTATCGTCTGTAAAGTCGCCCTGTTCCGGGAAGAACGGAAAATCCTTCGTCTTGACATTGTTAAACTCGTAGATACTGCCTACGATATCACCGATAATACTTCCTAACATAATCCATTCTATTTGTTATTGTTGAGCTATCAGGAATGCGGTGTAAGCTACATAGCATACCACAAGTAACGCACCCTCTATACGTGTGATAGTCCGTTTTTTAAAGAACCAGCCCATCAGCCAGAACAGGATGGAAGAACCAACCAGTACTGCCATATCAATGGAGTTGATGTTTCCCATAGGCAACGGTGAAATACTGGCACTGCATCCCAGTACAAAGAAGATATTGAAAAGGTTACTGCCAATGACATTTCCGATAGCAATACCCGGATTCTTCTTCAGGGCTGCCGTAACAGAAGTAGCCAGTTCCGGCAAGGAAGTACCTCCGGCTACCAGGGTAAGTCCGATGATAGAATCGCTGACACCTAACGAACGCGCTACACCGCTGGCTCCATCAACAAAGAACTGACCCCCCAGAATCAGTCCGGCAAGTCCACCCACAATATATAATACCGATTTCCATACCGGCAACATCTTAACCTTCTGTTCCTCGCCACCGTTTTCATTTCCATTATGGGCAATAGCAAATGTATAACGCATAAATATCAGGAAAAAGCCCAACAAGACCAGTCCGTCTATCCGACTGATGATGTTCCTGCTTTCTCCATCAAGGAAACAGTCACTGGCAAAACAGGTCAACACCAGTGCTGAAAGAATGACCAAAGGAATTTCCTTACTCATGGTCCCCTCTCCTACCTGTATGGGACGCACCAAAGCTGTGCACCCGATTATCATCAATACATTGAAAATATTACTTCCCACTACATTTCCGATAGCCATTTCCGCACTACCCTGGATAGCAGACAGCACGCTGATAACCAACTCCGGTGCCGAGGTGCCGAACGCAACAATAGTCAGTCCGATGACCAGATCGGAAATATGAAAACGCTTGGCCACCGAAGCTGCCCCATCTGTCAGTCCACTTGCTCCCAAAAGAATCAAAACTAACCCACCTATCAATAAAAGAATATTCATCCACATAATAATATTGTTTTTAAATTGTTTATCATGTGCAAAGTTAGGAAAAACCTTTAATTGTTTTACATACAATCCAGCAATGAATTTCCAATATGGGCACAAATCTTCATGTAACAGATTTTCACCATTTCAGCAAACTTCCTTTCCACTGTTACAAATATCTCTTATCTCTTCACAAATATGAATCGATATTCCAAAGAGTCTATACAGTTAACCATCATTAACAAGGGGATATAGTGGTTTCTCATAAAAAAGCTGTTTTCAAGAAAAACAAATTCCTACAAAATCATGATGAACAACAGATTATTCTCAACAAGCCTTGTCTTGTTAGCTTTCACCCTCATCCTCTTTTCCTGCCACAAGGAAGAATACTCACCTATACCGGCCACCACACAGCAATGTGGCATCCTCATTTCCTTCAGTGACGGAAATAATAAAAGCCTGCTCGAGAGCAGCGAGTTTGTAGCGGGAATCTCCACTTTCGGAAATGAATCGCAAACCCAATTGCCCCATACGGTCAGAAATATAAACGGGAAATTATATCTGTCTCTTGTAGCGGATTTACCGGATGAAAAGAACATGAAATTTTCAGGAGACCAGAGACAGGCAACAGCAATGACAGAAATCAGCCTGAAAGTAAAAAAACAAAAGATTACCCTGAAATGTTATTTCAAATATCGGGATGACAGCAAGCCACCCATGCCTACAGCCAGTAAAACATCCATTATACTAGAAAGTATCACATTGGACCGAAAGACTATTAAACGGAACGGTAAAACAGTCATTGGCGGAAATCTGGTATTCCCGTTACAAATAGATTCGAAAGGGAATCTGCATTAAACAGTTTTCACACGCATCTTTTTATTACCAATCACTCATAAATTCACAGAATCATGACAAGAATTATCCTACCTTTAGATTATTTCCTGTTAGGAGCCACCTGCTTCCCCTCATGCGACAATGAAGGAACATCTGCCAATCTGCAAAATGCGAGTAATCTGCCCGCTCCAGTCAGTCCGGAAACTTCTATCAACAAACCTTGACTTCAGCTTATGACAATAACAAACAGATACATCCTCTTAAGCATACTGTTCCCGCTTATTGGAATAAATACATCTTCAGCTCAAGAACCGGAAAAAGCCATTAAAAAAGAGGCGAAATTTCATGTAGTATTGGACTATCACTATAATTTCGGACTGGCGAGCAAAGAAAAATGGTGGGACAACGGTGAACGGACGGGTGGACATTCACTCCACCTGACAGCCTTATACGATATAACACCCAAGATAGCCGCAGGTATCGGCATCGGAGCAGACCGATATACCCATCCCAATTTCAATACCTTTCCCATTTACGGGACTTTCCGTTACAGCCCAATCACCAAAATTCCGAAAGGTTATCTTTACACCAACCTGGGATACGGTTGCTTCGCCAATGAGGCCATATCTCCGGGATGGGTATGGGACTTAGGTATCGGCTATACAAAAATGTTCCGCAAACATTTCGGGCTGAATTTCCAAATAGGTTATAACTTGAAGGAATTTGCCGATATTCCGTCCTATGAATATAACGCTGATACCGGAAACACAACCTACTCAGGAAAGATAAAGGATTTGCGTCATTCGCTTTCCCTAGGAATTGGTATGGTGTTCTAATTCTACACCAATCACATCAAAGGGAGACTTCTCCATTCCAATACATAGCTGATTAACACTCTAGCGGCAGGAAAGAGATTCTCCCTCTCACACAATCAGCACGAGGTTAAGTTTGAAGTCGGTACGCTTGAAGCAATTCCAGATATTCATATCCCGATTCTGTAGACAAAAATTTTTCTAGTTTCGAGGCGGAGCGATGACCGGTGTTCCGCTCTGTCTCTTATCAATAATGACATTCCGAAGCACTTCAAACAAGATTCCACCGACATCGATACCCAAATCAAACTTATTGAACTTATAATGAGGGACCACAACAGGAACGGTCTGCCACCCATGCCGAGGGTCATAATAACGCTGTACACCGACATCCATACCAAACCTGTCCGTAAAGTCATAACCGATAGTGGCACCGTATGCATCACGGTTAAAACCATAGCGGTTACGTGGGGTATAAGAACCGAAAGCAGTTATCCGGAACCGGTCATTCGGATGATAAACCAGCGCACCGGAAAATCCCAAAGACTGACCGACGCTCATCGGCAAACTATACTTGACGGCATTTACCCCTGCCTGAATATCGAAATAATCATTAAGGGCATAACGAAATTGAAAAGAAGCCTGATTAATTCTCCCGATTCCCGGCAAAGTACTCTGCGAACCACTACCATAGAAGTAAGGAGAAATCCATCCTCCTGTCTGATAATCTCCATAAAACATCGGAGACGGATTCGTATAATACGGAGGCAGGAAAAAAGGCTTCTGTAACTTCCATTCCACGGTTGCATCCATTTTCATGGTATCCGTCAAATTATCCATCTCCACCTCTTTTACCCCTGTATAAGAAGGAGAAAAATCGGGAGATATATCTTGCCAACCAGAAATCGTTTTCAGACTATCCTCAGATAGTCTGATACTGTCTTGCCTACTACTTTCCTGAGCATAAACACTCATCGGTACACTACCTAACAGAGAGAATAACAGATATCCGAACTTCATATGCCTCCAGTTTTAATATCATCAAATATAGTAAAAAAACTTAAGCCTCATGATAAAAAAAGATTTATTCATCATAAGATTCCAACCGGCCTGCCTCACCTAATCACAGGTTTGGCAGGTTGGAAGATCGCAATCTATTAATGTAAAGTCACTTTAATGGTTTCACTCTTATTATACGGATTACATGTCAGGCTGGCACAACCGGACAAAAGAATCACGATGAAACACAGAAGTCCCCCAATCAGGATGAGAAACAACCGAAAAAATCCATTTGTTGCCATAACATAATTTTTCATTGTATCCTTTTTCTGAAAACAAGCATATCTTCCCAAACCCCTATTGAGATTCTTCCCAAAAGAAGAATTTACACAATTTTTCACACCAAAACAGTCGTTCAATTCTCCGGATTCATAAATGCCCGAAAAAGTTTGCTCAATCCGACAAAAGTCCCGTCCTTTGCAGAAGAAATATCACAAGATTATGGCAGAAAATAACATCAAGCAACAATATGAACAGCATCAGATGCAGAAAGCAGAAGGAGAAAAAACGGTTTCCTTCCGTCGTCCGGAAAGTTTCCTGCAAAATCAGGTAAAAAAAGTAGTAGCCGTACATGACTTGTCGGGTGTAGGCCATGTATCGTTGATGGCAGTCATTCCAGTCCTTTCATCCATGGGTTTCCAGGTATGTCCACTTCCTACTGCCGTATTGTCGACACACACCCAGTATCCTACCTATTCCTTCCTCGACCTGACCGAAGAAATGGAACACATCATCGAGAACTGGGAAAAACTGGGAATCCGTTTCGATACCTTTTACACCGGCTACCTCGGTTCGCCGAAACAGGCACAGATTGTCGAAGCATTCATATCGAAATTCCGTCGTGAAAACGACATGGTGGTAGTCGACCCTGTGCTGGGAGACAACGGTCACCTGTACAAAGGGATTACCGGAGAAATGGTCACCGAGATGAAAAGACTGGTTCGGCAAGCCGACATCATTACCCCTAACCTGACCGAACTGTATTACCTGCTGGACATGCCTTCTCAGGAACATATTACAGATGCAGAACTGAAAAAGGCGTTGAAGGCACTTTCCGACCAAGGACCGAGCATTGTCATTGCTACCAGTGTACCTGTCAGCGGAGACCCGCGTTCTACCTCGGTTTATGCCTATAACCATTTTGGCGACCGATATTGGAAAGTCACCTGCCCATATCTGCCTGCACATTATCCGGGCACAGGCGATACGTTTACCAGTGTCATTACAGGCTCACTGATGCAGGGCGACAGCCTGCCTATCGCACTCGACCGTGCTACACAATTCATCCTGCAGGGTATCCGCGCAACTTTCGGATATGAATACAACAACCTGGAAGGAATCATGCTGGAAAAAGTACTCCATAACCTGGACATGCCGATTCAGGTAAGCAGCTACGAACTGGTGGAATAAACAACCGGAAACTAATCAGACAGTATCCGTTCTACGGGAAGTTCCACTTCGCCGAACGATATCATTGCATTGAACAGACGGATATACCGGTACTCCTTCAAAGATGTTACCGGTATATCCGTTTCCTTTACCAATCCTGCGTACAGCAATGCTCTCCGGCACGTACCTTCCAACAACGGTTTTGCCGGGGTATGCCATTCTTTTCCGTTCCACAAGGCAACATTGGCTATGGAAGTATCGGTTAGCAGCCCCCGACGTACAATCAATACCTCATCCGCTTCTCCGCGACAGGCAAAAGCCTCATCCAATACACTGCGATCTGCCAGTTTATAAGCATAATTAATATCATTCCGTTCTACCAGTTTCAGTGTATCAACCTGTCGGAGATGATACGGAAAATATTCCACACGAACAACTTCATCGCCATAAGTCACCCGGCATCGGGTACGTCCGGAACAGGCCTCCGGATGCAGGTAAGCACACAGATGCAAATCGGTCACTTTACCGAAGAAAAAACGGCGGGTACGGTTCATCCGTTCCTCATGCAAGGCTATGTTCCAAGCCTTTCCGTTTTCTATACGGATGGTTTCAATAAAGAGGCACATAAATCTTCTGTTTCATTTCATCGTATTCAGACTTCACTTCACTACGGAACGTAATCCCTCCTCCGCTCTTGAACACCTTACTACCGTCAGGCAACTGCTCCAGGAAACGAATCAGCACCGCACTGTCCAGGTTACGTCCGTCAAAGAATCCCGCGACTCCCGTATAGAATCCACGCTCGTAGCCCTCGGCTTCCTGAATGATCTGCATCGTCCGGCACTTCGGAGCGCCGGTAATGGAACCTGCCGGAAGAAGGCTGAAAAACCAATCGCCCAAGTGGGCCGCATAGCCCTCCGGCAATCGACCACGGATTTCCGAGCTCATCTGCAACAACGGTCCCCGATGGGTCTGCAGTTCATCCAGGTAACGGTACCGGGTGACAGTCACCTCGGTACAGAAACGACTCAGGTCATTCCGAATCAGGTCAGTAATGGTAGCATGTTCAGCCGACTCCTTCGGGTCGGACAACAGCCGTTCCCGAGCATCCGGTAAAGTGGCATCAATCGTTCCTTTCATGGGATGTGAATAAATGAAACCATCCTGAATACGAACAAAAATCTCGGGTGAGAAGACCACGAAACGATCCTTCAGCCACAGCTTGTAACGAGCCTCGGCATGTTCGAACACCTGCAACAACGACAAGTCTGTATCTACCGGAGTAGCACAGGTATAGTTTACCAGAAAAGAGTTTCCTCCATGCAAATGGTGATGAACGACATCAAAACCTCGGCGATAAGTGTCAAAACTCATCGGATGAGGCTGCCACTGAAAGTTACTCGGACACACCGTCTCCCGATAACCTTCCGGCACATTGCTCGCTTCCGGAAAGATGAAACGTAACTCCGAAAACGGCAACTCGTCCGGTTCCTCTACCAGACACTGTTCACCCTGATAATCTATCAGAAAAAAGAACGGACAACCTTCGCTGCCCAACCGATTCATACGGTTTACCGCCTCCTCAGAGGAATAAAAATGTAAACTATGCTGCATTTCATTCAAGTCTTTTCATTCGTCGAGCCGGGGCACATGAAATAACCACTACGCAATCCCCCCCTTCCTCGTAAACACTGATACAAAGGTAGTGGAAAATCTTTATTCCGTGTCCAGTATGCCACGAATAATCGCCTGATACATGGTCTTGTCTTCGCAGATTCCTTCCTCGTGGTAATAGAGATTTTTCTCTAATGTTGTCTGATAAATACGAATAGATAAAGAAGATTCATCTTCCCGAACAGGCCGGATAATGATACTGAGTTCTGTACGTCGACCTAAAATGACACTCAATAAATTCTCATTTTTCACATACTTCTTTGCTTTGATAAAACCGGATGTAGTATCTACACAATCTATAAAATACTGATTTTTATGCAAGTAACCTATAGTCTTATGGAATAGACTATCCTTGTTCTGATCAACTGTATACGGTTCCAAGGTCTGGGCATCTATATTGCCAACATACAGGTTCAACAGGATAATGCTGATAAAAAATAGAGATTTCATAGTCTGTCTGTGTATTTATTATGATTCATTTAAACGATATTCAAAAGGACTTTAAATCATGGTTCAATGGCCGAAACGCGAAGCATCTACTTCCTTCTTTTCCTTGTTGATACTACCTCCAAAACGGTAAACGAATTTCACTGAAACGGTACGGCTGTATTGCCCCATGTTCAAGTCGATGTGCTGACCGGCATAGCGGTTTCTAACCTTCATACGCATGGTATCGAACAGGTCGGAACAGTTCAGGCTCAGGCTTGCCTTGTCGTTCAGAAAATTCCACTGCGCACCTACATTGACCATAAAGACAGGCTTCGTATCACTGATACCGGGAATCATGCTTGAACGGTACATGGCATCCAAATCGAAACCCAGAGTGGAACCAACCGAGAAATGATTCTGCATGGCCAGCATACAGGCCCATTTGTTTCGGTCAAAAGGAATATCCCAGAAGTTATCGCAGCGGTTACGGTCATTCAGGACGGTAGCATTCACCTGCGAGGAAAGCCAATTGCCGATACTGAACGGAACATTGGCACTCATACCGAAGGACTGGTAATAGTCCCAGTTCTGCGTGCGGTATACAAGTGCCAGACGCTCTTTCGCCTGATACATGTCCATCGTGAAATAATCGTTGGTACGCTCATAGAACAGCGACAGCATGTATTTCTGAAGAAAGAGATAATTGGCATTCACACTGTATACATTGGCAGGCCGCAATCCCTCGATAGTCTGGACCTCTTCGTAGGCATTCATGTAGGTGGTACTGGTCTGCATATCCCAATAAGTGGGATAGTCCTTTTCCGACGAAACGCCCAACATGAACGTATGTTTCTCCGAAGGCGAATAGGTCAGACTGGCCTGCGGATAGACCGCCCATTTGTGATAGTTTCCAATGGAGTAATACTCACCGGTTGCCGAAAGCGAAAGAGACAAGCCGCTTTCAAATTCCTTGTCGAAGCCTGCATAAAAATTAGTAATCTGCTCATACAGGCGCGAGGAAGAATTGTCCACATCCTCCTTTCCTTCCATCTGATTGAAGAACTGGCCGTTCTTATTGTCCGTATAATCGTAACGAATACCGTACTTCAATGTCCAGTCGTTAGTCAGGTCATGACTTTGGTCAGCATACACCGAGAACTTGCGTATCTTCTGGTCCGAAGTATAATCAAGCAACTGACGGCTGTTGTCTGTCACTCTGCTCTCCAGACGATTGTAGTCATTCATCGAATAGTCTGTATAGTCCACTCCAAGATCAAGTCCGAAGCCGGAAGAATAACGGGCAAAAACATTGTGCAGCCGGCTGTCCTGCAACTTGTCGTTGTGACTGTTCTGGAAGTTTCCGTTTACATCAATCGCCCCTTTACCGTTGTTCGACACAGCACCGTTGTAACCTACACTCAACTCATTATCCTCGTTTATCTGATAACCGTATTCGGCATAGATGTTATGCCTCCAGCCCTTCGTGTTAATTTTCTGTGTCTGCGTGATGTCATATACCTTCCCGTCATAATTGTGTTTGGAAGCCAGGTCCATTACAGTCATGATATGCGAATACCCCGGATTATAGGAGACATTCAGCGATGACTTGCCTTTCGTCATCAGGAAGTTTACATTACCGCTGTAACTGCTGAAATACTGGTTGCTGTAGCCGACCGACAGTTCACTTTGGATGGTATTGTCGGTTGCCTTTGCCGTTACAATATTAATGGCAGCACCGCGTACATGATATTCGGGCGGCGTGCTGTACATCACTTCGGCTGTCTGGACCTGTGAAGCAGAGGTGTTCTTCAACAGTTCGACTAGCTGTTCCTGGGTCAGTGTGCTTGCCTTACCGTTCAGAAGCACCGTTACATCCTTCGCACCCACCAGCGAAAGTTTGCCGTTCCTGTCCTGCACGCCCGGCAGCTTACAGATGGCCTCGTAAGCATTGTTTACGATATGCTTTTCTGAAATAGCCGAAATATCATAATTCAGTTTACCCTGTTCCACGGTAACGAACGGACGTTCCCCCTCGATTACCACTTCATCCAAATTATAGTCTTTTGATTCCAAAACAATAATGCCGGCATCATGCGCCTGTCCCTCAACCAGCCTGGTCTGATAAAGCAGATGCTGGACTATAAGCTGATAATTCTCTGGTTCAGACTCAAGTACGAATGTACCGTCAGCTGCAGATATGGCTGCACCCAGATAGGTTGAATCAGGCAACTGCATGACGATGGTAGCACCTTCTATCGGCTGCTGGTTGATATCTACTATTTTTCCTGTTGTCTGGTTCCCATAAGTTCCGCATGAATCGGATGCCGTTCCCGATACAAACGTACTGTCAGACGAATTCAGAACGGCCACATTCACCAGTGGTAAAGCCGTGTTTTCTGTGTCTGTCACCTTACCGGACAGACGATGCTGGGCCTGTACCGGTAATGTCAGCATACTGCATAGCAATATGCCAATGTCGTGTGTTTTCATCAGCTAATTGTGTTTAAGTTTCTACAAAAGAATGAAGAAAAAAGAAACAGTCAAATCCTTCTTACATTTTTTAGTTTCATTTCATGTAAATTATCCGGAACCCTTTCAAATTCCGGATAAATAAAAGGTTCTAGTCAGACAGACCTGCCTACTTGACAACAGAAACCAACAGCACTATCTCCGCTTGTTCTCATTGTATATTGAATTCGATGTACAGTTTTCCGTAAACCACATAACCGGAATAGCTGAACTGGAGCCTTTCGTCTACTCGCTGGGTTCCGGTGAATGTAAAACGTACTGATTCACCTTCCGTTTCTTGAATCAAGGTAAATTCTTCGATTTTGATGGATGTATATCCCTCAAATAAATCGTTCAAGACCATGTACCCAGTCTGCAAGTTCTCGGTATGAAAGGTGACTGAAGCCTTTTCGGACACCTTCTCCCCATTAATGGTTGCCGACAAGTAATGGGCATCGTCAGTCGGTGTATAATTTCCATCCAGATAACTTATCAGTTCAAAACCTTTGTCCGGTGTATCATCGCCACAAGAAGTAAAAGTCACAGGTATCATACCCAAAGCCAATAAGGCCAATACTAATTTAAGTCTCATAATGTTTTTATTTATAAAGGTTTTTAAAAGTGTTTCCTATTTGAGAACAGATTTCAAGTCTACCCGGAAGGATTGACTTTGTACGCCACCTACAATACCTGTTCCGCCTGTGATATTGGAATAGTGAGGAGAGGGTTCCACCAGTCCGAAATCCACCAGATTACCGTTGACAGACTCCTCATCCGTATTGAAAATACCTGTCAAATAATGATAATAGGCCTCCGACAGCGAATAAAGGATGACTTTACGGGGACGTGAGTCATCAGTATACAAAGGAGCCTTTTCTACAATCTTCAGCGTGTATCGGTTTCCATTGAACAAATCATCTGTAAACGTTCGCCCTTCATTTCCATAGATACCTGTATCCGTTGTGACTCCATCAATAACGCCCTGTTGTGTCAGAAAGACATCATCGTACGAATAGTCAATCGTTTCGGCGGCTATTCCATCACCACTTTCTATTCGGATGAAGTAAAAGTTACGTTCCTCTGAGGGGTCGGTAAAAGTGATGTAATAGGTCACTTCGTACGACTTTCCATAGGTGACACCGTCGGGAGTCCAGTACATCTGGTCAGGATCGTCAAAAATACGGGCGGTCAGTCTGACACTTTCTATGGATACCGCTTCAGGAATAATTCCCTGTCCGGACACATGCCCGAGGGGACTATCTGCTTCCAGACTGATGAGTTCACCGACCAAGGGACGATAATCTGACAAATACATCCGACCCGTTTCATCATAACGCAACGTTTCCACAAACCTGCCGTTCACACTCATTCTTACTTCAGCATCCGCTATATTGGTATCTGTTTCCCGATGGTCGGTAAAAAACACCGTACGGGCTATCTGTACCCGGACAACCATATCGGGTGAAAGTATGCTGTTAAGCACAAGGGTCGGTTCAGGACGATACTTTTCCAGATCGATGTCCTTGTAACAGGCCGTCAGTGAGAAGCCTGCCAGTACCGCCCAAATACAAGGATGAAAATGTATATTCATATATCTAGTGTCTGTTAGAATTTATACGTATAAGAGACAGAGGGAATGACTGGGAACAAAGCAAACTGCCGGAAGCGGGGAGCCAACGGTGTACCGTCCATACTCTGTTTCTGGTTGTTCTTCTCTATCATAATGGGATTCATACGGGAATAGGCATTATAGAGTGAGACGTTCCATATTCCGGTCCGTCCGCGTCTTAACGGACGATAGATATTGATGCCCACATCCAACCGGTGATAGGCCGGCAGACGCACATTGTTCTTCCCTGCGTAATAATCGAGCATTTCCTCATCTTTATGTGGATAAGAGGGAACAATGTCCGTGGGATAACCGTCCGGATAGGAATAGTTCTCAAGCGACAGCGTAACCCTGTTCCCGGTCATAAATACCCATCCGGCATTCAGTTCCACCCGTTCGGAACATTTCCAGATAGCCGACAAGGTTACCTTATGACGGTTATCGTATTTCGACGGGAAACGTTTTCCTCCATTCAGGTCAGCAAAAAGCCGGTCGCTCCACATCAGCCCGTAACCGATGAAACCGTGCAGTTTTCCGAAATCGGCTTCTGCCTGAAAATCGGCTCCATAAGCTCTGCCGCTTCCACTGGTCAGTCTGTCTTCCCAAGTAGCAACCTGTAAATCCTTGTAATCATCCCGGTACTCCAGCAGATTGTTCATCTTCTTATAATACCCCTCGACGGAAAAAATATACTTTTTGCCGGGCGACACATAGATACCAGCCGAAACCTGGCCGGAAGTCAGCGGTGAAAAATTCCGGGTGATGGGGAGCCAGTAGTCGGTAGGCAAAGAAATGTAATTGTCACTTACCTGCTGCACAAACTGGCTCATCCGGGCATATCCGGCTTTCAGACTGACCACCGGACTCAGCCGGAAATCAGCCGAGACACGTGGCTCGAAAACCTGATATTGATTTCCTTCCACCCGAAAGAAAGAACCATGCAATCCGGCATTGAACCGTAACCAGCGAAAAACTTCAAGGTCACCCTCCAGATAAGCGTTCCACTCGTTGGCAATTACCCGACTTTCACTGTTCACATTTTCCGACGGTAGAGAGGTGGATTCCCGTACCTCCTCTTCCGGCGCATAACGATGGTGTGTGTATTGCGTTCCCAGACGGATGATGATCCGGTCGGACGGGATAAACGCCAAAGATACATCTACGCTAAGGTCGTGAATGGCATTTCGGTTCTCGTTTCGAGACCCGTTGTTTTCATAGCCGTTCTCACCCTCCCGACCCGATACCGTTTCTACCGTCTTCCTGAAATCAGACTGATAGCGTGTATAAGAAGCCTTCATGTTATATGCGAAGAGAGTATTGATAGGAAGGTGCCACCTCAGTGAAGTCAGCATATTCCCCCACCCCAGCCGGTTTTCATTTTTATGGAAATAAGGCCCCGTATCTTCCCCGTCACCCGAAAAACGATGTTCCCCCATCTTGAGGCGGTCATGCCCATAATATCCCAGCAGGGAAAGTGTACCGAAACGTCCCAACCGTTGGCTGAGTTTCAGATTAAAATCCGTAAAATTATAACCGGCTATAACCTTCTCACCGGATTTCTTTTTCGAGGCGTTGATGATAGCCAGAGCCGGTACGGAAACCAGTTCCAGCCAGGAACGTCTGAGTGCAACAAACATAGAAGTCTGGTCTTTCACTAATGGACCGGAAAAACTGACATTGGCCGACGTCAGTCCCACCGTAAAGTTTCCATGCCAGTTTTCATAGTCTCCGCTTTTCATGGAAAGGTCTGTCACACTGGAAAGCCTTCCTCCGTAACGTGCCGGGAAAGTACTCTTGTAGAAAGTCAGATGACTGACTGCATCGGCATTAAAAGGAGAAAACAACCCACCCAAGTGATTGGTCTGGTAGACGGGACATCCGTCAACAAGAAACAGATTCTCATCATTTTCGCCTCCCCGGACAAACATACCGGCAAATCCTTCCGTACCGGCAGATACACCGGGTTGAAGTTGAAGCGCCTTGATGACATCCGGTTCACCCAAAAGTGTCGGTACGTTTCGGATAGCGTTATAATCCATTACAGTTATCCCCATTTGCGAGTTCCGGAGCTTATCAATATGAGGGGCAGTCTTGACTACTTCCTGCAAATAAAAATTACGCACTGTATCTTTTGTGACTGAATCCGACAGATTCTCCAATTTATGTCTTGACAGCTTTTTCCTCTTGATAATCAGTTGATTCCCACGTTTTACAAACATGAGTCCATACCGTTCCAACGCATCTTTCAGAATGGCATCCAACGGTTCGTTTTCATAATCCAAATGAATTTCTTTTCCATTTTCCAAATCGGATTCTTTATAGGCAATCCAGCAACCGGTCTTTTCCCTGATCAGTTCCAAAAATCCGGTAGCATTATACATTCCTTCGATGGAAAATACAGTCTGATTCAAATGTTGGGCATACAAGGTACTTCCTGCCATAAAAGTAAACAGGCATGAGAGTAAAAATTGTTTAGTTTTCATCGTGTCTTCAGTGTTTTATACAAATAGTAATCATTTGGTTGTGACCGGTTCTCCAGGTAAGGCGCTCATCCAATACGCAAAGAGTTTCCAGTACTTCTCTGACGGTAACCGTCGAATCGAATTCAAGGGTATATCTCTCTTCCGAAGTACCTTCCAGCCTGATTGGAATATTGAATCTCCGTTCAAGCGAATTTCTGATTTCCTCTAAAGTAGCGTTCCGGAAATACAAGTAAGGAGGTTTTCTGGTAGAAACGTATATCTGATGTGTAGCTTTGTCGTAGACGAAATACTCGCCGGGATGCAACACAAGTCGTTCTGGACACGCTGTCGTAGATACTTCGATGATTCCCGTTTGCAGGTAGGCAGTAGCCTGTTTATCTTCCGGATAATCATTCACATTGAATCGGGTGCCCAGTACCCTTGTTGTCAGATTGCTACTTTTCACAATGAAAGGCTTGTCTGAAAGATGGACTACATCGAACCATGCCTCCCCTTTCAGACTAATCTGGCGGATGGTATCATCAAAAGCCTTCTGAAAAACAATTTCGGAAGAAGGGCTCAAACGGACAGTAGAGCCATCCGGTAAAGTGAAGATCTTCATTTCTCCTTTCCCGGTAGTGACTATCTGTGTAAAGGAGTCTTCTCCAAAATCCCATAACCAAACGGAAACAGCCAGTACACAAATCAGCAATGAAGCGGCATACCCATATCTGAGCCAATGACTCCTCGAACTTCTGAAACCCAACCGACCGGAAATCTGCCCCCATGCATCTTTCATATTCCGACGGCCGGAAACGGTTTCTGTTTCGTTCCAACAATGAAGCAGTGCCTCTTCCTTAAGCGCTGCGTTTTCATCCTCACAAAGCCAATGCTGTATCTTGTTCTCCAAGCTTCGTGGATACCGACGGTTAAAGTATCGTCTGATAATTTCGTGAACGTAATTCATAGGTTTCTTTTTCTACCAAGTACAAAGACAGATGACTACACTCACGTTCACAAGACAAACAATTAACTTATGATAACATACAGAGCCAAAAGATAAGATAGGCAGCAATAGCCTCTCTGATTTCCTTCAATGCCAGACTGACCTGATTCTCCACACTTCTTTTACTTATTCCCAATTTATCGGCAATTTCTTCATTGCTCAATCCTTGCTCCCTGTTCATCCGATAGATACGTTGCCGCTGTTCGGGCATCTCCGAAACTACCATTTCTATCAACAAAGCGATTTCTTTGGCAAAGAACGTATCTTCTACCATATTACCTGTACTGACATCAGCTTGCGCCTCCAGCGGTTCCGATGAAAAGACCATTTCTTTCTTCAGGTAGTTAATGGCCGCATTGCGTGATGAAACGAAGATGTAGTTCTGTAGACTTCGGGTGGCGTCCAGTGTCTTCCGGTTAATCCATAAATTGACAAACACATCTTGTGCCAAATCCTCGGCAATATCATGCTTCTTAATGATTCCTGTAATAAAAGTCACCACTCTTATGTAATAAGCCTGATAGAGTTGTTTGAAGGCATGTTCATTATCCTGCTGTATTTGAAGAATCAGATTATCCATCGGTACCGTAACACATTAATATAAATTCAAATTAAAAAGAATCTTTGAACCGCTTACCCCAATAATTATCTTTTGATACTTTATTGACACGATGCTTCATTATCATCCTTTCCGTAATTCTCGGGTGCAAATTGAAAGTAATCATATCATTCAAGTCAGAATTTTATCAAAGTTAAGATATAATCAAGATATAATATTTCATGAACCTGCGATTTAAGATATTTTACGTTTACCATGAACCTACATATCCTATATTGTAGTTTACATCGATTGTCAGCATCCCCAATAAAATCTTCGCTTTCATAACATCATTCTTTTAATTTCATACTTCTAAAATGAAGATAATAAGCAAATACTACATTGAAAATACCTCCTCATACAAAAAAGTCACATATTGAATCTCCTCATCGGGCATTGAACCTGAAACCAAGTCCCAGCATCAGGTTGTTCGGGTCCTTGAAACGATACAGCTGATAACCCGTATGCAGGAAAAGATACTTCGTAATATTGGTCTTCAGGACAAAAGTCTGGTAGAAAGAATTGTTATCCGCTCCGTGACAAAAGAAATTCTTTCCTATACCCAGATTGATGGAAAAGATGGGCATGACGATTTCGGCACGCAGGGAAAGGCCAGCCGAAAACTGCTCCCGGAAAGGAGGACGATAAAACTGCAGTTCATCCGGGTCGGACGGAAAATAATCGTTGGCCACGTGATTCCCGATATTGGCACTCTCATCGTACTGCATATCCAGCGAAACGCCAGCCCGGAAATACTTGCTGAAGTTATAGAGCGGGTTGAAATTCAATCCTAAAATACCGAAAGACCCTGGAGCCAGTACCGGATTCGAGTCGGCTGGAAAGATTCCCCGTTTCCGGGTAGCACCATACACAATGAGGTCATAACTCACATATCTATGAAAAGTATTTTCCCGTTGCAGACCGGAAGAAAGGATTCTTTCCGGCACACCATTTCCAAAGAAATGCGTAACACCTACAGAGGCCCCGATGGTATTCACCCCGGAATTCGGATAATGGGTATTTCCGTTGGAATAATGCGTGACATCTATCCCTGCCCGCAAATTTGTGTTGGGGGCAAGCTGCCAGTTCAGCATAAAGCCTAAATTGATGTAGGCATTGATTTTCGAACCGACCACCCGATTCCACGGATTAGTCTCTTCATCATATTTCTTCCATCCGAAAGAAGCCCCGAAATTCCATTCATAATCCAGTGAAAGTTTCGGAGTGAGAGCTGCTATCCTGGAAGTTTGGAATACATAGACTGCCAATGGGTTCCCTACCTCCGACGGGCAGAAGAAAGTATTGTAAGCGATACCGATACCTTGTACGGCATACGGATACATCCTACCCATCTTGGTAGAAGGCGAGAACCTGAATCCATATTTCAGATGACCGGAAAGAGTAGCATCTATTCTTTCGCCCGTACTGTTCGCTCCTCTGAAAAACTCATGAGTCGGGAATACGTAGGAGGGACGGAAATCAGTACCAATCATATGGATTACCTTTCTGGAAACAGAATCGGCTTCGGAAGCCGATACATAAACGGCCGATAAAATCAGGGACAAGACAAACAGGTATGTCTTGTGTATCATCGTTTTCATAACGGAAGTGCTACCTCTTTTTAATGTTCAAAGCTATAAGTTCATAGACAAATATAACAGGTTTATGTTTTGCTTCCAACTTTAAATTTAAAGAAATCATGAGATTGATAAACCCTGTTTCCTTTCCGTCCGGTAAGATTTCCTCACTGACGTCCGAAAACGAACGTTTGTTTTGAATCAAACACGAGCATGTTTTCATGCATTCGTCCGTTCGTTTTAATCAAAACATGCTCATGTTTGAAATGTACTCGACTTTCCTGATTAGATAGTGTCAGATTCTATGAATTAGAGTTATCTTTCATACATTATTCAGCCATCTATTTCATGATTTTTCACTTTAATGACACTTCGCTTCGTAACTTTAAGAATTTTCGCTAATATTGCATATCGTATATGCTATCTGTTTATCAAAAGTTTTTTCTGATTTTGTAAACAGTATTTTGAAAGTAAACAACAATCAAACACCCAACAAGATGAAAAAAATAGCATTAATATTAACAGGGCTTGGATTTTGTCTTTTGAGCCAAGCAGAAAAACCAGTAAAAAACTTTTACTTTTCTGGGTATAAGGCCATATTTATTCCATCGGACACATTCCGCATAGAAGTAGGACACCCGGATTTAGGAATTCAGGAATCAAAGGAGGGTACGCTTTCGTTCACGCTCAAGGATGCAAATGGACCAATGCCGAAAGATGTGGTGCGTATCTATACAAACGATGTTAGCCGAATCAGCATGACTTATTCTGAATTATTAGCAGACAAGCCGCTTATAGTAGATTCATTATGTTTGTCAGCAACTGCCGGTTCAAAAGGTATGATAAACGTAAAGGCAAAATATTTGCAAGTATCAGCGGGAGGCGGCAGCCAATTGACCATAAAAGGAGAAACGGATATACTCGACTGCACGACAAAAGGTAACAGCAGCGTCAACACAAATGAACTGAAAGCAAAGAAGAAAAAGTGTAAGGAACTGGGAACTAACTAAAAATCACATCTATAAAAATTCCAGTGTCTGATACCTTCTTCTGTCATACTTTGGTAAAAAAATAAGAGCAAATAACAGTGTTCTCATTTTTTTGTATGCATGCCGCTCTATCGAACAGGAAGGCCGGAATGTCCCGAACATTAAAAAATGACTTGCCCACAAGAAATCAAATACTAAAGTAGCACATTCCCAATGAAATCCGTACATTTGCCGGCAAGTAACCTTTAAGAATAACAAGCATGAATTTCGAAGAACTCATCAATGCCCGGCAGAGTGACCGGAAATACGATAATCAGCCCATAGACCGCTCGCTGCTGAGACTCTGTCTGGAAGCGGCACGTATCGCACCATCGGCCTGTAACTCACAACCCTGGAAATTCGTCGTCGTAGACGACCCCAAACTGCTGGCCGGCATGAAGGAAGCGGCGGCAGGCATGGGCATGAACAAATGGGTAACCGATGTACCGGTCATTGTAGCCGTAGTGCTGGAGAAAATGAACCTCACCGCCCGGATAGGCAGTGTCATAAAGGATAAGGAATACTCCTTGCTGGACGTAGGCATCGCCGTAGAACATTTCTGTCTGCAGGCCACGGAACTGGGGCTGGGTACCTGCATCATCGGCTGGTTCGACGAAAAGAAAGTAAAGAAACTACTGGACATCCCCAAACGCAGGGTTCCGTTGCTCATCAGTGTAGGTTATCCTGTCTCCGAGCACCGGAAGAAGGTGCGCAAACCGTTGGAAGAAATGAGCAGTTGGAACAAGTATTAAGAACGTTACAAACTATTTAGAGAAACTAAAATAGGTTATCGGAATAAACCTTGGCTGTTTGGAATTGTCAAATGAACAAATGCGGAAAAGAAACGCTACAGGTTCAAATCGGTACCTATGCAATCTGTCTGTCGTTCCCGCACATGTTTAACTCTAAAACAAGAAGACAATGAAAATGACTATGAACCGTTTGTTTGTAACAATGACTTTGGCAGCCTTGCTGTGCAGTGGTAACGTAATGGCCCGTACCCCACAAAAACCGGAAAAGAAAGAACTGACTCCGGCAGAGCGTATGGAAGCTTCTCTGAAAAGACTGGAAAACCGACTCATGCTGGATGAAGAGACTGCCGCCAAGTTTGCTCCGCTTTATAAAGAATATCTGGAAGCATTACGCAATTGCCGTCCGGAATGTCCGAAAGAAAAAGGACAGAAAGAATGTACAGACGCAGAAATTGAAAAACGGCTGGAAGAACACATCGCCTGCGAACGGAAAAGACTGGATGTACAGCAGGAATACCTGAACAAATTCAAGAAGATTCTGAATGCACGCCAGCTACAGGTTGTTATGTCACCTCAAGGAAGAGAAATGAGACATCATAAGATGAAAAATCCGCATCCGAACTGTCCGGCTCCGGGTCGCGATGGAACATGCCGGACTAATTGCCCTGCCAATACTCCGGCACCTAACAAATAAGAAAATATCCGTACCCTCTGAAAACAAGCGGGGCAACCGTTTTAACCGGCTGCCCCGCTATTTTTCCATACATATTGTCAGTGTCAGGAGATCAACCCAGCAATGTCTGCATGTATTCCTTCATGGCAGGAACCGCGGCCTTCGCTTCTTCATACAAACGATACTGTGCCAATGTACGTACATAGTTGTGTTCCGGATAACGAATCTGATAATACGTATCACCGTTGATGTAATCGGCCAGGAAGCGGACAGCCTGCATGTATGGGAACAGAGTCACCGCATACGGTAACATCTCGATTTCCAACGGAGTCAGGAAAGAAGAAGCCGATTCCAGATAACCTTTTACGAAAGGTTTAAACACTTCGATGTTGAAGTGTACCTTATTCAAGTCAGGCTCGTCTTCAGCACTGGTATTCGCAGCCGAACGGAGGAAATCACCGAAATCAGAGAATACGAAACTTGGCATGACGGTATCCAGGTCGATGACACACAATACTTCGCCTTTTTCGTCGAACAGCATATTGCTCACTTTTGTATCACAATGGCAGATACGTTTCGGCAACTTGCCCTGACGATACAGTTCCTCGGCACAACACATTTCTTCCGCATCTTTCTCGATGGCATCCACCAGCCCCTGTACCTTTCCCAGACGACCGGCCGCATTGGCTGCAACCGCTTCACGCAACTGCTTCAGACGGAACTCCATATTGTGGAAATCAGGAATAGTTTCACCCAACTTCTCCGGAATATCTGCCAGCATAGCTTCAAACTCACCAAACTTCAACCCTACCAGGTAAGAAGATTCCGGTGTAACAGCTTCCAAAGTCTGCGAACGGGGAATAAAGACAGAAACACGCCAATACTTCTCACCATCGAAATAATAGGTCTTCCCTTCTTTAGTAGAAAGGAAACGCAACACTTTACGGTCAATATCGGTTTCACCCCTTGCTTCCAGCTTTTCACGGATATGACGGGTGACACACTCTATGTTATGCTGTAACATATCTACATCCTGGAACACAGCATTGTTGATACACTGTAGGATATAATCGGGTGCAGCGGGGTCTTCTGTTTCAACTTTGAGCGTCTGATTGATAAGTCCGGCACCTAACGGAACAATCTGAGCAACCTTACCGATTTCGGGGAATTGTGCAACAATAGCATCTAATGCAGCCATAGTAAATTTAGTTTTTTAAAGTTAATCAATCTTTTTGCCCAAGTATATTTTATCATAAATCTGTTGATAATCAATCCGAAAATTCCAAAAGGAAACGAACGACCGGGCAAATCATGACAAAGATATAAGAACATTTCAAGAAAAACGGTATTTCGGGCAACTTTTTCTATCATTTTCTTTGACATCCCCCTAAAAGTTTCTAGATTTGCCGCCACAAAAAACGAGATACTTATGAAAACACTGATGATGATTCTTTTCTGCACGCTCATGGCAACAGGCGCGGCCACCGCAGAAACCATACAGCGCCCTGCATCTGAAAACTACCTGAAAGGAGTAAAAGCCTTAAACGAAGGAGATGCTGAAAAAGCATACCGATACCTGAATGCTGAACTGGAACAATACCCTGAAAACGGATATGCGCACTGCTATATGGCACTTATCTGCAATTTTTCGGGAGAAACAAAATTAGCCTTCAAAGCTGTCAGCCGGAGTCTGGAACTGATACCCGAAGCCGATACCGAGTTCCGTTCATTCGCCTATTACACCCGGGGGATGCTACTGAAGAATTATCATCAGTGGGAACTGGCAGAAGCCGATTTTACAGAAGCCATCCGTTCAAACCCAAACGATGTAGAAAACTATACCTGCCGGGCGGAAGTCTTATTGCAGCTTCATGAATACGAAGCAGCTCTAGACGACCTGACTGCAGCACTGAAGCTGGACAGCAAAGCTGATGTAGCCGACCTGATGATGCAACTGATGGAAGAGGCTCCAGATACAGGAATGATTGACCGCATCAGTGCTACCTACGAGATGCTGAACAATCAGGAATTATCCAACTAACACATTATATAAACAAAAAAAGAATGAATCCACCAAAAGGGCATCCGAAAGGGCTTTATCTACTTTTTGTAACTGAGATGTGGGAACGTTTCAGTTATTATGGCATGCGTGCCTTGTTCATGTTGTATATGGTACAGGCATTGCTTTTCGACAAAGAACTGGCATCACAAGTATACGGCAGTTATACCGGACTGGTCTATCTGACGCCACTGATAGGCGGCTACATAGCCGACCGTTATTGGGGAAACCGACGCTCCATCGTTACAGGAGCGCTTACAATGGCTATCGGACAGTTCCTCCTGTTCCTGAGTGCCTGTTATTACCACGAAGTAGGTTTGGCCAAGTATCTGATGTTCTGCGGACTGGGACTCCTTATTTTGGGTAACGGATTTTTCAAACCCAACATTTCTACCATGGTAGGCCGTCTGTACCGACCGGACGACTCGCGGAAAGATTCAGCCTTTACCATTTTCTACATGGGAGTGAATGTAGGTTCCACCCTCGCCCCGCTCATCTGCGGACTGATAGGGAATACCGGTCATCCCGAAGATTTCAAATGGGGATTTCTGGCTGCCTGCATCGGCATGCTTTTAGGAGCAACGGTATTCCGGATTTTCATGAACCGGTATATCTGTGACCCTGACGGAAATCCGGTAGGAATAGCACCCGACCGCAATCAGAAACCTACGGAAAAGGAGGAAAAGAACTCTTCGAATACCAGACGTCCGGTAATCATGGTAGCCTGTACACTGATACTTACCGTCTTATTCTCAATCAATTGGGGGAATACTTCCAATGGATTCTTTGCCGATGCCGACTGGATAGGTTCACTGATTTATGCTACTGTCATCGTCATGCCAATTGTCATTATCACCGACAAATCATTGACGCGGACAGAACAAGCACGCATCGGAGTCATCTATATCATTGCCTTTTTCGTCATCTTCTTCTGGTCGGCTTACGAACAGGCAGGAGCTTCCCTCACTTTCTTTGCCGACGAGCAGACAGACCGTCGTATCGGTAACTGGGAAATGCCTGCAGCCTATTTCCAGTCATTCAATCCGATTATGATTGTCACTCTGGCCCCCGTTTTTGCTGCTATCTGGTCATTTCTTGGCAAACGCGGCTGGGAACCAAGTTCTCCACGCAAGCAGGCTATCGGCCTGTTACTGCTCTCTTTAGGCTATCTTTACATCGCTTTCGGGGTAAAAGACATCGAACCGGGAGTAAAAGTAAGCATGGCCTGGCTGACAGGCCTCTACCTGATTCATACCATGGGCGAACTGTGTCTGGCTCCTATCGGGCTTTCCCTGGTATACAAACTGTCTCCTGCGCGCTTCTCCTCCTTGCTGATGGGTGTATGGTACCTCAGTACGTCGGCAGCCAACAAGTTCGCCGGATTCCTGAGCGGTTTCTATCCGGAACATGGAGTCAGCAAAAGCTGTCTGGGCTATCAGGTAGAGAATCTCTATGATTTCTTCATGCTGTTTGTCTTCATGAGCGGAGCGGCAGCGGTCATTCTGTTCCTCTTGTCAGGTAAACTCCAGAAGATGATGAAGGGAGTAGAATAAGCCCTTCTCCTATCGACCAAGAAACACAATTGAAAATCAAACCACAAATAGTATGAAAGTAGGAAAATGGATTGGAGGTTTCGTAGGATTCATGACAATGGGACCTCTGGGAGCTTTGGCCGGATTCGCCCTGGGTTCCCTATTGGATAACTCTACGGATATGGCCGCTGAAGACGGTACACAAAATGCCGACCCGTATATGGGGCAACGCAACAGCTTCCTGTTTTCGTTGCTGGTAATGGCTTCGTACATCATACGGGCCGACGGACGCATCATGCACAGCGAAATGGAATTTGTACGCCGCTTCCTGCGTATGAATTTCGGCGAGGCAGCCGTCAGTGAAGGAGAACAGATTCTTTTGAACCTGTTCGAACAACGGAAACAGATGGACAAGAACAACCCGATGGCCTTCCGGAACACCATTCATGAATGCGGAACACAAGTTGCTGACAACCTGAGCTACGAAGAACGTATCCAGCTGCTGGATTTTCTGGTAAAGATAGCTCAAAGTGACGGCAATGTATGCACCGAAGAAATCAATGCACTGAAAGAGGTTGCATTGGCCATGAGACTCTCGGAAAAGGAAGTGGAATCCATGCTTAATCTGAGAGGAAATTCACTGGACGAAGCCTATAAAGTATTGGAAATAGAACCGACCGCTAGCGACGAAGAGGTACGTTCAGCTTACCGCAAACTGGCTCTGAAACACCATCCGGATCGGGTAGCGACTCTGGGGGAAGATGTCCGGAAAGCTGCAGAAGTCAAGTTCCAGCTGATAAATGATGCCAAGGAACGTATTTATAAGGCATGTGGCATGAAATAATCTTCGAAAAACTTTTCAACAAATAACAGAAGGCTGTCCCTGAAAATATCGGAACAGCCTTCTGTTATTTGCATATGTTGCAATTTTTTTAAAAGCTACCGCACTACTCAAAACGGATGGAACGGGCCGGATGAATACGGCTTACCAAGAATGAAGGACCTATCAGCATTCCGACCGCTACCAACAGAGTAGCCAGATTCAACAACAGGTAATAACTTATATTCAGTTCTACAGGTACCGTATTGACGTAATAAGTTACCGGGTCCAGCTTAAAGGGAGCAAAGAAATACTGAATCAGACAAAGCCCTACTCCAATGATATTCCCCCAAAACATTCCCTTCCCAATCAGAAACACAGAAAACAACAGGAATATCCGACGGATGGAGGCATTGTCGGCTCCCAACGCTTTCAAGACACCAATCATGTTAGTACGTTCCAGAATGATTATCAATAACCCTGAAATCATCGTAAATCCGGCTACCCCTGTCATCAGAATCAGAATGACCCATACATTGGTGTCTAACAGGTCCAACCAGGCAAAAATCTGCGGATAAACTTCTTCAACCGACCGGGCACAATAAGTAGAACCGTACGCATCCGTCCGGTCATTGATTGATGCCCGTACACGGTCAGTCACTGCCTCCAACTGATTATAATCGGTCACTTCCAATTCCAATCCGCTTACCTGGTCAGATTTCCAATTGTTCAGTCGTCCCAAAGTATAAATATCGGTTACCAGAAAATAATCGTCGTAATTAGAAAGATTTGTCTGATAAATACCTGCAACAGTCAGTCTGCGGGCACGCACACCTTCTTCGATGAAATACGTATACAGCTTATCACCAAGCTTCACTCCCAATTTGGCTGCAATGGAACGGGAAACCAAAACCTGATTGCTGGCCACAGAATCCGTAAAGGCGGGAATCGTCCCTTCCACCAAATGCTCGCCCAGATATTTCATATCATATTCTTGCCCCACTCCTTTCAAGACCATTCCCTGAAAGTTATCGGCAGTCATAATCATACCCGGCTTGGAAGAAAAGCGTTGGGCATGCTTCACTCCCGAAATCTGCTCCAATGCATTCATCAGACTGTCATTTCCCTCAACCGGAGCCATCTGATACAGTTGGGAAGCATCAATACTGGACAGAATGATATCTGAACCTAAACCGACCACTTTATCGCGTACCTGATGTTTAAATCCCAACACGACAGCTACGGAAACAATCATCACAGCCAGCCCTATAGCAATACCGGCCATCGCAATACGGACGGCCGGCTTCGATACTTCTTTTTTCCCTTCCCGACTGCTATAAATCCGCCGGGCGATAAAAAGCTTCCAGTTCATACATCAATCGTCTACTCTACCCGGATAGGCCTCCAAAGCTTTCCGGAGGATAAACAGGGCACGAACCAAATCTTCCTTTTTCAGAACATACGCCATACGTACCTCGTTCACTCCTTTTCCCGGTGTCGTATAGAATCCGGTAGCCGGAGCCATCATTACTGTTTCACCTTCATAATTGAAATCGGACAGACACCAGGCACAAAACTTCTCACAATCGTCTACCGGCAACTTGGCCACGGTATAGAAAGCTCCCATCGGAATCGGAGAATAAACTCCCGGGATGCGGTTCAATCCGTCAATCAGGCATTTACGGCGTTCTACATATTCATCGTATGTCTCGCGGGCATATTCCTCGGGTGCATCCAGCGAAGCCTCTGCAGCAATCTGTCCAATCAACGGAGGGCTCAAACGCGCCTGACAGAACTTCATTACAGCTTTCCGCACTTCTTTGTTTTTCGTTATCAGGGCACCGATACGGATACCACATTCCGAATAACGCTTGGAAACGGAATCAATCAAAACTACATTCTGCTCGATACCTTCCAAGTGACAAGCAGAAATATACGGAGAACCGGTATAGATGAATTCACGATAAACTTCGTCTGAAAACAGGAACAAATCGTATTTCTTCACTAAATCCCGAATCTGATTCATCTCCCGACGGGTATACAGATAACCGGTGGGATTGTTCGGATTACAGATAAGGATACCTTTGGTCCGTTCATTAATCAACTCTTCGAACTTCTCCACCTTAGGCAGGGAGAACCCCTCTTCGATAGTAGTAGTCACCGTACGGATAACAGCTCCGGCTGATATGGCAAAAGCCATGTAATTGGCATACGCCGGTTCGGGTACAATAATCTCATCGCCCGGATTCAGGCAACTCATAAAAGCGAAAAGCACAGCTTCTGATCCACCGGTAGTGACAATAATATCATCGGCATCCAAATGAATGTCATATTTTTCATAATAACCCACCAGTTTTTCGCGGTAACTCCGATAGCCTTGACTAGGGCTGTATTCCAATACGGTACGGTTGATATTTCGAATCGCATCGAGGGCCGCTCGAGGTGTCGGCAGGTCTGGCTGACCGATATTCAGATGATAGACATGAATCCCTCTCCCTTTTGCAGCTTCTGCCAAAGGCGCCAGTTTCCGGATAGGCGACTCCGGCATTTCATTTCCTCTGATGGATATATGTGGCATAATACAAACTTATAGATTAAAACAAATTTCGAATGCAAAGATAAAGGGAAAGAAGATATGAAGCAACTTTTATCAAAAAAATAACCAAATCCTGCAAACTCTTAATAGAACGTAAATCTATGTTATCTATTTTTGCTTTTTAGAGATAATTCCAAAAAAAAACGTATGTTTGTAGAGAACAACCTAACAGACATTTACATGAATCTATACTTGATAATATTTGCATCGGATTCAGAGCAATTTGACCAAGATCGTACCTATAGAATCCATCAGAAGCTCTTCGAAGCCTTAGAAAAACATTTCACACTGCATCTCATTCCATACACGGAAGTAGAGGATATCCCGGGAAGTGCCTATAAGATGGCATTCATCTGCAGCGGAGGTGTAGAAGCCAAAGTTATCCGGAATTTCAGCTTACTTCCCTACCCCATCACTCTTTTGACAGATGGACTGAACAATTCACTGGCAGCAGCCTTGGAAATTGCCGCTTGGATACAGACCAAAGATATGAGGGTACATATCATTCATGGCGAAACAGAAGATATGGTGAAAAGTGTGTTATCTCACCATCAGGCATTTGCCGCCAAACGGGCCATGAAGAACAACCGCATCGGCGTAGTAGGCACACCGGCTCCCTGGCTGGTAGCAAGCCATGTAGATTACCTTCTGGCAAGTCAACGTTGGGGCGTAAGCTACATAGATATCCCTACAGAAAATGTCTATAAGTATTTCAATAAAATTACGGACGATGAAATCGGGATGGATGCTTCAATCTTTGCCAACCGGGCCTCATCGTGCCAGGATGCTACTCCGGACGACTTGTTAAAAGCCATGCGTTTCTATAAAGCGCTGAAAATGGTGTATCAGGAAGAACAGCTGGACGCGATAACCCTTTCCTGTTTCTCAATATTCAATGAAATCAAGACAACAGGCTGTCTGGCCCTCTCACTGCTGAACGATGAAGGCATACTGGCCGGATGTGAAGGTGACCTCCAATCCATCATGAGCATGCTGATGGTCAAAAAGCTGACGGGTGAATGTTGTTTCATGGGTAACCCGACCTTTATTGACAGCCACCGGAACGAAATTCTACTTTCTCATTGCACTATCGCTACCCGAATGACGAAAGAATTCATTATCCGTAACCATTATGAAAGCGGAGCCAGCATCGGTCTGCAGGGCATCATGGAGAAAGGTCCGATTACCTTGTTCAAATGCGGTGGAGAATGCCTGGATGAATATTATATAAGTGGTGGACAACTGATAGATAACTCCTCACTGGCAAATGCCTGCCGCACCCAGTTCCGATTAAAACTGGATAAGCCGGTAAGCTACTTCCTACAGAATCCTATCGGCAACCATCACATCCTGATTCCGGGAAACTATGTAACCACTATCCAGGAATTTATGCAACAAAACCGCTGTAAACTCAAAGAATAAAGCAAATATCATTTTAAAAAGAGGGTGTGTCAAAACTAAAATGACTACTCCCCAAAGTTACAGATTGTAACTATAATATTTAAAAGGGTCGTATCAAACTCTGTATAGAGTAATGATACGGCCCTTTCTTTAGTCTTTTAGGATGCTCAAATTTCAAATTATAAGTTCACATTTTCAAAAAATGAGTTTTGACACACCCTCTTTTTTCATCCTGATAACTACAAGGAAAATAGATTTCAAGAAACCTCTTTCGAAGATTCATCGAAAAAAAAGGGAGAAAGCAAAATTTTTCCGTAATTTTGGAAAACTTCTGTTAGTGCCTTATATA
>UMHI01044521.1_pt1 | contig 74541 bp, 78 predicted proteins | sample 1965481 | NCBI WGS metagenome assembly UMHI01 (sample SAMEA4836093, study PRJEB28245) | human gut metagenome | biome: gut microbiome; material: fecal sample | place: Denmark | collected 2008 | reverse complement strand
ATCAGGTTGCCATTGACAAGGCTGACGCTGCCAGTCCCTGCCAGCCCAGCAGACTGATGGTCGTAAGTCAGATAGCTTTCCAGACCCGTGAGGCTCGCGTACTCCAATACGAAGTACGGCTGGTTCGCCGTTTCGCTTGAATGCAGCTGCGAAAAGCTGCTTTCACTTTCGGGCGCGCTCAGCTGAACACCGTGGTTTTCGCCCAGATACCACTTGCGCGCAAGGCTCGTGACATCGAACTCCTTCCACGAATACTGATTTTTCACTACGCGGCAATAGTCCTGATACACACTGCTAACATCCGGCTGGTGGTCATAGGTGATGGTCTCCGGATCCCAGTCCTCCAGCACTTCCTTGCACATGATGGCAGTATCCGCCGTCGGTGCATAGACGTTGCGAACGCACAGCTTTGCGGACGTGATGAAGTGGTTCGCGCCCAGACGCGGCAAGTCCACAACTTTCAGATAAGTCAGACGGTTGCCGTAGTAATTCGTGTTGCTGATCCACAGGCGCTCGTCGTGCGAAAAGTTCTGCGTCGAGCCTTCCTTGACGTAGGTATCGAGGATGCCGGCAGCAGAATCCGCCGAATTATCCGCGAACGTCGCAATCGGGCTGTGTGCCTGCGCCGCCATCTGCTGGCGCTTTTCGGCGGACAATTCCACCCACTGATGCGTCGCCGCATCGTACTCATGAACCGGCGTGGTCTGCACCACCGCCCGGAAACGGTTGTTGCCCAGCGCGTACACCTTGCCGCATCGGGTGCGGAGGTGTTTCAGTTCCTGCTGAGCCGGAAACTGAATCTGTTTCTGATTGTTTTCTTGGTTACTCATATGGTTCCTTTCTTTTCTGTGCGCTCCTTGCGCACGTTTTTCTATCGAACGGTACGAAAAAAGCCCCTCGCGCCGTGCGCGGGAGCTTCTCTGTATCTTTCGACGGTATGATTCTATCACACTTTTGTAGCGTGTGCATCCGCGTTTTTAGACATGACAGGGATGATTGTGCTTTTCTCCTTGGAAGCACATGATTGCCCCGCTATCTGCTGCACTGTTCCGCGGATAGTTTCACCTGCTGTTGCCAAGCGCATACACAGGCGTTTCAGTCTCTGTCGAAGCGGAAACTGAATCTATTCTCGATGTTTTTCTTTGTTGCTCATACATTTCCTTTCTTCGTGTCTCTTTTGCGCATGTTTTTTCTATCGAACGGTACAAAAAAGCCCCTCGCGCCGTGTGCGGGAGCTTCTCTGCATCTTTCGACGATATGATTCTACCACACTTTTGCAGCGTGCGCATCCGCGTTTTTAGACATGGCTTGTCTTTCTTCTTTATCCGTCACATTTTTCAATCCCTATCGGGTATAATTTTACTATTCTTATTGACTTTCGCCCCGATTGGGTATAAAATATAGTGATGCTTTAAGCCTTTGGAGGTGTTTATCGTGAACAAGATTGCCCTGTTTGTCCGCGAAAGCCGCAAGGCTGCAGGCCTCACGCAAGAAGAATTTGCTGTTCGTTCTGGTCTTGGACTTCGCTTTGTTCGTGAATTAGAGCAAGGAAAGCCTACTGTCCGCATGGACAAAGTAAATATAGCACTTGCTATGTTTGGCATGGAAGCCGTCCCCGGCAGAAAGGAAACAGACTGATGGACGCATTTAGAGCAGGATTTGTTTATGTCGAAGATTGCTATGCTGGCACACTTTCTGAGACAGAAGATGGCTATCGCTTTGCCTATGATGCAGATTATCTAAGCAGCGAGAATCCGAGAGCAGTTTCGCTGACTCTTCCGCTGCGTGATGAGCCTTATGACTCCAGCACACTATTTTCTTTCTTCGACGGTCTCATTCCAGAAGGGTGGCTGCTAAATATTGTCACGCGCAACTGGAAACTTAATCGAAAAGACCGTTTTGGTTTGCTGCTTGTCGCATGTCGTGATACGATTGGCAATGTAACCATTCAAGAGGTGCGCAAATGATCTGCCTTTGCTGTGGAAAGCCCATCAAGAATGAAGAAGCTGCCTCCTGCGGCTGGCATCACTCCTGCATCAAACATTTCTTTGGAACTAACAGATTACCTGAAATCACCATTTCAAACGAAGCATTAGAATGGATTGCAAATGAAACAATCAGTAAGGGCTACACTGTACCGGGTGTGCAAAAAAAATTGTCGCTGCACCTGTCCAAAGAAGAGAAAGCTCGCCTAACTTTCGTTGGTTATCCATCCGGATATATTCTAAAGCCGCAGACGAATGAGTATCGTGCCTTGCCAGAAGCAGAGCAAATGATTATGTGTATGGCCGATGCAGCAGGCATCACCACAGTACCTCATGGACTCATCCAATCAGATGGTACATATGCTTATATTACGAAGCGTGTTGACCGCATGGTGCTGCCAGATCAATCAATTCGACTGTTAGCTATGGAAGATTTCTGTCAATTAACCTATCGGTTGACAAATGACAAGTACCAAAGTTCCTATGAACGATGTGCCAAAGTCATTGACCGATGGTCTTCACAAAAGGGATTAGATATGGCAGAATTCTTTATTCGCATTGTTTTTTCTTTTCTGGTGGGAAATTCCGATATGCATTTGAAAAATTTTTCATTGCTTGAAACTGCCCCCGGCTCACAGGAATTTATGTTGTCTCCCGCGTATGACATGCTTCCTGTAAACATCGTATCAACTGACACAGAGGAAACCGCTTTGGCGTTGAACGGCAAAAAGAGCAACTTGCGCAAGAAGGATTTCTTTGCGTTAGCAGCAGCCTGCCACTTGTCGTCCGCTGCTGCTGAAAAGATGATTGAAAATTTGATTAAAAAGGTTGACGTGCTGATTTCTATTGCCGAACATGCTGAAATTCCCAATGATATTCGGCAAGCCTGCATTGCACTGCTGATAGAACGCGCCGCTGTATTTGCATAAAGAAAAGAAGGCCCTATCGGGTATAATTCTGCATTCGGCATGCATTTTATCCCCGATAGGGTATATTCATGATGTCAGCTATCTTTTCCAAGAAGCCAGTCTGTAAGGTTCTTTACGCGAATGCCATTATAGTTTCCTACTGTCAGGCGTTCTGATGTAAGGACTACTTTTTCGTAATTATCGCGGATTTGTGTCAATGGACGCATTTCGCGGTCAAACGTCTCCTGTGCCGTCATATCTGCTGTTACCTGATAGTAGCTGTATTCGCCATGTTTCTCCGCCACAAAATCAACTTCAGTGCTTCCGAGCTTGCCAATCATCACCTGATAGCCCCGTCGCAAAAGCTCAAAATAGACTACATTTTCAAGCGTGAAGCCGAAATCGTAATTTCTGCGAGGGAGAATGTGGTTTCTCAAACCGAGATCAACAATGTAGAACTTTTTGTTGACCTTCAGAAGCTGTTTTCCCACAATGTCGAAGCGCTCAGCAGGATAAAATATGAATGATTCTGTCAGCGCATCCACATAATCATCCACCGTATTCGGAGAAACTTTTCTGCCGGAAGAAATCAGGTAGTCGGTAATGCTGCGAATGGAAACAGGGCTGCCCACCACGCTTGCAAGGTATTTGGCAATTGATTTCAGCAGTGCAATGTCTGTGATTTTCCGCTTGCTCGTCTCGCTTTCGCGCCGCACATGCCTATCTTCGATGTCTTTCACGATAACGGTATTGTAGATGCCCTCCAAATAGGTTTCCACTTTTGCTGTGGTGCGACCCATCCGAGCGACGTAAGGCAAACCGCCGCATTTCAAGTACTCCGCAAATCCGTGCTCCTCGTCCATCCCTGTAATCGTCAGAAATTCTTTCAGCGAAAGCGGGAGCATCTTAATCTCCACATAGCGCCCTGTCAGAAGCGTGGCAAGGTCGCCAGAAAGCATGTACGCATTAGAGCCGGTGATGTAAATATCCACATTGGGCTTCACATACAGACTATCCACGACCTTTTCAAAGTCAGCAACCTTTTGAATTTCATCAAGAAAGATGTAGGTGTTTTTTTCGGGAATCAGCCGTTCTTTCAGATATGCGTACAGCTTTTTGTAATCCAGCAGTTCCTCATACTCCAATTCCTCGAAGTTTATCGAAACAATCTGCGCATCTGCAATGCCATTCTCCTTGAGCCAAGTTTGATACTGCGCCAGCAATGTGGATTTTCCGCAGCGGTGAATGCCGGTCACGGCCTTGATAACTTGTTCGTCCTTCCAGCCAATCAGCTCGTCAAGATACTCTTTTCGCTCTACCACTGAATACACCTCCTGCAAGAAGTATCTCTATTATAGAACAGAATATTCTCGAAGTCAATATAGTATTCCGAAACCGGAATTTTTTTGTGTTTTCATGCAATCATATTCCCAATAGAAATCAGCCGCTACCATTTTCAAATGAGAATGCGCCGCGAATCTTTGTATTCTGACTAACGCAAATGAACCCCAGCATACCGCGCTGCACATAGTATCCACAAACTGTTATTGATTAGCGCTGCAAAGTCGGTCGAATGTTAAAAGTTTTTGCATTGCAGTGCATTTACTTTATTTTTTCGCCGATTTGTGCTATACTAATGATACAGGAGGTGTACCACATGATAGATTCTCATGAACTTAGACGGCGCGACAGCTATTTGAATAAGCTGATTGGCTTTCAGGATACGGAACCAGTCAAGGTTATTACCGGTATTCGCCGCTGCGGTAAGTCCAGTCTGTTAAAGTTGATGGTTCAGCATTTGAAGGATACCGGTGTTCTGCCGGAGCAGATTATCGAGATGAATTTTGAGTCCTTTGATTTTCATAAGATGAGTGCTGACGATGTCTACCGATATGTGAAAGAGCGCATCATCGCCGGAAAGAGGATGTACCTTTTCTTTGACGAGCTGCAGCGAATCAAAGCATGGGAAGATGCAGTAAACGCTTTCCGTGTGGACTTTGATTGCGATATCTATGTTACCGGGTCGAATGCCTATCTTCTTTCTTCGGAGTATGCCACCTATCTCTCCGGACGGTGCGTAGAAATCAAAATGCTGCCGCTCTCTTTCCGCGAATTTCTCGATTTTCATGGTTTTGATGTTCATGAAACGCAAAGTGCGCTTGGCGGGCTTCGCAAACAGGTATTCGATAAAAACAATGAACGCTATGAGTTGCGAGAGGTTTTCGCTGCCTATATGCGCTTCGGCGGGATGCCCGGCATTGCTGATGTTGGTCTGGAGCAGGAAAAGGTGCTGGCACTTCTTGATGGCATCTATTCCACAGTCGTAATCCGCGATATTCTGGAGCGAGAAACTCGCAGAGGGCAAAAGCAAATCACAGACCCTGCGCTGCTTCGCAAGATTATCCTGTTCCTTGCAGATAATATCGGCTCCAGCGTTTCTATTGCCTCCATCGGTAATATACTGGTAAACGAAGGGCTTTTGGACGATGATAAACGCAAGGGTATCCCCAGCGCACATACTGTACAAGCCTATGTGAATGCGCTGTTGGAGAGCTACTTCTTCTATGAAATCAAACGCTTTGACATCAAGGGCAAAGCCTACCTCCGCACGCTCGGAAAATACTATATCGTTGACATCGGACTTCGCAATTATTTACTGGGTTTTCGCAATCGCGACAGCGGTCACGCCATCGAGAATGTCGTTTACTTTGAGCTTCTTCGCCGTGGCTATGATGTAGCAATCGGCAAAATCGGCAATGACGAGGTGGATTTCATCGCAACGACAGCTGACGAAAAAAAGTATATTCAGGTAACGGAGTCCATGATGAGCGAGGACGTGCGCAAGCGTGAACTCGCACCGCTGCAAAGCATTCGTGATAACTACGAAAAAATCGTGTTATCTCTTGAGCCGGGACTTGATACTTCCTATGACGGCATCAAATCCGAGAACCTCATTGATTGGCTTCTCAACGAATAAGCACTGCATTTTCAGAGACACGTTCTTTGAGTCCCCGACGTAGAATGTACCTATTATAATAGGTAGAAACTCATCCAGAAATGACGAAAAGAGCCCGCCAGCACACCGTGTTATTCACAGTATGCTGACGGGCTGAAAATACTCAATCCTTTTTCTTTACGAAGCAGCGTTTTTTATAGAACGCAATGCCATAGCAATGAATGTGGTCACTGTCATACTCATCTTCAAAATCCTTGGAGTACATTCTTTGGTCAATTTGCCGCAGCGCCTTGTCACACGCAGATTCCAAATCGCCTAATGTCATCGCGCGTTTCGCTTCAAAAATAGCCACCCGGCCATTGATCGTATCGCAGACAACGACATCACTTCGACATTCTCCATGTTCCTTGTTTGAATCCACCTGATATCCTGCACCAGCGAAAATACCGCTCAGGAATGCGTGATAAAAATCCTCTCCATAATCATGGTAGCTTATGGTGCGCCTTAATAGTGTGCTCACTTCCCTTGTGATTTTTTCGCAGTCGCCACGCCACACGGCTTCAAAAAGGGCATTCTTATTCCATTTAGAAGCACTTTCCTCAAACCATTCAGCGACCTCTGTTTCAAAAATCTGTTTAATTTCCAAATTCGGAATTTTCAGTGCCACCATGTTATCCGGAAGAGCTTCATTGATTTCACCATCTCTGACCCGTGTCAAATAGCCCGTCAGGTACATCATGCTCCATAGATTTTCCTCAGAGGAGTGCAAATAGTCATACGTCAGATTTTCATCCACTCTCTGTACGATATATCCGCCGCTCATCAGCGTTTCCATTTTCTTGGTAATGCTTGTGCCGGCATAATCAATGAACGAGCGAATGATTGCGTTATCACTTGTATCTTTCCAATACTCATCTGGTTCTGCATTGGAATTTTTCTGCAAATCATCAATATAGCACATCACATCCCAAGGGCAATAGACATCGGCATCACCGAAACGGTAGCCATCATACCATTTCTTTATGACTTCTTCCTTCCCCTTGATGCCTGCATCTTCAAGGATTTTATCCACTTCGCTTTGAACAAATCCATAGTATTCGTTAAGGTGAGACGAAGTAATTGTGTTCGAGACGAAATTGTTTGTGCCTGTAAAAATGCTCTCCTTTGCAATTTTCAGGCATCCAGTCACCACGGCAAGTTGAAGATACGGATTATCCTTTAATGCCTGCATAAATCCCTTCATGATTTCAAGCATTTCTTTGTAGTAGCCGTTGCTGGTTGCTTATGCCATAGGAACATCATACTCATCAATGAGAAGAATTACATTTTTATGATAGTGTCTGTTCAGAAACTCTGAGAGAATTTGAAGTGACCGCATCACTTCAACCTTTCCCGCGTGCTTATACGCAATGTTCCAAAACAGCTTCTTTTCTTCTTCGTTCAGCGCCGCGCTTTGCATCAGATACTCATGTTTCTTATAAAGTTCTCCAATTTCATAAGCAAACTGCTCATACGCAGTTGAAAAGTCGTTTCCCTCAACTGCTTTAAGACTCAAACTCATCACAGGCCACTGGTTCATCCACGCATCACAAATACCCTTTTGCTTTGAAATTTCCAGTCCCTCAAACAAACTTTTGCTATCTTTTTGAATGTCTAAGAAGCACTCAAGCGTACTCATTCCTAACGTCTTTCCAAAGCGGCGCGGGCGAGTTATTAATGTAACTTGCGTACCGGACGACTTGAGTATTTCACCAATCAGCCCTGTCTTATCGACATAGTATAGACCTTCTCTACGGATCTTTTCAAATTCGGATTTTCCCTTCGGAATGTTCAAAAAAGCCATGCTACCTACTCCCTTCCGAAGCATTACTACCGAGGCTGCTCTTGCGCATAACCCTCAAAAGGATATTGAACCTCAGTGTACTTTGATTTTACCATCTATCTCTGGAAATAGCAAGTCAATCGGACGGAATAGCCGGCGATATTTTTTTCTCAGTCCACTTGTCAAATCATTGGGCGGAGGGCAAGCAGACGAAGAAACACGATTGAAGGAGTCCAATCCATTGCTAACGTTGCGCTATCGTCCTTCTGCGCAGTGCATCCAGAAAACATCTCTTTTACTTTTGATTCTTTTTCGTATTCATATTTTCCATAAGTTCCCGAATCCATTCCTCGTGCGTATCGCTCTTATTGCGAATTTCGCGGAACTCCCTGCTCAACAAGTGCTTCATCACCAATTCTTTTGGTGCATACTGCTGCTGAGCGTTCTTAAACCAACGAATCATTCCAAGGCTTGCCCACGTCAAAACTGTCTTTTTTGAGTAACCCGTCAACTGGGAAATCGCCGCCGCCGTCATCAAGTCTGGATACGCGCTGATTTTCCGAACTAAAAGCCGCTGATACGCCCGCATAACTGCTTGATCATAGTTGATTGACGGATGCACAATCGGCTCACGCCCCGCTCCGCCTACTCCTGTAACACGATACCTGTCAGGATGCTTCTCCCTATCCCGAAGGAATGCCACTGCATCACTCGTTCTGATAATGTACTTATGCGTGGAATGCCCCGTATTTGTGCAAGCAATTATTCCATTGTCAAGATAGAACTTCGCCATGCGCTTGCTGATATGGCACAGTTTATAGAGCTGTTCCTTCGAAATCGTCTCCGGATGCGCCTTCAAAATCGCTTTATAGTCGATGTTCTGACTCATTGCATATCACCTCATCTGTTTTACCAACACCAGACGGGTGTGCGTTGCGCGCTGTTCTCGTTCTTTTCTCTCCAATTTTCTCTCCAAACTGCCAAATTCTCTCCAAATTCGGAGAGAACAGCGTACATCTTTCGAGCCTTTGCCTCTGCTTGCCTGCCGCCTTTGCGAAGTCCAGAAACACTTGATTTTTGAACATTTTCCGGGTATGCCAACTTCCAGTTCAGCACCTGATTTTCTGCTAATTTCCACGATTGATAAAACACTCGAAATCAGTTGATCCGCAAGGGTCCGTGGGTTCGAATCCCACCGTCTCCGCCAACTAAGTCCTCATGTTTTGATACAAAGCATGAGGACTTCTTTTTGCATTTATAGACTGGAAATCCGTCATAATACAGGCTATAACTACCAAATATGGGCTATAGGCGCAGGAAACGAACTGTCCGGCGTCATTCTGCCAGATGGAGGGTTCCACACTCTGGCCCTTTTTAGTCTACTCATGACTGCTTTTGCGGGTCGAAATCAGAGATTTATCATGGAATGCACCCTACTTTGGACGATAGCAGGGTATCGTCCACAATGCAAGGTTTCGTCCAAAGTATCGAAAAATAGCGTCTAAAATATCCCCCTAAAAGTGGACACGGTAAAAGTTCAAATTCCTATTCGTAGACAATGAAAAGTCTATCTCCCAAGAATTGGACAGTGAAAAAGAGGTGCCGCCTATGTGCTCTACTATCATATGTCATCCATATAATCCACCAGATCGCCATGGATTTCAAGAACATCTTCTATGCTTATCTCTTTGCCTGCCGAGCGGTTATTGTCTGCGAGAAAAACGAGCTTTCGCTCCACAGGGTCAAGCTGCCGCATCTTCCCTGTGTATTCCTGATACGAGCCGCCATCCTTTTTTGCGTCCGGCACGAAGTAAACCACTGTTACCATGGGGTGATATCCATCCTGTACCGCGTCGTCGATCAGATTCAATTTCTGGTTCAGCAGAGTCATCTGGCTTTCAGACAGTTCGATTTTCTGATCCGTCCTTCTGCCGGTTTCCGCGATCACGCCGTCGAAGCCTGTGAGCGCCGCGAAGGGCGAAAACTGTGCCGCGCGGTCATGCATGCTCATGTGCGGACGGTTTGCCGCCTTGTGGTGCGGGAGCGTCAGGATATCGGTGTAGGGATTTTGTTCATGCATCATTCGTCACCTGCCTTATGGCCGCCGATCTGGCCGTTTCGTGCGATGGTCGTGCCGCCCTCCATCAGGTTCATGCCCTTGAGCATGGCATTTTTTCCAAATTTATCCTGAATGGCGAGGGTGACGTTCTGCAGCCTGCGCTCTTTTTCCTCGGCGAGCTGTCGGGCTTTCTTTTCTTGTTTGAGCGCTTCATAATCCGTGAACATGTCCAGCTGTTCAGGCTTATCCTCCGGGATTTCCGTTTCCGAAACCAGATTGCAGGCCGTGACGTTCACGCGGCGGATCAGCAGATCCTTATGCACCACGCGATCATATACGTCCAGAACGGCGCTCATGATGACATGGGTGGAGCTGGTGTATCCATCCATGTTCCCGGTGCCGTGGGCGGCCTTGGGGATTTTGCGCCCATAGGGATCCGTCACCACCGGGCCGGCGTATTTTCTGCCGCGCTCGCCTTCAAGGCTTTCGCGTTCGTACCCGATATCCAGCACGATCTGCTTCGTGACGACATGTTTCCTGACCAGATCGAGCACCAGCAGCTCCGTCATTTCCCGGACGATCAGCCGTCCCTTCTCAAAGTCGTAGGGACATTGCAGGACCTGCCCAGACGAGATGCTGCTGGTGGACGGACGGTATTGCCTGATATCCTCCACCGTCACCGGCTCCCAGCCCCACGCATGGTCGATGATCAGCTCGGCGTTGACGCCGAAGGTTTTGTAGAGCCTGTCCTCGCAATAGGGGTTGAGCGAGGCACGCGCAACGTCGCCCAAAGTGAAAAGCTGCATCGCCTCGAGCTTTTGAGAGATGCCTTTACCGATGCGCCAGAAATCCGTCAGCGGGCGGTGTGTCCAGAGCTTTTCCCGGAAGGTCATTTCGTCGAGCGCCGCGATGCGAACGCCGTCCTTATCGGGTTTGGATTTCTTGGCTTCGATGTCCATGGCGATCTTGGCGAGGAAGAGATTGGTGCCGATGCCCGCCGTCGCCGTGATGCCGGTATTGTACAGCACGTCGCGTACCATCGTCATGGTCAGCTCGTGGGCCGTCATGCCATAGGTGCGGAGATAATCTGTCACATCGATAAAAACCTCGTCGATGGAATAGACAATGATGTCCTCCGAAGAGACGTACTTCAGATAGGTGGCGTAGATCTGGCTGCTGTATTCCTCATACAGACGCATCCGCGGCGGAGCGACAATGTAAGAAATCTCTAGCGTCGGGTCTTTTTCGATGGCTTCCGCGTCGAAGGAGGAGGCGGAGAACTGGTATTTTCGGGTCTCCGGGTCACGCCGGGTTGCCCCGGAGCGGATTCCGGCGTTCAGCCTTTCCCGGTTGACCTCCTTCATGCGCTGAATCACCTCAAACAGGCGCGCACGTCCGGGGATACCGTGGGCTTTCAGCGAAGGCGACACCGCCAGACAGATGGTCTTTTCCGTCCGGCTTTCGTCAGCGACGACCAGATTGGTAGTCATCGGATTCAGATGGCGCTCTACGCATTCCACGCTGGCGTAAAAGCTCTTCGCGTCGATGGCCACATACTGTCGAACCTTTTTCGCCATGCGTGCCGGCCGCCCTTCTGCTTAATCAGTGTGCTTCCGTTGCTGCTTCCACGTACCAGCGGGCGACCCGGCTGGCAAAGGACGAATTTGTCCATTCGAAGAACAGATGCCGTTCCTGGCCTTTGATCATCACTGTATAGCAGGAGCCCTCCGCGCCCTGTCTGTAACACGCCGCAGGGCGGTAATCCTTCACAGCTTCAATCTGGAAGGTTCTGCCGTCTGCCCAGGTAATAGAGCGCGGCTGCATATAGCCCGTCGCGTCAAAGTCAGAGTTGACTTTTACATAAACACGTTCCATATGTGGCGGTCGCTGCCTCCTCAATGATCTGTTTTCTTTCATACGCATACCTCCAAGGCGGAATCAGCAGTTTTCGCGCGCCTCCAGATACAGCGCCTGCTCGTCTGCATTGGGAATCATGTCTGCGGTGATCTTTCCCAATACCCGCCCGATGATCTTCGCGCCGTCTTCGTAAGGGAAAATGTCGTCGAAGTCCGGGTTCAGCGAGTGCAGGCGGTCATGCGCTACCTGCTTGATCACGCCGCCCATGCCGGGAACATAGAAAATGCCGATATCGCCATAGCTGAGTTCCGAGCAGTACTGCACCAGCACCCGATCGCCGTTGTGAAACTGCGGCTCCATGCTCTGACCGCAGACCGTAATGATCTCATCGGCGGCCGAAACCGCGCTGCTGTCATACAGAATGCACGACTCGCTCTCCGGATGGTCTTCCCAGTCCACACCGTCGCCGGCCGCCGCGGCACGTCCCAGATCCGCCACGCTGTTCATCCGCTCCAGCGCCACGCGAAGCCTGCGTTTATGCACATTGCCGCTCATGGCCTCGGCGAAAGTCTCCAGATCTTCCTGCCCGTTCGCGTCCAGAGAGCGGTAAAAATCCAGAAGGCGCTGCTCGCGCTCGGACAGTTTGCTGTGCCTATCCTCTATACCGAAGAATTCATACAACGGGATGTCCAGAAGCAGGCAAAGCCTGCGCAGCGTCTGAGCGTCCGGCTGTCGTTTATCCGTTTCCCAGTTGCAGATGGTGTTCTGGTTAACCCCCATGCGCTCCGCAAGATCGCGCTGGTTGTATTTTGCTCGGGCGCGGTATTTGCGGATTGCATCGCCAAAGGCGTATGCAGATTTTTGCTCCATCGGTTCAGACTGCGAACCCGGAAATCTGGTGATGGTCATGACTGTACCTCCTGAAGGCAGGCGCTTCCTGCCTGAATCATCTGAGTGTCACAGATATTGTATCACATGAAGTTGTGAAAATCAATAACAAAATATCTCAATAAGTGTGATTTGCGCTTGACACAGACCGTAAACCCCTGTAGAATAATTGACAGCAGAGAACGTAGCAGCCGGAAGAATTTCGTCGCAGGAGGTGAACTGAGCGTGCGCCTGAAGGAAACCAGAGCCGCCGAACTTGTCAGGAACTCGGTACCCATCGCCGGAGAAAATGATGGTTATGTGGATGCAAAGCCGGAAATCGAGGATTGTTCAAACGGCTTCGCGCCGCAGCCGAATACGGCGGCGGACGGCGGTCAGAAGATGACCGTGCCGGTCGTCATATCGATGACCAGCTATCTTTTTTCACATTACCGGCTGCAGATGTACACCTATCTCAATCGCAGCCTGCGCAATGGGATGCTGAGGCGGATCGTCGGCTTTTCTTTTGTAAATCGGATAATCAACCGGGAAGTATGCGATTTTCCAAGCGTGAACTTCTGGCGCATGGACCGGCTCAACTTCTGGGCGGATGTCAGCGTGACCCTGCTGCTCAGCACGGCGGATGGAAAACGGGAATGGCGCGGACGCCTGTGCCTCTGGTTCTCTGCCGAACAGCCCGGGCCGCTGACCGGTACAATCGAAGAGCTGATCTCAGAGCAGGAAGGACCGGAGCGAGGCGGCATGGTCATGCTGAGTCCGTTCCTCGTGCCGTATTTCAATTTTTCGAAACTGGATAAAGAAGCCGAGGATATCTGGGCGACCTATATCCCCGGCGCATTGGATAACCCGGAACTGCGCAAAGCCAAAGCGCTGGCTGAAGCGATGGGACTGTCCATTCTGCATCTTCCGCTTCACAGACATAAAGGCGTGGACAGCATTCTCTTTCTGATTGACGATGAGGTGGAATTGTCAAAAAAGGGCAAACAGCCCGAAAAGCGGAAAATCCCTGCCAACACCATCGTGATCAATACGAACAGCATCCAAAAAGAGTATTCGGATTTCAACATTCTTCACGAGTGTATCCATTACTACGAACACTATCTGTTCTTCCGCCTGCAGGAGATGCATCACAATGACGTTCTGCGCATGGAGACGCAGGAAATAGAGCTTCCTGAGGATGACGAAAAAATCAGCAATCCTGTGTACTGGATGGAAAAACAGGCGGATCGCGGCGCCTACGGACTGATGATGCCCGTCACTTTCATGCGGGGGCTTATGGCGGAAAAACGCCGGACGGTCAAACCGTATGCGCATGAAGGAGAAAAATACGAGCAGATCGGTCTGAAAATTTCGGAGGAACTCTGTCTTCCGCATTTCCGTGTGAAGGCCCGCATGATTCAGCTGGGGCATCTTCACGCCAAAGGGGCGCTTAACTATGTAGACCGGCGCAGAATTCAGCCGTACAGTTTTGAGGATGAGTCTCTGTGCGAGGAGGAATACACCTTCGATATCAGCCATATCACGGCCGGACATCTGTATGAAAAGAACGCGGATTTCAGGAAACTGATGGACAGCGGAAAGTTTATCTATGCCGATGGGCATATCGTGCGCAACGAACCGCGATTTGTTGAAATGACACCGTTTGGGCACAGGCTGACTCCGCTGGCGGTTCGGTTGCTGGATCACTGCTGCCTGCGCTTTACCCGGATCTATGAACAGAAAAATGTCGGCAGATATGTCTTCGGGCGGATGAACTACGACCCGGATTACGTGAAGCAGACAATGTTCTATCTGGATGACCTCATCAACGAAAAGGAGCTGGATGAGATCGATGCGGAGCAGGCGTATAAGAGGAATTTCCCGCTTTCCTTTGCAGACGCATTCGATATGCTGATGAAGAAAAACGGGGATACGCGGGAAACGATTGCTGAGAAGCTGAATGTAAACAGCAAGTCATTGCAGCGCTGGCTGAAAGAGCCGGATCGGAAGATCAACGCTGACTTTATTGTGCTGCTTGCGCTGATTTGGCGACTCCCGGAATGGATCAGCTCACTGCTGCTGGATAGAGCGTATATTGGGCTCAGCGAATCCAACCGTCGCCATCTTGCTTTGCAGTACATTCTGAAGGTACTGTGGAGTGAAGGCGTCGAAAAGGCAAATGCCTATCTTACAGCCAGAAAGCTCGATTGCCTGAGTATATAAATATCTCTAATACAGACCGACATGTCGTGTATGCTGCGATGTGTCGGCCTTTTTTTATTTTTGGACGCGCAAACCGCGTCATCTTCTTCATGGAAAACAGTCCGGCATGACCGAAGACTGCGCTTAACAAAAAGTTTTAAATACGGGGTGGACAAAAAATGTCCACTTATCATGAAAAATACCTGCCCAAATCGGCTCACAAAGTCCCTGAAATCGCCTGTTTTGCATGACAGAAAATTAGAATTGCAAAATCAATAAAACCTCCCGATTATCTGACAAAAATTTGCAACTTTCAACTGGACATTATTCGTCCTGTTCATTTCGCTTTTCATCCGTTATCATAATACCCGTGAGGTGGCCACCCACAGAATCAGAAACACGGTAACGCAGGGAGAAGGTTACGACCGACAGGCGCGGCAGTGGAATGAAGAAAAGTATTCCGGCTATATACGCCGAAGGTCTGCCCGTTTGAGCTTATGCCGTTCGTTGCCGTTTCAGGATTGAGTGGGAGGTCATCTTTATGTTTACGAGCAATGAACGCGGTATCCGAAAACAGGCGCAGGTGGACTTCACCCGTTCCGGCTGGCGGCAGTTTTTCCGGCTCAATCGCAGTCTGGGCGCGCGGTTCCTCCGGGGATTCGTTCTCCGCTATGAACTGGCGGCTTACCTGACGGCGCACGAAGCCGCAGGTGCGGAACTGGACGAAGGCTGTCAGGAGGTCTGCTACGAGAACGGCGTCTACCTGCTGCTGCGCAAGATGCAGGGCATGTGGTACATCACGGATATTTTTGCCACGGAAGAAACCGTTACCTATGAACCGGTTTTCTTCTGGAAGCAGATCAAACGTGGCGTAAATCTCATTTTAGCGCACATTCTGAGCGGCTGGCGGCAGCTGACGGAAAGGATGGTGCTGAACGGATGAAGACTTCCTGTGAGTGCTGCGCCAAAGGCACCAACTGTCCCCTGCAGTACGATGAAGAACGGCGTGCCCAATGCTCCATCCTGAACGCAGACAATGAGCCGCTGCGTTACCGGAACCCTGAAGGTTACTCCGACCCTACGGCCTTTTTCGCCCTTCGCAATGTCATGAAACCCACTGTGCTGAGACAAAAGCCGAAGGCCGAGATAAAGCATCATCCCCGGACGCAGGTGATCCATTACGACTGAAAAGGAGAGAAATCATCATGAACGATAAAAATATCCGACTGGTCACGGCGGAATCTGTCCGCGCCGGTCATCCCGACAAGTTCTGCGATCAGGTGGCGGACGCCATTCTGGACGCGCATCTCAGGCAGGATCCCAATGCCCGCGTCGCCGTGGAGGTCTTCGCTACGGCGGGCAAGATCGTCGTTGGCGGCGAGATTACTTCCAAGGCGGAAGTAGACGGCAGAAGGATCGTGGCAGGCGTGATCAACCGTATCAGCTACACCATGAGCGATCTCTGCGGAGATCCGCACGAATTGCTGGAACTGGAGGTCTGTCTCCACGAACAGTCCCCGGATATTTCTGCCGCCGTAGGGAAAACCGAACTCGGTGCAGGTGAAACACTCGGTGCGGGTGATCAGGGCATTATGGTAGGCTATGCCACCAACGAAACGGAAGAATACCTGCCCCTGCCCGTGGTGCTGGCACATCGCATCTGCAAAAGGCTGGACGAGCTGAAGCCGGAGAATCCGTGGATGGGCGCGGACGGCAAGGCGCAGGTTACTGTCGCCTATGAGAACGATGTGTCCGTCGCCGTGACAGCCGTGGTCGTTTCTCTGCAGCATGACGCGGAGATCAACCATAAGAACATCCGCCGCTTCATCGGCAAGGAAGTGCTGGGCAAGGTACTGCCCAGGGAACTGCTGAAGGAAGATACCCGTATTCTCATCAATCCTTCCGGGAAATTCGCGCTGGGCGGCCCTGCTGCGGACACCGGCCTGACCGGTCGAAAGCTGGCGGTGGATCAGTATGGCCCCGTTGCGCACATCGGCGGCGGTGCGCTTTCGGGCAAAGACCCGACGAAGGTGGATCGCTCCGGCGCATATGCTGCCCGCTGGGTCGCGAAGAACATCGTGGCGGCAGGCATGGCGAAGCGCTGCGAGGTGCAGATTGCCTATGCCATCGGAAGGAGCGAACCCGTCAGCGTGACGGTGGATACTTTTGGCACCGGCGTGATCTCCGACAGTCGCATCGAGGCGGCAGTGAAGGCGGTCTGTGATCTCACGCCCGCGGGCATTATTCGCAACCTGAAGCTGAACCGGCCCATCTATTCCAAACTGGCCTGTTATGGGCATTTCGGACGTACGGAGCTTGAACTCCCCTGGGAAGAAATCAATCGCAAGTACGAACTGTTGTCCGCAGCGCTGAAACAGAGCGTCCGGCAGTAAGAAAGGAGAAACCTCATGACCATTCATATTCAAATGCTTCAGGACATCGCTACCCATGCCCGCGCCATGGCGGACAGCATGCAGGCCATCGTGGACGACTGCGCCGAGCAGCTGGCCAGACGTAAGGCTGCCGGCGAAAGCGAAGAATCCATCATGAACGAGCCTTTCAACAAGGCGGCCCAGAATGGCTTCACTCCCTATGAAGGTCCTACGCCCTTCGATGAGAAGCCGAAGAACACGGCGGTTCCCGTTTCGGAACCTAAGCTGACCATCGTGGAACTGCGCGCCTTTGTGGCGGCGCGCTCTACTCCGGAGAACCGTCCGAAGATCAAGGCGATCCTCACGAAGTACGGCGTGAAGAAGCTCACCGAGCTGCAGGAAAGCCAGTATGAAGCCGTCAAGAACGAGGTGGCTGCGCTGTGAGTGAAATTCAGCACACCAATCGCGCCCATGCCCGGCTCAACGCTTCCTCTTCCCATCGCTGGATGATGTGCCCGCCCTCCGTCAAGCTCGCCGAGCAGTTCGAGGATAAACCTTCGCCCTACGCGGAAGAGGGTACCTTTCTTCATGAATTGTGCGAACTGAAGCTGCACCGCTACCTGGGCGATATGGCTATGGAAGGTGTGGAAGCGCAGTACGCCGAGCATCGGGACAGCGAGTTCTACTCGGACGAGGCCGAAAGCGTCACGGATGAATACGTCGCCTTCTGCGTTGAAACCATCGAGGCGGTCCGCTCCTCCTGTCCCGATCCGCTGATCATGGTGGAGCACCGGCTGGATTACAGCGAGTACGTGCCGGAGGGCTTCGGAACCGGCGACATTGTCATCGTGGCGGATGGCGTGATCGAGGTGATTGACTTTAAGTCAGGCCGCGGCGTAAGAGTGGACGCCAATCGCAACAGTCAGCTCATGCTCTACGCACTGGGCGCATTGCTGGAATTTGATTCGCTCTACGATATCCACCATGTGCGCATGACCATTGTGCAGCCCCGGCTGAACAACCTGTCCTCCTACGAATTGGAGGCAGACGAGCTGCTGCGCTGGGCGGAGACGGAGGTGCGCCCCAAAGCAATGCTGGCGTATGAAGGCAAGGGCGAATTCTGCGCCGGCGAATGGTGCCGCTTCTGCAAGGCGCGCTATACCTGCCGGAAGCGCAGCGAATACCATATGCGCCTGGCAGAGCGGGATTTCAAGCAGCCCGACCTGCTTTCAGACGAAGAGATCGCCGACATCCTGCCCGTGGCAGAAAGCCTGAACAGCTGGGTGCAGGATCTCATGGCCTACGCCACACAGGAAGCAGTAGACGGAAAGCACTGGCCGGGCTATAAACTGGTCGCCGGGCGCACGGTGCGCAAGTACACCAGCGAAGCCGAGGTCATCAAAGCGGCGACCGAGGCGGGTTACACCGACATTTACAAGACCACGCTGTTGGGCGTTGGCGATCTGGAAAAGCGCCTGGGCAAGAAGAAGTTCAGCGAGGTGCTGGGCAAGTACATCGTCAAGCCCCAGGGCGCGCCGACGCTTGTTCCCGAAACCGATCCCCGCAAGCCATATTCCGATGCGGCAGGAGATTTTATCAACTAACCCTTACGACAGCCGAAGAGGCAGAAAGGAAAAACACCATGTCCATTAAAGTCATCACCGGCAAAGTTCGCGCGTCCTTCGTTCACGTTTTCGAGCCCCAGAGCATCAACGGCAGCGAACCCAAGTACAGCTGTTCCCTCATCATCCCCAAGAGTGATACCGTGACGGTCGGAAAAATCAGGGAAGCCATTGAACAGGCGAAGCAGGAGGGCGTGCCCAAGTGGGGCGGTAAGATTCCTCCGAATCTGAAACTTCCTCTGCGCGACGGCGACGTGGATCGCCCTGAGGATCCAGCCTATGCGGACAGCTATTTCATCAACGCCACCAGTCAGGAACAGCCCGGCGTGGTCGACCGCAAGCGCGTGAAGATCACCGATACGCTGGCGATTTATTCTGGCTGCTATATCCGGGCTTCTATCAATATCTACCCCTTCAACGCCAATGGCAATCGCGGCATTGCGGCTGGGCTGTCCAACATTCAATTTTGGGAGGACGGCGAGCCGCTGAACGGTCGCGTCCGCGCCGAGGATGAATTCGATGCGCTGGACGATGACGACGCGGATGATTTCCTCGATTGACGCTATAAGAATGCCGCGCATCAGCAATGGTGCGCGGCATGAAATCATCGGACTTCCTGTTCCAGATCGTCAAACAGCGGGCTGTCGAAAAATGTGCGCACGCTGATATCGAAACCGTCGCACAGCTTTTTGATCGTTACGATGCCGGTGTTCGTCGTGGTTCCGTTGACGATATCGCTCACCGTGGATTGCGTAATCCCGGAGATGTTGCTGATCTTGTTGATCGTTATGTTCCGTTCACTGCACAATTCGAGCAGCCGTTTCACAGTTGCTTCTGCAATTGTCATACAATCATCCTCCTATCGGAATGCCGTTAATAAAAGCGTATCAAAGTTGCCGGAAAAACGTTAACGGTTCACCGTTGACTTTGAATTCCGGCAGCGGTACATTAGAAGAAATTAACGGTATTCCGATAATTAAGGAGGAATGAAGATGCAAAAGCATAAGACACTGGCGTTTACCGGGCATCGTCCCGAATCACTGCCCTTTGGTGAAAACGAGCTGTCGGCTTCGGCGATCCGCATAAAGACGCTGCTGGCGGATGAGATCATGCGGTGCGCGGCACAGGGATACGATACTTTTCTGGCAGGCGGAGCCCGCGGCGGGGACATTCTCTTTGCGGAACAGGTGCTTTTCGTCAAGGGGCTGGAGTATCCCGACATCCAGCTGATTACCATCGTTCCCCACGAAGGACAGGCGAACAACTGGACGGAGGCGTGGCGAGAGCGCTATTTCCGCATACTGGAGTATTCTTCCGATGTTGTCACACTGGAAATGCATTACAGCAGCGGGTGCTATCACGCCCGGAATCGCTATCTGGTTGACCACGCGGACAGCGTGCTGGCGCTTTATAATGGTTCGCCGACCGGCGGCACGGCTTATACCGTGAAATATGCCTATCAACGCAATAAGGAAATCGTCATAATCGATCCAACAGCCATGGAGCGAAAGGTAATTCCGCCTCGGCTCCGATGTGAATAAACTGAGGCGCATCCGAAAGGGTGCGCCTTTCTGATGGGAGTGATTCATATGCCCGGTCTCATGGGCATCGATATTGAAACCTACAGCTCGGCACCGTTGCCCAGATGCGGCGTATATCGCTACTGCGATGCGCCGGATTTCGAGATTCTGCTGTTCTCCTATGCCTTCGACGATGAGCCTGTACAGACTATTGACCTTGCCCGCGGTGAAACGCTTCCAAAAGAAGTAATTTCTGCGCTGGAAGATCCCGATATTATCAAAGTGGCCTACAACGCCCAGTTCGAGCGCGTGTGCCTTTCGCGCTACCTGGGGCACTGGCTGGATCCGCATCAGTGGCGCTGCACCATGGTCATGGCGGCGTATCTGACGCTGCCGGGAAGGTTGGCGGACGCAGCCGTCGCCCTGGGCACGACGGAAAAGAAGATGGAAGAAGGCAAGGATCTCATCCGCTATTTCTCCGTCCCCTGCAAGCCCAGCAAAACCAACGGCGGCAGGACGCGAAACCTGCCCACCGACGCGCCTGAAAAATGGGCGGTGTACAGGCAGTACAATGCCCAAGATGTGGAAACCGAGCGCGCCATTCGAAAGGCGCTGGAGAAGTATTCTCTGCCCGAGCAGGAGTGGGAGCTGTACGCGCTGGATCAGCAGATCAACGACCGAGGCGTGCGCGTGGATAAGAAGCTCGTGAAAAACGCCATCGCGGTCGATGCGGTATTTGCGCAAGCAGCCTATCAGCGGGCAAAGGAACTGACAGGGCTGGAAAACCCCGGCAGCGTAAATCAGCTAAAGGCATGGCTGGCAGATCAGGACATGCCCATGGAGAGCCTCGCCAGGAAGATCGTGCAGGAAAAGGCAGCGCAGACGGATGGTATTGTTGCGGAATTGCTGAACCTGCGGCTGGAATTGAGCAAAACCAGCGTCAAAAAGTACGAAGCCATGGCGCGCTGCGTATGCAGAGACGGGCGCGTGCATGGCCTTTTGCAATTCTATGGGGCAAACCGTACCGGCAGATGGGCTGGCCGCCTCGTACAGGCACAAAACCTTCCTCAGAACCATTTGCCTGACCTGGATCTGGCGCGAGAGATCGTGAAGACCGGCGACGAAGAACTGCTGGATACGCTCTATGCCTCTGTTCCCGGCACGCTCTCGGAGCTGATCCGCACGGCGTTCATCCCGAAGGATGGATGCCGTTTTCTCGTGGCGGACTTTTCCGCCATCGAGGCGCGCGTGCTGGCATGGCTGGCGAACGAAGAGTGGGTGCTGGAGGAGTTTCGCGGCAAGGGCAAGATCTACGAAGCGACCGCCAGCCGCATGTTTCATATTCCGCAGGAGAGCATCGTCAAGGGCAATCCGAACTACGAGTATCGTCAGAAAGGCAAACAGGCTACCCTCAGTTGTGGCTACGGCGGCGGTGTCGGCGCGCTGAAGGCCATGGGCGCGAAGATGCCAGAGGAAGAAATGCAGCCGCTGGTAGACGCATGGCGTGCCGCAAATCCCAATATTGTGGCGTTTTGGAGCGCGCTGGACCGTGCGGCGAGGACGGTTATCCGAAAGAAAACCTCCGCCCGCGTCGGTAAAGTGACCCTCTACTGGCAGGACGATAAGATGTTCATGCGCCTGCCCTCCGGCAGAAACCTCTGCTATCAGTCTCCCCATTTCACGGGAAACCGCTTCGGCAGCGACGCCATCGGTTACTATGCGCCCAACGCGGCCGGGCAGAGGGTCGTGCAGGAGACCTTCGGCGGGAAGCTGGCGGAAAACGCGACGCAGGCCATTGCACGGGATATCCTGGCTCATGCGCTGTTGACGCTGGAGAAGAACGGCTACCCCGTGATTTTCCACGTCCACGATGAGGCGGTCATTGAAATGTCCATCGGCCAAGGAGCTCTGGAGGAAGCCTGCAGGCTTATGGCGATTGCGCCGAACTGGGCGGAAGAACTGCCGCTGCGGGCAGACGGATACGAATGTATGTACTATCGAAAAGATTGAGGAGGATTCAGAATGCAGGTAAAGTACGACCGCAAGCTCCTGATTGCCATTGGCAGGAGCCGGAAAGCGTCCCAATGGCAGAACAAAGAGATGCTCTGGAGCGAGTTTCTGGACAAGCTCGCCACCACGACCCGCACCCGGGAAACGGTGGCCGAATATGCTGCCATGCCCAAGGGCGAGCGTGATACCATCAAGGATGTGGGCGGATTCGTCGGCGGGTATCTGAAAAACGGGAAACGCAATAATGCCAGCGTGGTCAATCGCTGTATGCTGTGCCTGGACGCGGACAACGCCGATCCCGGCCTCATGGACGATCTGGACATGACGTTCATCAACGCCTACGCGCTTTATTCTACCCACAGTCACACTCCGGAAAAGATGCGCCTGCGGCTCATCATTCCGCTGACGCGCACGGTTACGCCGGACGAGTATGCCGCGGTTTCCCGCCGCGTAGCGGACGATCTGGGACTTTCGCGCTTTGATCCTACCACCTTCGAACCGGCGCGGCTCATGTACTGGCCCAGCACGCCCGAGGACGGCGAGTTCTTCTTTCATTGCGAGGACGCGCCTTTTCTTGATCCAGATGAAGTGCTGAAAACCTATGCCGACTGGCAGGACGCCTCGCTCTGGCCCACGACGCAGCCGGTAGAAGAGCGCATCCGGCACACTGCCGGCAAGCAGGAAGATCCTACTGAAAAGCGCGGGATCATCGGCGCGTTCTGCCGGGCGCATACCATCACCGATGTGCTGACGCATATCCTCTCTGACCGTTATACGCCTACGGAACAGGACGACCGATATACGTTCATCGGCGGCAGCACCACGGGTGGACTGGTGGTTTACGACGACAAGTACGCCTTTTCTCATCACGCCACCGACCCTGCGGGCGGTAAGCTGTGCAACGCCTTCGATCTGGTGCGCTGGCATCTGTTCACGCCGGGCGGCACTGCGCCGGACGGTTCCTCGGTGGGCGACGAGAAGAGTTCTATCAAGCGGATGCAGGAATACGCCGCACAGGATGAAGCGACGAAACGCCAGCTGGCTGAGGAGCGCAGCGCGCAGGCCATGGAAGAATTCAGCAATCTGGAGACTGAGAACAATGCTTCCGTTTCATCAGGCAATGCTTCAGATGAAAACTGGCAGGACGCACTGGAGATCGACAAGCAGGGGCGCGTGAAAGATACCCTTGGCAATCTCGCCCTCATCCTGCGCAACGATCCCAAGCTGAAGGACATCGCCTACAATATTCATCGCAGCGGCATCGACATTCGCAGGGATGCGGATGGCAAGACCACGCTTCCCTGGACGCAGCTGAAGCCCGGCTGGAATGAATCCGACCTGGGCGCGATTCAGATCTATCTGGAGCGGGTCTACAATCTGTACACCCCCAGCAAGCTGAAGGGCATTCTGTTGGCCATCGCCGCTGAGCGCAGTTATCACCCCGTTCGAGACTACATCGAATCCCTTCCCGACTGGGACGGTATCCACCGAGTGGACACGCTGTTCATCGATTATCTGGGCAGCCCGGATACGCTGTACATCCGCGCCATTGCCCGAAAGATGATGGTCGCCGCCGTGGCGCGCATCTATGAGCCGGGAATCAAGTTCGACAGCGTGGTGGTACTGAACGGGCCGCAGGGCATGGGCAAGAGCTCCTTTTTTGCCAAACTGGGCGGCAAGTGGTTCTCTGACAGCCTGACCATCAGCGATATGAAGGATAAGGCCGCACCGGAGAAGCTGCAGGGCTACTGGATTCTGGAATTGGGTGAACTGGCGGGGCTTAAAAAGATGGACGTGGAAACCGTCAAGGCGTTCATCACCCGACAGGACGATAAGTTCCGGCATTCCTACGGCTACAGCGTCGAGGATCACCCCCGTCAGTGCATTATCGTGGGCAGCACGAACAACGGCGACGGTTTTCTGCGCGACGTAACCGGTAACCGCCGTTTCTGGCCGGTGACCTGCACGGCCAATTCGCCGCATCGCCCGTGGGAAGTGGAGAACATCGTACCGCAGCTGTGGGCAGAAGCTTATCGGCTATATAAGGACGGCGAGAAGCTGTTCCTGACGCCCGAGGAAGAAAAACAGGCGGAGATGGAACAGACGGCTGCGCTGGAGAGCGACGTTCGCGAGGGCATGATCGCGGAATACCTGAACACGCTGCTGCCGGAGGATTGGGACAAAATGGATCTGGCGGAGCGCCGGGGCTTCCTGCGCGGAGATCAGTTCACGGGCGGCAATCGCATTGGAACTGTTCAGCGAAGCACCGTCTGTGCGGTTGAAATCTGGGCAGAGTGTTTCGGGAAAGACCCTTCCACGATCAAGCGCTCCGATACCTACGACATCTTCGGTATGCTGATGAAAATCGGTGGCTGGGAGAAGTACAGCGGGAACAGGAACGCCTCTCTGAAGCGTGCGCCTTACGGGACGCAGCGTTGCTTTGTTCGTGTGAACGCGTTGCCAGACGGTTGCGCTTCGGAGAACGCAGGCTGAGGTTTGGATGCCTTTGGCAAAGGCAATCCATATAGCGACGGTGAAGCAAACAGGGCTCATATAAGTAGGAAGAGATTCAGCGGAATTGCCTGGTTGCCATCTCTCTATTTGAGTATTTGAAAAAAGAGGGATAAAAGAGAAAATGAGCGCGTATATGCCCGAATGCCTGTACGCGCGCGCGGGAGAACACAACGCAACATTTCAGAGTCTGACGCTGTAAGACTGGCGGCTCTTTGCTGTCAGCCTTTCTTTTGCCCGTTTTCTCCCCTGATTTCTCATGAGCCTGCAAAGTGTGGAATGCTAACGCCAAAGTTTGCTGCCGCATAAGGTATCCGCTCAGTAATTCTGTACGCTATCAGTCGCCGACACGTTGTTCGGCGCAGGAAGGAGGTTCATTTTGCCGGGTGAAAAGGATCTGCACCCGTACCAGAAGTTCTGTGTGAACTTTCTGGAGGAGAAGCCGCAGTGCGCTTTATTTCTGGACTGTGGCCTCGGAAAAACCATCATCACGCTCACGGCCATCTCGCATCTGCTGTATGACAGCTACGAGGTGAGCCGTGTTTTAATTATCGCCCCGCTTAGAGTGGCGCGGGATACCTGGATCGGCGAATTGTCCAAGTGGGAGCATCTGAAGGGGCTGCGGATGGAGCGTATTCTCGGTACGCCCAGGGAGCGCGTCGCCGCGCTGTCACGAAAGGCGGAACTGTATGTGATCAACCGGGAGAACGTGGAATGGCTGGTCAAGCACTACGCCGGGCGCAGATTACCCTTCGATATGCTGGTGATCGACGAGCTTTCGTCCTTCAAGAACAGCCGGGCGAAGCGCTTTCTGGCGCTGAAGAAGGTGCTGGGACAGTTCTCCCGCGTGGTGGGGCTGACCGGTACGCCCGCGCCGAATGGTCTGGAGGATCTGTGGCCGCAGGTGTTCCTGCTGGATCGAGGGCAGCGGTTGGGACGCACCATGCGCAGCTACCTCGATCTGTATTTCACTACGCCCAACAGCTGGCTGCCCTACAAGCACGAACTGAAGCCCGGCACGGAGGAACAGATTTATAAAAAGCTGGGCGATATCTGCGTGTCCATGCGTGCAGCGGATCATCTGCAAATGCCGGAACGCATCGACAACGTGGTGGAGCTGACGCTCTCGCCCCGGGAGGAAAAGCTGTACCGGCAGATGGAGCGAGACATGCTGCTTCCATACGCAGACGGCGATGTGCTGGCGCTGAACGCGGCGACGCTGGCGGGCAAGCTGCTGCAGCTTTCCAACGGCGCAGTATACGATGAATTCCACAACATCCGCGTGATTCACGATAAAAAGCTGGACGCTTTGGAAGATCTCATCGAGGCGGCAAACGGCAAGCCTGTGCTGGTGATGTACGCCTACCAGCACGACCTCACGCGCATTCAACAGCGCTTCGGAAAATACGGCCCGGAGAATCCAAATGGAGTGCGCGAGCTGAAAACCTCCACCGATCTGGAGGACTGGAACGCGGGAAAAATCCCCGTTGCCGTCACTCAGCCCGCTTCCACCGGGCACGGCCTGAACCTGCAGCACGGCGGCAGCACCATCGTGTGGTTTGGGTTGAACTGGTCGTTGGAGTTGTATGAGCAGGCCAACGCCCGTCTGTGGCGGCAGGGACAGAAGGAAACGGTGGTCGTTCACCATCTGGTGGTGAAGGGCACCATGGACGAGCAGGTGATGCGGGCACTGCATGAGAAGGCGGCGGATCAGAACGCGCTGCTGGCGGCGGTGAAGGCCAGAATTGAGGAGGTGAAGTGAAATGCTGGAAAGAGATATTGTGACGGCTATCAAGAAACACCTTGCGTCGCTGGGCAGCGACGTTTTCTTTTGGAAGGAGCACGGCGGCCCTTACGGCTGTTCAGGAATTCCCGACGTCATCTGCTGCTATAAAGGCCGCTTTCTGGGCCTGGAATGCAAGCTGCCCGGCGGCAGGCTGACGGAACTTCAGAAGCGCGTCATTGAGAAGATCAACCGCGCGGGCGGCATTGCCTGCCGGGTGGAGCGCGTGGAGGACGTAAAGCGCGTGATTGAGCGCGTGGATTTGGAGAGGAGCGATACGAATGCCTGAAAAGAAACTGTATGACCTGACGGTTGATCCCGAATTCCGGGATCTGATTCCCCCGCTGAACGAGGAAGAGCTGAAGCTGCTGGAGGAGAGCCTTGTAGCGGATGGCTGCGAATCCCCGCTCATCGTGTGGAACGGTGTGATTGTGGACGGACACAACCGCTACGCCATCTGCCGGAAGCATGAGATCCCGTTTGCTATTCAGGAGAAGAATTTCAGCAGCCGTGACGACGCCATGCTGTGGATGCTGCGCAATCAGCTGGGGCGGCGAAATCTGAATAACTATCAGCGGGTGGAACTGGTACTCAAATTTGAGCCTTTGGTAAAGAACGCAGCAGAGCAGAGGATGTTGGCGGGAAAAGCAGCAAACCCTGTGCCAACATTGGCACAGGGTCAGACCAAAGGCAGAACGCGAGATCATCTGAGCGAGGCGGCGGGAGTTTCACACGGTACTTTTGCGAAAGCCAAAAAGCTGGTTCAGTCGGCGGATGAAGAGACAAAGCGAGAGCTGCGCGCCGGAAAGGTTACGGTAAACCGTGCCTACACTGAGCTGCTGGAAAAGGAGCATGAGGGCGAAACCAAAATCTGTGAGCGCTGCAAACAGGAAAAGCCTCTGTCGGCCTTCTCGATCCCGTCCAATCGCCGCAGCTTTTCTTCGGTGTGCAGGGACTGCGAAAAGGAGATCAGTGCTGTAGCGAAGAGCGCGGCGGAAGCTGCGGCAAAACCGGCGGACACTGCGGCAAAACCGGCGGACACTGCTGCAAAACCGGCGGACATTGCTGCAAGCTCCGAACCGCCCTGTCCCATTCCCGGCATGGTAATGCACAACGGCGCGCCGATCCATGTAGAAAGGCCGCTGCCCGATACTCCCGAGATGTTCCGGTATGTGGCAGACCTGGTGAAGAGCTGCTGCGATTCCTATGTGATCGGCCTGACCTCCGCCATGCGCCGCTATTCCAGCGGCATGGGCAGCGAGGAGCATAACGCCCAGATTCTGGAGATGGTGCGCCGCACCAATGAGCAGGTACTGACGATTCTGAACGAACGAATGGAGGAGAAATGATCATGAGCAGAAAGAATAAAAATGGCGGCCGCAGAAACTATTCTCCCAAAACCTACAGCCGGGATTTTCTCAGGCCCACGCCCATCGAGCGGGCGATTCAGGAGGCGAACAAGCCCGCTTCCCCGCAGGCCGTGGCCGTCAGCGACCGCATCGCCTGCGACGACAAGTGCAGCTACGAGTACAAGCGGATGCCCGCCGCGTGGCTGGAAACGGATTTCAGCTACCAGCGCAAGATCGATTCCGCCCGGGTGGATCGCATCGTGAACAGCTTCGACCCGCGCCTGGCCAACGAGGTGAAGGTCAGCTTCCGGGATGGAAAGTTCTATGTGTTCGACGGCGCGCATACCCTCAGCGCCCTCAAGCGGATTCACGGAGAGGATTCCTTCATGGTGGACTGCAAGGTATATTACGGCCTGTCCTACGAGGATGAGGCCTATTTGTTTGCGCTGCAGAGCGGCGAATCGAAGGACGTGGCCTTTAACACCCGCCTCCGGGCGCTGATGATCTCCGGCAGTCAGGAGGCGACGGATTTCAGAGCGCATACGGCGCAGGCCGGTTTTCAGCTGGCGGACGGCGCGGGCAGCGCGACGAAGAACACCATCGCCGCCATCGCCAAGGCGTACCGCCTGTACAAAGAGTACGGCCCGGAGCAGTACGTTCAGATTCTGCAGCTGATCGCCGATACATGGAACGGCGCGGCGTGGAGCGTGACGGGCTATCTGCTGGGCGGGGTGGCCGTCTTTCTGCGGGAGTACGGCGAAGAGTACAGCCGAGGTCGTTTTATCAAACGCCTGCGCAGCGCGACCTATGAGACGCTTCGTGACGAGGCGCGCAGACAGCAGCGAGGTTCCTCGGATGTGGCGCACGCCCTGGCGGTTACGAAGCTGTACAACCTGACGGGCGGTCGCGGCACGGTGGATCCCCGCAGGCTGACGGTACTGGACTGAGGAGTGCGGATATGAACGAGAGATGTTTTGCCCACCGGCGCAACGGAAAATGCGTCGCACTGACGGGAGAGCAATGCGCAGGCTACGCGGTCTGCGCTTTTTACAAACCCGTCTGGAAGCACGCGCAGGATGTGGCCAAAATCAATCAGCAGTTGAATCGGCTGCCCATGGCAAGACAACGGGAAATCGCAGAAAAGTACCATGACGGCGCAATGCCGTGGAAGGGAGAAAATGAATGACGGCCCGAGAGTATCTCACCCAGGCGCGAATGATCGACTCGCGCATCAACAGCAAACTCATGGAGCTGCAGCGAGCGCGGGAACTGGCGACCAAGGCTACCGGACTGGTATCGGATATGCCGCGGAACCCCTCTCCCGATCTGCAGCAGATGGAAAGCCGCGTTGTGAAAATCGTAGATCTGGAACGGGAGATCAATGCGGAGATTGACGAGCTGGTGGATCTGAAAAGGGACATCCGGGAACTGATCGCGCAGATTCGAAAGCCGGAGTACAGGACGCTTCTGGAACTGCGATACCTTGGATTCAGGACATGGGACGCCATTGCCGAAGAGATGGGTTTCGAACCGAGAACCATTTACCGCTTTCATAGCAACGCCCTGCGGGTTGTCGAGCGACTTATGCGCGCCGAGAAAAATTCCTGAGATTTTTTCTCAAAAGCGCAAAATGTCATTGTTTGTCAGTATCCACCTGTGCTATGATGTATGCTGTCAAAATCAGATGAACACCAAAGAACAACTTAATTCAGGAGCAGTGCGGGAAAAACCCGGCTGCTCCTTTTCGTTGGGGGGAACGAATATGAACGAAGCGCATCAGGCCAGAGCGCCTACCGTCCCGCGCACGGGGCGGCCCAACCGGGAACCGCTGGATGCGGATGAGGTGATCGCTTATGCGATTGCACTGGCAAGAGATCTGGGCGTCTCGATTCCAAAGCGCAAAAGGCTGCATCGGATGCTGAAACGGAGAATCCCAATCCCGCAGATTTACCAAGGTGCGGATTACCGGCTGTGGGTGGATCGGTACTACATCGCTGCCCAGTGCCTTGCGGATGAAAGCGTGCGCTACGTTTACCTGACCCGGATTCACATCCGCAGCGAGACGCTGGCGGATCAGCGGATGAAAAGGCTGTACGGCGTTCCACTTCTGGATTCAGAAGCGCTGGGGCAGTTTATCGCGGCCCGATGCGCCATGGAACGCTTCCAGACCGATTATGCCCTGCGGCTTGCCTGCCCTGCTGATGGCTGTACGGCGCGGCTGGATCTGGATGCGGCATGGAGCTGCGCATGAGCGCACTGCCCGACACAGGGCAAGCATCGCGGCCACAAAGTGCGCTGAAACAGAAAAGGCCGCCCTGCGGCGGCGATTCCAAAGCGTCAGGCCAGCTGGAACCAGATGGTCAGCCAGCCCTCCGGCGTAGGATAGCACAGCTCGGCGGTGGGATTCGCGAAGAATTTCTCCTTTGCGTCCTCGATCATGCGACCATAGCGTTCCTCGCCGCAGAGCTTTTTGACATACTTCATGGTCACGGTTTCGCCTTCCAGCAGGAAGGTCTTTCGGATGGTTCTGCGCATAATAAGCGTCTCCATTTCAAAGATTTTTCCTGCTGCGTTTGGAAGCTGATCCCAGAATCACGGGCTTTTCTTCCAGAAAGATTTCATAGTGATTGCCGCAATAATCGCCATCCAGCCAGCATTCATAGCTGAGCGGGTTGCGCTCGAACTGAAAATCTTCTCTGTCCTTCCATCTGTAAATACAGCCTTCATTGGCCTCGACAGCCAGCTGAGATTGAAAAGCGCGGACAGCATCCTCCTGGTTTGCATACAGGAGTTCATTGTGTCCGCTTTCTTCATCCACAGACCAGTTTTCAATCACGGCCCAGACGCAAATGGCTTCATGGCCATTCAGAAGGTTGCCCTGCAGTGTAAGCATCTCGTGAGACATACTGTTTCTTCCTCCCTTTCGATTCAGAAGCTGAGTTCGTAATATTCGCCGCAATCGCCCCAGGCGTCGCGCACCGCGACGATGAGGTCGCCGAAGCGAACGTAAGCGTTCGCTTTCAGAAAAGGCGCGTCCTGATTCGAAAGCTGCGTGATGAACTCGCCGATATCGCTATGCAGCGTGGTCTTCATGGTGATAACCTCCCATCGTATTCAGGAGCGTGACTCCTGCGGGTATCCCGCGACGCGCCCCGGCGAGTTGTCGGAGTGCGTTTCGGCTGGTCCCTCCCAGCCATCATCAGGCGGGTCAGTCGCTGATATGTTCCACTCCGGTGATGGCGACATACATCTTCCGGGTGTGAAACTTTCTGACGAAGCGTCGCTTGGCCTTTTCCCATGCTTCGTCAAGCGTGTCGGCGGTAACAGTCATTTTCTCACGGGCCATAGCCTGTATGGAATCGCTGCAGGTAAGAATGTACTTCATGGTGATAACCTCCCATCGTATTCAGGAGCATGGCTCCTGCGGGTTTCCCGCGACGCGCCCCGGCGAGTTGTCGGAGTGCGTTTCGGCCGGATACCCATCCGGCTCTTATCAGGCGGGTCAGCCTTCGTCCTCCGCGTCCTGCTCGTGGAATTCCCGCATGATTTCATAGATTTCCTGCGGGTCGCAGTCGATACCATCGTACCTGCGAATGTCCTCGGCCAGAGCGATGGCGTCCGAAAGCGTCCAGCCGTCGTCCCAATCCATGTTGTCGTAGAGCTTGCCCAGCAGAAAAGTCGGAAGGTCAAAATCTGAATTCATCATGACACGTCCTCCTCCATTTCAAAGCGTCAGTCGTTGCGGGGCGCCAGCAGGCGGAAGGTTTTGCCTCGCGCCTCAATCTCATAGCAGTAGAGCGCGGGCGTGACCTCGCCCCAGCTGCTGCGGTTGATACGGGTCACGCGGGTGACGTCCGAGAGCTTGCAGCTCTTCATCCGCGGCTGGCGCTGGACGTACTTCAGCGCCGCGCATTTGAAAGCATCGGGCAGGTTTCGGCGAACGCTCTCGTGACGCGCTTCCCGGCGCGCGCGGCGCTTTTCCTGAATAGACTTGCCGGTCTCCGCGTCGGTGTAGTAGTTCTCGCCAATCTGGCAGAGCTCGATTTCGGAGAGAATCTCCAGGTGGCTGTTCCAGATGGTGTTGCCCAGCGTGTCGAAGCAGTTCATGCGGATGCGGTCGGTATTCCGGCCGACGATGAGCCGGAAGCCGTCGGGCTTTTCGCCATGACCAATGGTGCGGTCCAGCAGCACACGGATGATTTCATCGCCCCTGTACAGGTCGACATGGGCAATTTCGCCCTGCGAGCCGCCCATGGTGCCGGGGTAAATTTGATAGCCCCGGCCCAGCAGTTCGGCGACCTTCTCGGTGAAGGCGCGGTTGATATCGTTCTGGTTCATGATAGTACCTCCTTCTCATTTGGAAGCTGTGGCTCCCGCGACCCCTTGCGGGGTTTCGGCTCCTGCCGCAGAGCCCTCGTCAGGCGGGTTACAGGTACTGGTCGAGGCTGTCGACCATCAGGGGGTCGTTCCGGCACCACTCGGCCACCGCGTTCAGCAGCCACTTCTCGAAGGCGGCGTGGGAGTCGAACTCGTCGGCGCAGAAGGCAGTGCGGTCACCGCATTCCATGTAAGATTCCAGGTCGTCAGTGAAGACCAGCCTGCCCTCAATTTCAAAGAGTTCGCGGTCGCCGAGGGCTTTCCAGGCGGCGACGGCCACCTTGCAGTAGCCATCGGGCAGACGGGTGATTTTGTATGCGCGGGTCATAAACATCCTCCTCTCGATTCAGAAGCTCAGGCGAAGAGCATGACGTAGTCGTGGGCGGCCTGGACGATGGCGGCGACTTCGGCGGCGGTGGGCGCGACGTACCACTCGGCCCTGCCGCAGTCGACCCAGATGTGCGGGCAGCAGATTCCGGAGCATCCGGCCTTCCGGGGCGCGAAGAAATCGCTGAAGCGGAACCGCAGGCAGTCGATTTTTCCGTCGGCGGTGCTGAGGATAGTGACCTGCAGCGCGTCATACTGGTCGGCCACGCCGCTGGTGACGAATTCCAGCCGGGCGCGGCGGCTGCCGCTGAGGGGAATGAAGCAGGCACGGCCTGCGTAGAGCGCCTTGCAGGATTTGAAAGCGGTGGTTTTGCCGGTGAAACGGCGGAGTTCCTGTTCGAAGAAATTCATGGTGACGCCTCCCTGATTTCAAAGATATTGCGGGCTTCCCGCGACGCTCGGGGCGTTTCGGCCCGGGGCCACCGGGCCATCGTCAGGCGGGCGATTCGGAAGATTACTCTTCTTCCTCTGCGCCTTCGTCAAGGTCGACGTACTCGTCGCTTTCGAAGAGGCAGTGCGGCGCGTAGTCGTTGCCGCCGTATCCGCTTTCGCAGACGTAAACCACGCCGTCTTTTTTCTTGACCGAGGCAACCGCGGTGCAAAGGGGCCAGCTGGGCTGATAGGCCAGTTTCACTTCCGCGTCCTCGTCAAACATCTCCAGAATCTCCATCAGGTCACGTACCGTCATTTTTAAGTCCTCCTCGATTTGAAAGATATTGCGGGCTTCCCGCGACGCTCGGGGCGTTTCGGCCCGGGGCCACCGGGCCATCGTCAGGCGGGGATATTTCAAAGCATCTCGCAGGCCTCGAAGGCGGCGAACTCTTCCTCGCTGGGCAGACCGCCGGCAGCGGCCCAGATAAGGTCGTGGGCGGTGCGGGCCATCTGCCGGTTTCCAAGCCTTACCGCCGTGTGGGCAAGCTCCAGCGCCTTGCGGCGGCAGACCGCGTCCGATTTGAAACCCATGGCGATGCGGGCAGCGGTGCGGGCATAGCCGCGGTACGCCTTCACCTTGCGGTTCACCGAGCGGCCAAAGCTGCCCGTTGCGGCCAGTTCTGCCGCGCTCAGTTCCAGAGTGCCGGCCCGGTCCGCCGCGGCGGACGCTTCCCGCAGGAGCTCGGCGGTGGTAATGGCTCCCCTCTGGTAGCAGGCGACGGCCCTGCCCAGCCGGGCGATGGCGGCGTCGGTGCGGCAGCGCAGAGAGGCTGCGCGGCGGAGCGTGGCGTTGGATTTTTCCTTCATGGTGAGACTCCTCCTTCTAAAAACTGTCCGCCGCATGTTTCAGCGGCGGATTTCGTGATTCAGTTCCTCGGCCAGGGAGACCAGTTCGTCCGCCTGGTCGCAGGCCTCCTGCGCGGCGCGGCTGGCGATGAGGTGCGCGGCGAAAACGTCGGCGCTGGTCTCCGCCTCTTCGGGGTCGAGCGCGTCGGCGGCGCTTTCGCAGACCTTCTGGGCCGCGCGGCAGAGCCAGTAGGCGGCGTCGCCCACCTCCCAGGCGGACGGGTCCTCTTCGAGCAGTTCCCTTGCCGCGACGGCGGCCTGGGCGGCGAGGTTTGCGGCGACGGCGGCCGCGCGGACTTTTCGGACTTCGGGTTTCATGGGGCAGACCTCCTGTGTTGGTTTTGCGGGCTTTCCGCGACGCTGGGGGCGTTTCGGCTGGGAGCCCTCCCAGCCATCTTCAGGCGGAGCTGTGGTCAAAGCGGCGGTGCGCGATTCATCCGGGGTTCCTCCTTTCCTTTTTCCTTTCGGGCTTTCCGCTCGGCGCCGGGCGGAAAGGTTCGGTCGTTGGGGGCACCCAGAGAGCCTTCTCGAGCAGGCGGACTGGGGCGGGGTCGCCGGGGCGGGCGTTCGCGCTGGCGGCGCAAAAACCGGGAGCCGGTCGCGGTCGTTGGGCGGGGCCGCCGCGGGGCGGCCGGGGGTTCGGGGCGGCGGGCTTTTCCCCCGCCGGCAACGCCAGTTTCGCTCTGGCCGGGCAAAAAAGCAAGCCACAAAACGGCGAACAAAAAAAGACTTTCCGTCGCCCAAACGTCGCCGTTTCGTAAAAACTGGCTTTTTCGCGCGTTATAAGGAAGCGCGCCGTTCCGGCCGGCCGCGCGGCAGAAAAAGCCCCGCCCGGGCAAAGGCGACCGCCGTTGTCGGCTTTCCCGCTTCGCCGTGGCAAACTCCGGGCGGGGCGGTCGGCTTTCCCGCTTCGCCGTGAAGAAGTCCGGGCGGTGCGGTCGGCTTTCGCGCTTCGCCGTGCGAAACTCCCAGCGGCGTGGTCGGCTTTCGGGCGGCCCCCAAGGGGGCCTGCAATCTCTGGAAGCCCCTGGCTGGAGACCGCCGCGCCCTTTCGCGTAAAAGTCCGACAAATCCGGGGCCCGGGGGTATCACAAAATAAATTGATTTTTTTACAAAGACGGGATTGACTTTTATTGACGAAGGGCTATAATATAGGCATCGTTCAGGGATGAACGGGGTGGCTCATGACCACATCACGCACGACCTGCAAAAAGGCTAAAATGCGACCCTACATACTGGCATTCGTACCAGCGGTGCAAGGCCAAATGAATGGAGGTTTGCATTATGAGCAACTATCTTCCTACTGTTTTCGGCGAGAACCTTGTGGACGTTTTTGACGATTTTGATCGCAACTTCTTCCGCGGCTTTGGCAACATCGATCACACTCTGTACGGCAAGCACGCACAGAATCTGATGAAGACGGACGTCAAAGAGACAGAGGACGGCTACGAAGTAGACGTTGATCTGCCCGGCTTCAAGAAGGATGAGATCAGTCTTGAACTGAACAATGGTTATCTGACCATCTCTACGGAGAAATCTCTGGAGAAGGACAAGGAGAACAAGAAGGGCAAGATGCTCCGTCAGGAGCGCTATTCGGGCGTGATGCAGCGCAGCTTCTTCGTGGGTGAACACCTGACGGAAGAGGACATTAAGGCGTCGTATGAAAACGGCGTTCTGCATGTCATGATTCCGAAGAAGGAAGCGCGCAAGGTTCCCGAAAAGAAGACCATTCTGATCGAGGGCTGACATCCAGCACCCCGCCGGCAACGGCGGGGTGTTCCTTTATCCGCTTAAAGCGTCTGATTTTACGGTCAGGCGCTTTTTCTATACTCTTTTTCAATGGGAGGCAGCATGAACACCAGCATGAATCTACAGCGAATCAGCGTCGACCGCCTGAAACCCGCGAAATACAATCCCCGCAAAGACCTGAAGCCCGGCGATCCAGCCTATGAAAAGATTCGGCGCAGCCTACATGAGTTCGGCTACGTGGATCCCGTTATCTGGAACGAGGTCACGGGCAACATCGTGGGCGGACATCAGCGCTACAAAGTGCTGACGGCAGAAGGCGCAACGGAAATCGACTGCGTGGTCGTTCACATCGAGAACACTCAGGAAGAAAAAGCGCTGAACATTGCGCTCAATAAGGCGGTCGGCGAATGGGAGCCTGTCGCCCTAGCGGATCTGCTCAACGATCTGAAGCTTAGCGGCTATGACGTGGATGCCACCGGCTTTGACGCGGCTGAAATCGACGATCTGTTCAGTAAGGTTCACGATAAGGACGTAAAGGACGACGACTGCGATATTGACCCGGAGCAGGTGGAGCCCTTCGTTCAGCCCGGCGATATCTGGCTGCTGGGCAAGCATCGGATGATGTGCGGCGACTCCACCAGCGAAGCGGACGTGGCGCGCCTCATGGACGGCGACAAGGCCAACCTCGTCGTGACAGACCCGCCCTATAACGTAGCCTATGAGAGTGCGGACGGAAAAAAGATCCAGAACGACAGCATGGCGGACGGGCAGTTCTATGAATTCCTGCTGGCGGCGTTCCGCAATATGGCCGCGCATATGGCCGAGGGCGGCAGCGCCTATATTTTTCATGCGGATACGGAAGGTCTGAACTTCCGGCGCGCGTTCAAGGAAGCCGGGTTTCATATCAGCGGCGTGTGCATCTGGGTGAAGAACTCGCTGGTGCTGGGCAGAAGTCCCTATCAGTGGCAGCACGAACCGGTACTGTTCGGCTGGCTGCCCAACGGGAAGCACCGCTGGTTCGCGGATCGCAAGCAGTCCACCATCTGGAACTTCGATAAGCCCAAGCGCAGCAAGGAACACCCGACTATGAAGCCCATTCCGCTGCTGGCGTATCCCATTAAGAACAGCTCCGCGCCCAACAGCATCGTGCTGGATCTGTTCGGCGGCAGCGGCAGTACGCTCATGGCCTGTGAACAGACCGACCGCATCTGCCGAACCATGGAGCTGGATCCGAAGTACGCCACAGCCATTGTGATGCGTTATGCCAATGAGTATGGAACGGAGAATATCCGGCTGCTGCGGAACGGAGAGAAACTGCCCTATGATGCGGTTGCTCCGCAGAATAGTGAACACGAATAATCAAATTGCTCTAAAAGCGTGGAAGGGAGGCGATTCTCATGGCGATGGCAGGAAGAAAGCCGAAGCCCACGGCGTTGAAGGTGCTGGAAGGCGACCGGGGCAAGGGGCGGCGGCCGCTCAACGAGCATGAGCCGATTCCGCCAAAAGGCGGCGTAAAGTGCCCGTCGTGGCTGCTCCCCGAAGCGAAAAAGGAATGGAAGCGGCTGGCGGCTTCGCTGGAAGCCATGGGCGTGCTGACCATGGCCGACCTGACCGCCTTCGCCGGATACTGCCAGGCGTATGCCCGGTGGCGCGAAGCTGAGGATTTCATCACCCAGCACGGCTCCATCTTCAAAACGCCCTCCGGGTATGTGCAGCAGGTGCCGCAGGTCTCCATTGCCCAGCAGAATCTGAAAATCATGCAGTCCTTCGCCACGGAATTCGGTCTGACCCCGGCCTGCCGCGCCCGTATTGTCGCCAACAGCGGTGCGGCGGAAAGCGACGACGATCCCATGGCGCGGCTGCTGAAGGGCGGGTGGCAGGACGATGTTTGACGAGAAGAAAGCGCGGCGCGTCATCCGTTTTATTGAATGCCTGAAGCACACAAAGGGAGAATTCCACGGAAAGCCCTTCAAGCTGCTGCCATGGCAGGAGAAGATCATCCGCGACGTGTTCGGCACAGTCCGGGACGAAGATCCTTCCATGCGGCAGTACAATCAGGTGTATATCGAGATCGGCAAGAAAAACGGAAAGTCAGAACTGGGCGCGGCGCTGGCACTCAATATGCTCATTAACGATGACGAATGGAAGGCGGAGGTTTATTCCTGCGCCAGCGACCGTCAACAGGCGGCCATCGTGTTTGACGTGGCGGTGGATATGGTCAAGCAAAATCCCACGCTGAGTAAGCTGATCAAGATCATCCCCTCCACCAAACGCATGGTCTATCAACCCACAGGCAGCATTTATCAGGTGCTTTCCTCGGAGGTTGCGACCAAGCATGGCCTGAACGTTTCGGCCTGTATCTTTGATGAGCTCCACACGCAGCCCACGAGAGCCTTGTATGATGTAATGACTCAGGGCAGCGGCGACGCCCGCAAACAGCCCTTGTGGTTTTTCCTGACCACTGCCGGCACCGACCGCAATTCCGTCTGCTGGGAAGTACATCAGAAAGCGCTGGATATTCTGGAAGGACGCAAGCACGATCCGCGCTTTTACCCCGTGGTTTACGGGCTTTCCGACGATGCAGACTGGCAGGACGAACAGAACTGGTACAAGTGCAATCCATCGCTGGGCTATACGATCACCATCGATAAAGTAAGGGACGCCTATCATAAAGCGCTGGAAACGCCTGCGGATGAGAATATGTTCCGTCAGTTGAGACTGAACCAGTGGGTCAAGCAGAGCATTCGCTGGATGCCTATGGACAAATGGGATGAGTGCGGCGGGAACATTGACCCGTATGAGCTGGAAGGACGCGCCTGCTATGCCGGGCTGGATCTGTCTTCCACCTCCGACCTGACGACGCTGGTACTGGTTTTCCCGCCGCGGGATGAAAACGAGTCCTACATGGTGCTGCCCTTTTTCTGGCTGCCCGAAGATACGCTTGCTTTGCGCGTCCGGCGGGATCATGTGATGTACGACCAGTGGGAGCGACAGGGCTTCATCCAGACGACAGAGGGTAATGTCGTTCATTATGGTTTCATTGAAAAATTCATCTGTGAGCTGGGCGAGCGCTACAATATCCGCGAAATCGCCTATGACCGCTGGAACGCCACGATGATGGTTCAGGCTCTGGAGGACGATGGTTTTACAATGATTCCTTTCGGACAGGGCTTCCGCGACATGTCGCCCCCGACGAAAGAACTGATGCGCATCGTGCTGGAACACCGGCTCAATCATGGCGGACACCCTGTACTGCGCTGGAATTTCGATAACGCTTATGTGCGTACCGATCCTGCCGGTAATCTGAAGCTGGACAAGGAAAAGTCCACGGAGAAGATCGACGGCGCGGTAGCGCTGGTCATGGCGCTGGATCGGGCGATGAAAAACCAGAACGGCAGCGATTCCGTGTACAACGACCGCGGCTTATTGCTGCTGTGACCAGGACAGGGAGATTATAAATGCCCAAAACACCCAAGCGCCCCTGCCGTTATCCCGGCTGTCCCAATCTCTGCGAGAAGGGGATTTACTGCGAAGATCACCGAAAAGAATGGAGCCATGACGGCATTCGCGGCGGCGCAGCGGCCCGAGGGTACGACTCACATTGGCGAAAAGCGCGGAAGGCGTTTCTCTGCCGGCATCCGCTGTGCGCCGAATGCCTGAAAAGCGGTGTGCTGACGCCCGCGACAGTAGTTGATCATATCGTTCCCCATCGCGGTGATCATGCGCTTTTCTGGGATGAAAACAACTGGCAGCCCCTTTGTAAGGACTGCCATGATCGAAAAACAGGTCAAGGAATGTAATCGCCGTCATTGACGGATGCGCGCTTCCCACAGCGCCATCATCTGATCCGTCATGGCGTTCCACGAGGCGGAAAGCGATGCGCTTGTGCCGAGCACCTGGCTCCAGTTTTCCGCGCGTTTGTTCTGGAACAGCTCCGAAAACTGAATGGAATCGGCGCAGGCGCTCAGCGTGGGCAGCCACGCGTCCAGCTCTCCCGGTGTAGCGGTAAGTGCGCGGACGTTCTGCCCCATCGTCATGGACAGATTGATGCCGTAGTTATATTCCAGCGAGGAAACGACGGCGGATTATACGCCCTCTGTCTGCGTTCCGTTCGGCAGCGTCGCTTTGCCATAGAGAAGCGCGTTGTCTGCCTCCCCGCCGAGCGTCTCAAGAAGCTGGAACGAACCGCCGAGTCCCTGATACCAGCCCTCGAAGTAGCTCAGCGTGGTCGCTTCGGGCATCACAAAGAGCGTTTCGCCGCTGGCGTTGTAATTCTGCGCCAGCGCGGCGCCTTCGGCCGACTGAAAGCCGGTTCCGCAAAGCTGGATGTAGATTTCCCGCTGCGGCTGCGCCGGGTCGTACACGTCGATGATGTAGCTGATGAAATCGCCGCCGGTTTGTACCGCCCAGCCCTTGGGAATCTGCATGGTGAAATAGCCGTCCGGCTGCTCATAGGTGTCATATTCAACGGTCGAAGCGCTCTCCGAAGCGGACGCCGTTAGCGCCGTTTCGCCCTGCTTTTCCATGAGCGTCTGAAGATAGCCCTTCAGCAGGTTCAGGTTTTCCACCTCGTACCGCGTTCCATCCGACAGAACCGCAATGCTGCCCTCGAAATTCAGCGTCTGCGTCCCGTCCGCGGTGTTGACCGCGACGGTCAGACCGTCATCCAGAACGCCCATATCGCTTTCTCCAGTGATGGAAAGCACCTGAATCAGCGCACAGACGCCCTCGATGGTTTTTGCATCGGTTATGGTCGCTTCCTGCACGCCGGCCTCCGTGGAGAAGGAAAACTGAATGGACGTGATGGCGGAAGCCGGCATATTGACGATGCTTTCATACGCAGGCCACGAAAACTGTTCGGACTGCGCGTATGCCGCGCTGAAGCAGAAGAGCATGAGCAGCGCAAGGCTCAGGGAAAACCATCTTTTCATACGGAACGCCTCCTCTGGCAGAAAATTCACTTTTCAGGACTTGCTTTTATTATACCACAGAGCGGCGCTTCTTCATAGGAAAAAGATACGTAAAATCCATTACGCTTTCATCAAAGATTTACAGGAGGTCGCCCCATGAAAAATCCATTCTCCCGTTTCTTCCGCGCCCGGGACAAGCCCGGCGCGACGGATTCGGTCAGCTCCGCACCCACGTTCTATTTTGGCTCCAGCGCGGCGGGCAAATCGGTCACGGCGAGCACCGCCATTCAGATGAGCACGGTCTACGCCTGCGTGCGGGTGATTGCGGAAACCATCGCCAGCCTGCCGCTGCACGTGTATCAGAATCAGGGCGAAGGCAGCGTCAAGGCGCTGGATCATCCTCTGTATCCCATTCTGCACGACGAACCCAACAGCGAGATGACATCTTTCGTCTGGCGGGAAACGATGCTTGCGCATCTGCTGCTGTGGGGCAACGCCTACTGCCAGATCATCCGCAGCGGCCGGAGTCAGATCCTCGGATTGTATCCTCTTCTGCCGGATCGCATGGAGGTAGACAGGGACAACGCAGGCACGCTGACCTATACCTACTCTGCGAACAGCGGACAGACGGTGAAGCTGCGCCCCGAAGACGTACTGCACATTCCGGGGCTGGGCTTTGACGGGATCATGGGCTACAGCCCCATTGCTCTTGAGAAAAACGCCATCGGTCTGGGGCTGGCGGCCGAAGAGTACGGAAGCAAGTTTTTCTCCAACGGTGCGCGCCCCAGCGGTATCCTGACCCATCCCAATACGGTGAAGGATCCGAAGAAGCTGCGGGACAGCTGGAACGCCGCTTACGGCGGTTCGAACAATTCCGGACGCGTGGCTGTGCTGGAAGAGAACATGTCCTATACGCCCATCTCCATGCCAAATTCGGAGGCGCAGTTTCTGGAAACGCGCAAGTTTCAGGTATCGGAGATCTGTCGCATCTATCGTGTGCCGCCGCATATGGTGGGTGATCTGGAGCACGCGACGTTTTCGAACATCGAGCATCAGTCCATTTCGTTTGCCGTACACACCATTCGCCCCTGGGTCGTTCGACTGGAACAGGCCATGAACCGCGCGCTCTTTTCCGACAAGGAGAAGGGCATTTTTTATGTCCGTTTCAACATGGACGGTCTCATGCGGGGTGATTACAAATCCCGCATGGAGGGCTACGCCATTGGACGGCAGAACGGATGGATGAGCGCGAATGACATCCGGGAACTGGAGAATATGAACCCCATCCCCGATGCGGACGGCGGAAACGAGTATCTGGTAAACGGAAACATGGTTCGAATCGCACAGGCAGCGCAGAACGGAGGCGAGCAGTCTGGAGCATAAGAAACTTACACTGGGCAGCCTTTTTGATGGCATCGGCGGATTTCCATTAGCCGGAAAAATGGCGGGAATCGTACCCGTCTGGGCTTCGGAGATTGAGCCGTTTCCCGTTCGCGTGACGGAAAAACGGCTGCCCGAAATGAAACACTACGGAGACGTGCACGGGCTGAACGGTGCTGATCTGGAGCCGGTGGATATTATTACCTTCGGCTCGCCCTGTCAGGATCTTTCCATCGCGGGAAAGCGTTCCGGGCTGGGAGGCAGTCGTTCGGGACTTTTCTACGAAGCCGTGCGCGTCATTGCTGAAATGAGGAAAAGTACGAATGGAAAATATCCAAGATGGGCGGTGTGGGAAAACGTGCCGGGCGCCCTGTCCTCTCAGGGTGGGCAGGATTTCTGCCTCGTCCTCGAAAGTCTCGTCCGCATCAAAGCCCCCGCGGCAGATGTTCCTCTGCCGGAAAGCGGACGCTGGCTGCACGCGGGCGAGATCCTGGGCGACGGTTATTCTCTCGCCTGGCGCATCCTCGACGCCGCGCAGGGTTGGGGCGTCGCACAGAGACGGAAACGTATATTTGCTGTCCTCGATCTTGATGGACAATGTGCCGGAAAGGTTCTCTTTGAGTCCGAAGGCATGTCAGGGTATACTCCGCCGGGCGGAAAAGCGCGGAAAGGAACTGCCTCAGGTGCTGAAAACAGCGCTGGAACGGCAGGCGAACGCGTAAGCGCCGGAGGCTTCTGCACGGAACACAGCGCGGACAGCCGTGGCGTCGGCTATGAGGATGAGCGTGCGCCCACGCTTCGAGCGGGCGTTGTTCCCGGTGTGGCGATTGACTTCAATCCTACTGACAGCCGCATTCGGCTGAAAGAAGAAGACATCTGTCAGACGCTGTGTTCACGCATGGGCACGGGCGGGAATCAGGTTCCGCTGGTATTCGGCATTTCATCCGATCAGAGTCACGCCATGCTGTCGGAAAACCCGCACGCCGGGATCTATGAAGCGGATACCAGCCGAACGCTGGACTGCAGCGGCGGCTCACCGGCATGCAATCAGGGTGGAATGCTCGTTGTCGCACCGGCAGAAAAGCCCTGCTACTGCATTCAGGGTTCCATGATCGGACGCAAAGAGCAGAACGGCCCGCAGGGCGGCGGCGTCAACCGTGAGGTGGCATTTACGCTGGACACGGTAGACCGCCATGCCGTTTATGCCATGACCACGGGTTCCTTTACTCAGCTGGACGAGGAAAAATCCCCGCCGCTCATGGCGCGGGACTACAAGGATCCGCCTGTGGTGGGCAGGGACGAGCCGGCCTACGCGCTGGATCGCGCCTGTTTTTCTGCCGGTCAGAACGCGCAGTACAACATGAATATTGGTGAAGAAAAAGCGCCCACGCTGGTGGCAGAAGGGCCCAGCGCCGTTGCCGCGCCCGCGGCATATCTGGTGCGCAGGCTTACGCCCGGCGAGTGCTGCCGGCTGCAGGGATACCCGGACGGGTGGTGCGAGAGCCTTGAAAGTCCCGCGCCATCCAATAAGGAAGCAGATCGCTGGGAAGCGATCTTCGAGGAATGGCGCACGGCCATGGGCGGAAAGACAAAGCCCAAAACGCGCCGGCAGATCATCCGCTGGCTGCAAAACCCCCATACGGACTCCGCTGAGTACAAGGCATACGGAAACAGCATCGTTGCACAGTGCGCCTTTTTTGTTCTCGCGGGGATCGTGTGGGCAATGGAAGAAGGTGAGAAAAATGAGAACGATTAACCTGAACGGCTACATTGACGAGGATGTCTGGTACGGCGACGAGATCACGCCGGCCATGCTGCACGACGCGCTCTATGGTGAAAACAGCGAGTTTTCCGATGATGTGCGCATCATTCTGAACAGCTATGGCGGCTCGTGCAATGCCGCCGTTCGAATGCACGACGACATCCGCGCCTATCCGGGCAAGGTGCATCTGGTAATCTCGGGCACGGCGGCTTCGGCGGCGACGGTGCTTTCCGCGGCGGCGGACACGTTGGAGATGACGCCGGGCAGCCTGTACATGATCCACGATCCTTCCACCGTCGCCTGGGGCAATGAGCGTGACTTCAGTGAAGCCATCGCGCTGCTGAAGGCCTGCAAGGAGAGCATCCTCAACATCTATTCCCGGCGCAGCCCCATCGACCGCGGCACGCTGGCGGCGATGATGACCGCCACCACCTGGATGGACGCGGGCGCGGCGCTGGCGCAGGGATTTATCGACGGTGTGGCCGACCCGCAGACGTGCCCCATGGATTCTGCCGCAATGCGCACGGTGAATCGGAAGAATGCGGAAGCAAAGGTGCTGCTCTGGCTGGAGCGGCATAACCCGCTCAAACAGGGAAAAATGGTACAAAAGCCCGCTGCGGAAGACAAAACTGCCCCTGAGTTGTCCGTTGCTGATTATCAGAAACAGACATCCCAGAAGGTTCAGACACACGAAAGCCCCGGCGTTCCCGCGGACCAGCTGCGCAGACGGCTGGATCTGATCAAACCCAACGACCGATAATTTGGAGGTACAACATGAGCAAAATTCTTGAAATGCGTCAGAAGCGCGCCGAGGTCTGGGACAAGGCCAGGGCTTTTCTGGATGAGCACACCAACGAAAGCGGCGTGATGAGCGCCGAGGATTCCCAGCAGTACGAGCGCATGGAGCAGGAGGTAGTCGACCTCGGTCACACTATTGAGCGCATGGAGCGCGCGGAGCAGATGGATCGCGAGATGAACGAACCCGTTCGTCAGCCGCTGGCGTCTCGCCCTGAAAAGAGTCCCGGCGGTCGAACCGGCCGCGCGTCGGATGAATACAAGCTGGCCTTCTGGAACATGATCCGCAATCGCGGCGAGCATTTCCAGGTGCGCAACGCCCTTCAGATCGGCACCGATTCAGAGGGCGGTTTTCTTTGCCCGGATGAGTACGAGCACACGCTGGTGCAGGCGCTGACCGAGGAAAACCAGCTGCGCAGCCTGTGCACCATCATCCGCACGGAGTCCGGTGACCGCAAGATCCCCATCGTTGCCAGCCACGGAATCGCCAGCTGGGTGGAGGAAGAAGGCCAGATCCCCGAATCCGACGACGCTTTCGGTCAGATTTCCATCGGCGCGCACAAGGTGGCAACCATGATCAAGGTGTCTGACGAACTGCTTCAGGACTCCGTGTTCGACGTGGAAAGCTACATCGCTTCCGAGTTCGCACGCCGCATTGGCGCGGCTGAAGAGGATGCGTTCATCAACGGCAACGGCACGGCGAAGCCCACGGGCCTTCTGCACAGCGTAAATGGTGCGGCCACCGGCGTAACTACGGCCGGCGCGGCGATCACGGCGGACGAGATCATCGACCTGATCCATTCCGTGAAGTCCGGCTATCGCAAAAAGGCGGTTTTCCTACTGAACGACAGCACGGTCAAAGCCCTTCGCAAACTGAAGGACGGCAGCGGTCAGTATCTCTGGCAGCCCGGCCTGAAGGAAGGTCAGCCGGATAAGCTGCTCAGCTATCGTCTGGTGACCTCGGCCTACATGCCTGAAGTGGCCAGCGGTGCGAAGCCCGTGCTGTTCGGTGATTTCTCGTCCTACTGGATCGCGGATCGCCAGGGCCGCTCCTTCCAGCGCCTCAACGAGCTGTACGCGGCGACGGGTCAGATCGGCTTCCGCGCGACCCAGCGCGTGGACGGTCGTCTGGTGCAGAGCGAAGGCCTGAAGTGCCTCGCCATGAAGGCGTAAGAAGCGGAGGGAAAAAGTCATGATGAAAGCTGAACCCGTTGCGGACGTTACCCGCAACACCCACAACTATTTTGCTCAAGGCGGAAATGAACTGGTCATTGGCGGGAAGCTCACCTTCCTGCCTGGCGCGACAATTGAGGGCGGCGACGATCTGTTCGGTCAGTCGGAACCGGCTTCGCAGATTGCCTATATTGCCGATAGCGAAGCGACCACCATTGCCGCGCTGAAAGATGATTTCAATGCCCTGCTGGCGGCGCTGCGCAGCTGCGGCCTGATGGTCACGGGCAAGTGAGGCGGCGTCAATGATCGTTACCGTGGATGAGGTAAAAACCCATCTCCGCATCCAATATGACGAAGAGGACGCCTATCTGACCAGCCTGATCGCGCAGGCGCAGGTCGCGGCGGAGGATTATTGTCGGACGCAGTTTTCCGATCCCGCGCCTGAACCTGTGCGGCTGGCGGTTCTGCTCATGGTGGGCTTCTACTATGAGAACCGGGATATTCCCGACATGACCACCTACAAGGCCATGCGCATGGCGTTTGACAGCCTGCTGTATCCCTATCGCGATCTTGAGAAGATGTTTTGAGACGAGAAACAAGGCACAGCATATTGTGGATAAAGCTGTGGAACATGTGAATATGTTGTGCTTCCACAAAGGAGGTGACGGCTCGTGCGCGGTTATAAAAACTTTGAGGGCACGCCCCACCCCGGGGATCTGTGTCATCTGGTGGAGATCGGCTATACCGAAAACGCCATCAACGAAAACGGCTATCCCGAGCCGAAGGATGTGGTGCTCTGCCGCGTATGGGCCAGTGCCGTCGACGCAGGCAACCAGCACTATCGGGCTGCGGATGTGATGAACACCGAGCAGGTCGTCAACTTCACCATCCGCTATCGCAGGGACGTGAAGCCCGGCATGTGGGTGAAATTTCAGGATGAGAAGTGGATCATTTCCACGCTGGGCGAGTATTCGTTCAAAAGAACCTACCTCGGACTGAAGGCTTCCATTGCGAAGGGAGTGAGCGGGTAATGCGTCAGGTACAGGAAGCGCTCAAGAACATCGGCATCCCCGTCATCGCCGGCATCTGGCGCGCCACGTCCGAAAACCAGAATCCGCCGCTGCAATATGTGGTCTATTCCAGCACCACCACAGAGACGGCATTTCAGGACGACCGTCCTGCGGGATACCGCACCTACATCTATCTGAACCTGTGGAGCGATATCGACCCCACCAACATGGCGAATCGCATCCGGCAGGCGATGTACGACGCGGATTTCTGGATGCTGGAAGAGAGCGATAAGGGGTACAATCAGCCAGCCTACGACCCGGCCACGCGCACTTACACCGTGCAGTGGACATGGGTTTACTGGCAGGATGCGCCGCTGGGAGGTGATCCCCATGCCAATGGAACTGCAGGGCTTTGACAACCTGAAGGATGACCTGACCAACATGGCGTCCAATCTGGAGTTCGGCGCGGGCGTGAACCGCGCACTGCAGGAGGGTGCAAAGCCCATCGAAGAGCAGATGCTCCACAACGCCGCTTCCGATCCTCAAATTATCACCGGCGCGCTGCACGATTCCATTCGCACCCACAGTGCCCGCAAATCCCGCAGCGGTGGCAAGTACATCACCATCGGCGTGAAGCATTCCGAAAAGGGCGCGTACTATGCCAATCCAGTCGAGAAAGGCCACGGCGGCCCTGCGCCCGCTCCGGCGCATCCCTTCGTGCGCCCGGCCTTTGATGTGCGAAAGGACGAGGCGTACCAGATCATGAAAAAGATTCTCAAGGATGAATTACTGAAATGAGGTCTTTGTATGAGGAGAATCAGAGATGGAACTGTATGAACTTCGTCAGCGGCAGAGTCTTCCACTGGAAGCGAAAATCACGATGAGCCTACAGCGCATCCGCGAATGGCATGAGCATTGGGACGGGCAGGTCTACGTTTCCTTTTCAGGAGGGAAGGATTCCAGTGTGCTGCTGCATTTGGTGCGTTCGCTGTACCCGGAGGTGCCGGCAGCTTTTGTGGACACCGGGCTGGAATTTCCTGCGATTCGCAGTTTCGTCCGTTCTGTGGAGAACGTCATCTGGCTGCGCCCGGAGAAGCGCTTTCAGGAAATCGTGCAGGAATACGGCTATCCCGTGGTCAGCAAGGATATCGCGAGAAGCGTATATTACGCGCGGAAGGGCAGCAACTGGGCATTGCACCGGTTTCAGGGACAGAATCCGGACGGCACGCCGTCCCAATGGTACGCTTCCCGGCAGAAAAAGTGGAAAAAGCTGCTGGACGCGCCGTTTAAAATCAGCGATATGTGCTGTCATTGGATGAAGGAACGCCCGCTGCTGAAGCTGGAAAGGGAGCTAAGACCGTTCATCGGCATTCTTGCGGAGGAGAGCGACCGGCGAACCGCCGCGTATCTGCAGAATGGCTGTAATGCATTCAATGCAAAGAAGCCCAATTCCAAGCCGATGGGTTTCTGGCGAGAACAGGACGTGCTGGAATATATCCGCAAGTACGCAGTTCCCTATGCTCGGGAGATCTATGGCGAGATCGTCGAAAAAGACGACGGCCGCCTGACGACCACGCTCGAAACGCGCACCGGCTGCTATGTTTGTCCATTCGGGCAGAGCTGCCGCCGTCCTAAGGGCACGGAAACGCGCTACCAGCGTTTGAAGCGCCTCTACCCCAAGCAGTATGCCTACTGTATGCGACCACTGGAGGAAAACGGGCTCGGAATGAAGCCCGTTCTTGATTTTTTGGAAATTCCCTACGAATAAGAATAAGGAGGACAACGCTATGCCCAATCCCGCTGCTTCGCCTGCCGTAAGCTCTACGGTGGGCCTTAAAAATATGGTCATCGCGCCGCTGACGGTGGACACCGAAGAGACGCTGACCTACGGCGACCTTCAACTGGTCGCCGGCGCAATCGAAGCGTCCATCACACCCCAGAACGCTGATCCGGACGTGCAGTATTTTGATGATCAGGAAGGCGACGTGCTGTATCCCGACCCTGAACTGTCGTTTAAGACGAAGCTGGCCGATCTGCCCCTGATCATTCAGGAGATGATCTTCGCCAACAAAATCGACTCCAATGGCGTGCTCATCCGCTCTTCCACCGACAAGCCGCCCTATTTCGCGGTGGGCTTCAAAAGCGAAAAGGCGAACCACAAGTTCCGTTATATCTGGCTGTACAAGGTGCGCGCCAAGCCTGTGACCGAAAACTATGCTACGAAGGAAGGCAAGTCCATCACCCGCCAGACCGGCGAAGTCGAATGGACGGCCATTCGCCGCACGCACGACAATCAGTATCAGGCGGTTGCGGACGAGGACGAGAACGGCTTTACTGCAGCGAAGGGCGCGACCTTCCTGCAGAGCGTGTACGAGCCGGTCTTTACAACGGGCGGCTGATCTGTCTTTTTTATCTCTCCGCACAGCACAGCGCTGCGCGGGAATTCCTTCATTTTATATAGGAGGTTCCGGTCATGATTACCTGTACCCTCAAGGATAAGAAATACGCGGTGGATTTCATCTCCGGGCGCGCGCTGCGAGAGATGGAGCCCGCGGCGAAAATGTATGCCCAAATCGTAGCGCTGTCTAACGCTGCGGTCAAGGGTGAAGAGATTCCGCAGGAAGAGCAGATCAGCGTCACCGACGCGATGGACGTGATGATCCGCTGGTTCTGCCTGCTGTTCGGGAATCAGTTCGGCCCGGACGATGTGCTGGACGGCTATCCCGTGGATCGCCTGATGCACGATATTGCGCTGGCGCTGATGGCCGTGCAGACCCAAACCACCGAAATCCTCAGCGAATTCCCTACGAAGGCGGCGAAGGAACCGGCGAGTCCGCCGAAAACGACGGAAGCGAAAGAACTTCCGCTGTTCTGACGCTGCCTGAGTTCATTTATTCCACCTACAATTCGCTTTTGGAATCCGGCTGGCGCATGGATGAGATCGACTGCATGGATATGCCGGGATTCCTGAAGATGCGCGCATGGAACGCAAAGCAGGAGCAGAAAAAGAAAGAACCCCGCCAACGCTACATTGACGAGGTGTGGTCGAGCCTGAGTCCTTCTGCGATGTGATTATTGCAGATCAAGCTGTGAAAGAACGCTTGTCTGGTCACGCCTGGCGTAAATGACGGCGATGACCTGAACTGTCTTTTCCGCTTCATTCACCCAGAAGTATATGAGAAAGTTCCTGACTGCTCTGACCCGAACGCCCTCCGAACGCCAGGGCTCTTCCTCCACCAATGGAACGCGTTTCGGCATCTGAGAAAGAGAAGCCATCACTGTACCCAATCGCTGAACGGTACTTTTTGCGGCTTCAGGCGCCAGAAGTTTCTGCGCGATATAATCTCTGATCTCACGCAGATGTGCCTGCGCCTGAAGCGTTATTCTAACTTCGTACTCCATGCGTCAGATTCCTCGAAGCAGGTCGTTCATTGCGTCATTCAGCGAAATGGATTCATTTGCTTTCGCCTGCTGCAGGCCAACGCTCATCATCGCGTTAAAGTCCGCATCGCTCATGGCATCGCGGGAGATGGCATGAGAAGGCACCGTCATGGAAAACGGCACTCCGCCCCGCATGATGATCTGTCTGTACAGAGAATTGATCAGCACAGAAACAGGGAGACCGAGCTGCGACAGGATGCTCTCGGCCTGCTCTTTAATTTCCGGCTCAACGCGAGCCATTACATTGGAACTCTTAGCCATACAATCACCCCTTTCAATTGAATTATACCATAGTGTATTGCAAAACGCAATACATAATACACTTTCGCACTCTTTTATCTACGGGAGGTGAGCCGGCATGAGCGAGACGCTCCGCGATCTCGTGGTATCGTTGTCATTGAACAGCGATAATTTCACACGCAATATCAAATCCATCAACAAGCAGATCCAGGAAGCGGAATCGGCATTCCGGCTGGCCTCCGCAGGTGTGGAGAATTTCGAGACAACCACGGCAGGTCTGTCCTCCAAATTGTCCACGCTTCAGCGTACCTTTCAGCTGCAGCAGGATGCTGTCGGTCAGTACGAGCGTGCGCTTCAGCAGGCCAGCGATAAGCTACAGGAGTGCTATGCCCGGCAGAACGACTACGCCCAGCGCCTGACGGACGCAAAGGACAAACAGCAGCAGCTGAAAACAGAAGTGGCCAGCGCTGCTCAGGCGTATAAGCACTATAAGAATACGCTGGGCGAAACGGACTCCGCGACCATCGCCGCGAAGGCGAATCTGGACGCTTACAAGGGCGAGTATCGTGCTGCGGTTCAGGAGGTCAAAAAGCTGGAAGGCCAGAACGTCGCGCTGAAAAAATCTACGCAGAACGCGGCGGACGCATTCTCCGCGGCGCAGACCAAACTGAACGGCGCGAAGGGCGCGGTCAAAGAAACCGCCGCCGAGATCGACCAGTGCAACCGCCAGCTCGCCCTTTCGCGCACCAGCTGGGCGTCTGCCGGAGAAGCGATTCAGGCCAGTCAGCGCAGCATCGCTTCCATCGGCAAGCAGATGAAAACCGCCGAGAGCAGCTATCGCCTGGCCGCGGCGGGTGTGAAGGATTTTGATAAATCTGCCGCAGGGCTTACTGCGAAGCTGACGCTGCTTCAGGAGAAACTGGGGCTGCAGCAGAAGGCGGTCGCTGAATATGAAAAGGCGCTGGCCGCCGCGAAAGAACAGCTGCAGGCGGCGCAGCAGGTCAACGATCCGGACAAAATCCGCGAAGCCACCGACGCGGTGCAGGACGCGGAGACCGCGCTCAACAATGCCCGCGCCGCGGTAAAGCAGACGCAGGCGGACATCGCCAGCTGCAATAAAGAGCTGAAAACAGCGCAGTCCGAATGGACGAAGGCCGGAAAAAGTCTGGAATCCTTCGGCAAATCATGCGATAGCGTCAGCAAAAATCTAAACAAGGCCGGAAAGCTGCTCTCCACGACGCTGACCACGCCCATCGTGGCGCTGGGTACGGCGGCGATCAAGTCCTCCATCGATTTCGAATCCTCCTTCACGTCCGTCCGAAAGACCGTGGATGCGACGGAGGCGCAGTTCGACCAGCTGGCGGCTACGTCCAAGAAAATGTCCACCCAGGTTGCGGCGGGCACAGACGAGATCAACGAAGTCATGGCCAGCGGCGGTCAGCTGGGCGTGGCTACGGAACATCTTTCCGACTTCACCCGCGTCATGATCGACCTGGGCAATTCCTGCGAGGATCTGAGCGCGGACGAGGCTGCGACGACCATCGCGCAGTTTGCCAACATCATGGGTACCAGCCAGAGCCAGTTTTCCAACATCGGTTCCACGCTGGTGGATCTGGGCAACAACTTCGCCACTACCGAAAAGCCCATCATGGAAATGGCGCACCGCATGGCCGGCGCGGGCAAGCAGGTTGGTCTGACCGAAGCACAGGTGCTGGGCTTTGCGGCGGCGCTGTCCTCTGTGGGCATCGAGGCGCAGATGGGTGGCTCTGCTTTCTCGAAGGCACTCATCAAAATGGAGGTCGCTTCCGCAACAGGCGGCGACGCGCTGGAGGATTTCGGCAAAGTCGCCGGGATGACCGGGCAGCAGTTCAAAGCATTGTGGGACAGCGATCCCGCTGCGGCGTTCCAGTCGTTCATCGTGGGTCTGTCCAAATTGGACGACGAGGGCGAAAGCGCCATCGCGGTGCTGGACGAGATTGGCATCAAGGAAGTGCGCCTTCGCGATACCATGCTTCGTGCCGTCAACGCCACCGACCTTTTTTCCCGGGCGCAGAACATGGCGACCAGCGCATGGAAAAAGAATACTGCGCTGTCCGAGGAAGCAAATAAGCGTTACGCCACCACGGAGAGCAAGCTGAAAAATCTCAAGAATACGGCGCTGCTGTTCGGGCAGCAGATCGGCGACGACCTGAATCCCACCATCCGCAGCCTGATCGACGGCGCGGAAGAGCTTTTGCAGAAGTTCCTTTCCATGGACGAAGCCCAGCGGAAGCAGATCATTCAGTTCGCGGCTTATGCCGCCGCAGCCGGGCCGGTACTGCTGGTGCTGGGGAAGATCACGAAGGGCGTGGGCACGGCGTCCGCATCCTTTGGAAAATTTGCTGCGGCGGTTGGTAAGGCGGGCGGCGGCTGGAAGGGCTTTCTTTCTGTCCTGGGTAAATCTCCCGCCGTATGGTTCGCCGTCGCCGCCGCAGTGATTGCGGGCACTGTCGCGTTGGCGGATTATGTGTCCGGCGCGAAACAGGCGCGTGAGGCGCTGCAGGGCATGGAGGATACAGCGAAGCAGTGGAAAGATACTGCCGCCGAAACCTTCTATGGAAGCAGCGAAGGACTGTCCTTCTTTGGCCTGTCGGAGAACGATTTTGTCCGGGATCAGCAGTCTGCGCAGGAGTGGCTGGACGGTCTGCTGGCCGTATGGTCGGATGGCGAGAAAGAGAGCAACGAGATTGTCGCACAATGGACTGATTCCTTCAAAAGTCTGACGGACAGCACGCGCACCGAACTGCAGGCGCTCAAGGATACCGCTGACAAAAATGGCTATGCCAGTGTATCACAGGGGCTGGCAGCAGACATCCAGACGCTGGATCAGATGGACGCGGAGATCGAGCGGCTGCTGAAAAAGCGGCAGAACGGCTTTTTCTCCGAAAAAGACCAGATTCGTCTGCAAGAACTCATCGACACCCGCGAGGCCATTGAGGTCAAGTATCATCTGACTCCGGAGGAAACAGGCGGTTTTGAAACGATCTCCCAGAAGGTCGAAGCCGAGGTCGCCCGCGCACAGGCGCGCGGCAAAACGGATGCGGATACGTCCGTTTACGAAAATGCAGTAAAAGCTGCTGCCGAAGGCATGGCGGCGATCAACGCTCAGATCGATGAGCGCTATGATAAGGAATACGGCCTCATCCAACTGATCGAGGATGAAACCGAACGCCAGAAAGCGTTGGAAGACTTGAATTCCCGCTATAACGAGGAACGAAAAGCCGCCGCGCAGGAATACGCCGAAACGCTTTCTTCCATCGTCATGCCTGTGTGGAACCAGCCGGAAATTCAGCAGGCCAGTCAGCAGATGGACGAACTCTTCACGAAGCTGCGCGAATACAGCATGGCCAGCGAAAGCGAGAAGCCCGCGCTGCTGGCGGATCTGCAGGCGCTTTCTGCCGGTATGGACGAAGGCGCGCTGACGGAATATCTCTCCCTGATGACGCAGATTCAGGCTCTGCTGGACAGCGGCATGAGCGAATCTGAAGTACAGGCGCTGTTCCCGGACATCGACTTTTCTTCGCAGCTGGATCAGTTCGCGGGGATTGTCAGCTATCTGGATCTCATCAAGACCGACCTGCCCGGCTTGTACAGCATGTTCGGTGAAGCGCTGCCCGAAGAGGTGCTGAAGATCGCCACCGACCTCGATATGACCGGTGCACAGGCACGCTGGGATGAATTCGCCCGGAACCCCGGCGCGATCACCACCGAAGCCATTATTACCGGGCTGTCTACAGGCGACCAGCAGGTCAATGTGGATGCTTTCATTTCCAGTTACACCGAAGTGCCCGAAGGGGCCAGTACAGCCGCCCTCACGCCCAAGGGGCTGATCGCCTACGTCGAAAAGTACGCTGAAATCACGGGCGGTGCGGATGTATCAGGACTGACTCCTGAAATCGCAGAATGTCTGGTGGCGGGCTACAAAGAGCTTGCCTCCGGCGCGGACGTTTCCCTGCTGAAGCCGGACGAAATCGTCGCCTACGTTTCGAGTTATGCGCAGCAGCAGGGTGTGGATATTTCCGCGCTATCGCCTGAGGGCGTGACCGCGTTCGTTATGGCCTATGAGGAAGCGACGGGTGGCGCACTCACTACGGCGCTGACTCCGGACGATGTAACCGCCATGGTGGCAAAATACCTGCAGGCGGAGAACGTCGATCTTTCCGCGCTTACGCCGGATCAGATTGAGGCCATCGTCACACGCTATGCCGAAGCGACGGGCTGCGATAAATCCCAGCTGCTGCCTTCTTTTACAGCCTATATCACTGAATACAAAGAGGCGGAGGGCGTCAGCGTTCCCAAGCCGAAAACACAGGTCATTATCACTGGGTATGATTATCTGGCATACCGGCAGCTTCAGAATAATCCTGATCTGACGCTTGAACTGCCTGTGCGTCTGGGCGAGCTGCCTGACGGTGAACTGGACAAGCTGATGGCAGACGGCAAGGTGAAATTCTGGAAAGACGGCGTGGAAGTGCCCATTGAGGCTGTGCCGGACGGAACCATCGATGCCAGCACGGTAGCCAGCCTTGATCAGGACGGTACGCTGCACATTCTGATTACGCCTGAGATCACCGGGACAAAGGAAGCCATAGACGCGCTTTCGCCTGTAGTCGATGAAACCTACAAGCTGGGCGGTTCGTGGCAGGAGGCATGGGCAGGCATTATGCCTACCACGACCATGGATATGGTGGATAGTGCGCTGGGGCGCATTCAGTCCTATCAGGAAACCCTGGATTACAACGCATGGGACAAATTCTGGGCTTCTGTATTTGGTGCAAGCACAGACCTTGGCGTTTTGGATCAGAGCATGAAGTCGGACTTCAATCCTGAGACCGTGGCTGAAATGTCAGCTTACGTTGCTGAGGTGGTCAGTGCCATCCATCAGGGCGTGCAGGTGCCGGAAGAGGATCTGAACAATCTGCAGAGCATTCTTGATTTTCTGAACGGACTGGACACGACCGGCACCGGCGCGCACATCCGCGAGGGCATCGCGCAGGGCATGACGGAGGCGGGCTTTGACAGCGACGCGGAAACGGTCGCGTCCAACCTCGAAACCGCGCTGAACACGGCGCTGCAGATTGAATCGCCCTCCAAACGTGTCAAGCCCACCGGCGAGTACGTCGCGGCGGGTGTAGGCGAAGGCATGGGCGGCTATGATTTCTCCGCTGATGCACAGGATACAGCTTCCGGCATTGAATCCGCTTTGCAGACCGCGCTGACGGGCGAAAGCCTGAAAAGTGCCGGTACGGCTGCGGCACAGGGACTCGGAAATGCAATGACCGCCTATCCCATGGCGGATACGGGACGTACTCTTGCCGCGAATATGCGCTCGGCTGTTCAAGCCAGCCTGAATAGAAACACGCTTCGCTCTGCGGGCGTAAACGTCATGGCCGGTCTGAGAGCCGGTATCCTTGCCGGGCGCTCCGGCGTAATCTCCGCCATGCGCTCTGCCGCCCGCGAAGCCGTGAACGCAGCAAAGAAGGAACTGAAAATCAAGAGTCCTTCGCAGGTATTTCGGGATGAAGTGGGCGTGATGACCATGCGCGGATTCGGCGCGGGTGTGCTGAAGGAGAGCAAGGAGCAGGCAAAGGTTATCCGCAACGCTTCCCGCTTTCTCACTGGCGAAGCGCGGGAAGGCTCCATCGTTACCAATAGCAGCGATAATCGCAAAACCTATAACAACAACGTATCCTCCACCATTCAGGTACAGCAGATGGTAGTACGGGATGAACAGGATATCCGCTCACTGGCGGTTGAGATTGCGACGCTGACCAGACGTCAGCAGCGCGGGAAGGGGCTGAGAATGGCATGAACGACTGGTTCTCCTGGAATGGTAAAAAATGTACGGAATACGGCATTCATGTGCTGGAACAGCCGCCGATCACCATTCCCGCCGAACGTGCAACGTTTACCAATGTGCCCGGCAGGCCGGGCAGCCTGACGACGCTGGAAGGGGATGACGTTTATGACGATCTGATTCTGACCGCACAATGCATGATTTCCGATCCAAGTAACATTCGCGCCATTGCTTCCTATCTGAAGGGAAGCGGGAAAGTCGCTTTTGCCAACAGGCCGGGCGGCTTTTATTTTGCCCGGATTGTAAATCAGATTCCGTTTGAGAAGATTCTGCGCGGTAATCCGCACCGGTCGTTCGCCGTGAACTTCCGCTGCCAGCCCTTCTGGTACCAGGAAAATGTGCCGGAGATCACCGTAACGACCTCCGGCGCATTCATCACCAACCCCGGCAGCGTTTATTCCGAACCGGTTATCACGGTGTATGGTTCCGGCGAAATTACCCTCATGGTGGGCATGACCATTGTGGAACTGGACGGTATCACGGACAGCATTACGCTGGACACCCCGCTCATGGAAGCCTATAAGGACATGACCAGCATGAACGGATGCATGAGCGGGGACTTTCCAACGCTGCTGCCGGGACAAAATGCCATTAGCTGGACAGGAAACGTGACGAAGATCGTCGTTCAGCCGAATTGGAGGTATCTCGCTTGATCTGTGTATATCCTGCCGACTGCACCGATTTTTCCAATAACGGTCTTGGCGCGGTTACGCCCATGAGCTGCACCGTAACTGAGACTCTGAACGGCGAGTGGGAACTGACGCTGGTGCATGACATTGACGAGCGCGGCAAATGGACGCGACTTTCGGAGGGCTGCATTCTCCGTGCTCCTGTGCCCGCAGCCATGACTCCCCGCGTCGATCTGGTGACGCAGCAGTACCAGACCAGCACCTACGACGTGCAGATCTATAAGATCACCACGAAAAGTGGGCCGCTGCATCTGCGTTCCGGTACGGGCACGAATTACAGGATTCTCGGCAAGTACAAAAAGGGCCGTGAGGTCATTGTGCTGAACAAAACCACGTCCAGCTGGTATGAAGTCACCGCCCCGGATGGCAAGCACGGCTATATGGCCAGTCAGTACCTGACCTTCCAGCGCACGGAAACGCAGACGGTACAGACGAATGTGGGCTTCCGCAATCAGGTGATTGAGGCTCGCCAGCTGCGCGACCAGCCTTTTCGCATCTACCGCGTGGTGCCGGAGCTGGATAAGGTTACGGTCTACGCCCGGCACATTTTCTATGATCTGCTCGACAACATGGTAAAAAGCCTGAAGCCCTCTCCCTCTGCAGTGGGGGCTTCCGTCGTTCAGAGCCTGTCGGGGGCCTGCCTGTCCAGTCATGATTTTTCGTTCTATTCCGACCTGACTTCAACCGCCGAGGACGTGGAGTGGGAAAACATCAATCCCGTGGAAGCCATGCTGGGCGAAAACGGGCTGGTGAGCAAGTACGGCGCGGAGCTGGCTCGTGACTGGTACGATGTGTTTCTGGTCAGGCGCGTGGGCAACAACACCGACGTGTCCATCCGGGAGAAAAAGAACCTGACCGGCATCTCCTACGACGTGGATGAAACGGATGTGGTCACCCGCATCATGCCCACTGGCGAGGATGCGGACGGGAACATCCTGTATCTGCCGGAGCTCTATATCGACAGTCCTAACCTTAACGCCTACACTCACCCGAAATGGATTCATCTGCCGGTATCGGAAGCGAAGGAGGTCACGGACGGCGACGAACCGAAAATCAAGGCGCAGTGCTATGCAGAAATGCGTAAGGCCGCGCAGGCGGAGTTTGACGCAGGCTGCGACCTTCCCACGGTCACGCTGAAGGTGGATTTCATCAACTGCTCGGACGCAGAAGAGTACAAGCAATACGCCGCGCTTACGGACATTTTCCTCGGCGACAGCGTGCGCGTGGTGGCCCGGCGCATTGGCGTGGAAGTATCCATGCGCATGACACAGTACACCTATGATTGCCTGACCAGAAAGTACACTTCCGTGACACTCGGCACGGCGGCGGATACGCTGGAGGGCAGCATGATCTCTTCCCGCCAGCTGCCGTCCGGCGTGATTTCCGGCAGCAAGCTGGCCATCAATTCCGTGGGCGCGGGACAGCTGCAATCTGGGTCGGTGGGCAGTCTGCAGGTGAAGATGGCGGCGATCCAGACTGCGCACATTCAGGACGCGGCCATCACCAAAGCGAAGATTGCCGAGGCGACCATCGGCGAACTGAACGCCACGGCCATTACGGCGATCTCCGCGAAAATACAGGAGCTGGCCGCGAAGAATATCACCACGGACGAACTTTATGCCGCGCTGGCCACCATAGCCGTGGCGCAGATCACCGCTGCCAATATTGAAAAGGCCAACATCAACTGGGCGGACATCGGCGAACTGGCCGCGCAGATTGCGACCATCGCACAGGCGCAGATCACCACCGCCAACATCAACAGCGCCAATATTGACTGGGCCAGCATCGCCAATCTGAACGCCGAAATTGCAAAGATCGCCAAGGCGCAGATCACCGCCGCAAACATCGAAAGTGCGGCGATTGACTGGGCGGCCATCAAAGACCTGAATGCCGCCGTTGCGAAAATTGCGCTGGCGCAGCTGACTACAGCGAACATCAACAACGCGGAAATTGACTGGGCCTCTATTGGCCAGCTGCAGGCGGACATTGCCAAGCTGGTCAATGCGAATATTCAGACCGCCGACATTGACTGGGCACAGATCAAGGATTTGACCGCAGGCACAGCCATCATCGAAAAAGGCGTGAACGGCAAGCTGTATGTGGCCGACCTCGCCGTGACCGAGGCGAATATGGCCAGCCTTACCGTGGGCGAGCTTATCGTCAAGGGTGCAGACGGCTGTTTTTACGCGCTGTCCATTGCCGAGAACGGCACGGTGACCACGGAGAAAAAGAGCGTCGGCGACGCGGACATCAGCGACAATTCCGTTTCGGGCGGCAAGCTCATCGAAAAAACCATTACCGCCCGTGAACTGAACGTTGCGTCTATTTTTGCCGACGAAGCGCTGGTAGGTGCGATTACCGCTGCCAATATCGACGTGTCCAGCCTGTTCGCCGCGGAAGCATTCATTGCCCAGCTGACCGCCGTGGACATTTCCGGCAATGAATCCCTGCGGCTGGTGGTAGATGCGGCAAAGGACGAAGCACTGGATGCGACCGGCGAGGCCGTTGCCCAGATTGCCCTGACGGCAAAGCAGATTCGCAGCGAAGTGAAGCGGGATTACGCCACCAGCGATCAAATGTCGCAGGTTACAGAAACCCTGTCCACCCTTGCCGAGCAGTCCGAAAACAACTTCACTTGGACGGTGACCAAGGTCAACGAGATCATCGAGGACGCGGCGGCGAATGACAATTTGACGCGGGAGCAGCTGAACCTGATTCACACCTATATGCGCTTCGGCGAGGACGGACTGACCATTGGAAAGGCCGGGAATCCGCTGACCTTCCGCGTAGTCAACGACCGACTGGCGTTCTATATGAACGATACCGAGGTGGCCTACCTCAGCGACAACAAATTGTACGTCACGCAGGCGGAGATTCTCGCGAGGATGCAGATCGGCAAATTCGCCTACGAGCCGCAGCCCAACGGCAACCTGTCCGTGATCTACACGGGGTAAGGAGGAGCAATGGCAACCACAGTTTCCTACAGCGCGTCCATGCGCACGCGCAAGACCAATTCAGCCAGCAACGCGAAAAGCTCCGCCGCCAGTCAGGAGTACTACGAGAATACCTACAATTATGTGGGCATCGTGCATTTCGCGGGCATGGCGCTGAGCGGCAAGGTCATCACGGGGATTTCCCTGCGCGTTGTGGCGGCGCAGGCGGGCTACGGCACCGGGCACACGAAAACCGTGTATGTACGGAAATCCAATTACCAGTCCGCGTCCCAGTCGGGCATTACGGGCCTCGGCTACTGCGGCAACGCGCTGGGTACATTCACTGGTGCCTTTTATGGAAATACCACGAATTACACCATCAGCGGCGACTTGCTGAACAATCTGGCGGCGTACATTGCTGCGGGCAATAATACCATCTGCCTGTATAACCCCAGCCCGGTCAAAAGTTCGCAGGGGTACTCCACAAACTACCTGCAATGGTCGGAATGTACCATCACAGTGACGTATGAGGAAGCAGCATCCAAACCCAGCCTTTCTAAAACGTCGTTTGACATGGGCACAGCGGTGACCATCTACACCAATCGCCAGAGCAGCATCGCCACGCACACCATTCGCTACAGCTTCTTTTCGGCAAACGGAACGATTGCCACGGGCGTGACCACTTCCTGTACATGGACGCCGCCTGTTTCATTGGCCGCGCAGATTCCGAATGCAACCTCCGGCTGGGGAACGATTCTGTGCGATACCTATGTGAATGGTTCGTTGGTATCGACCAATACCTGTGCTTTTCAGCTGACGGTGCCCGCATCCATCGCACCGTCTATTTCTAATGTGGCGCTTTCTGAAGCAACTGCCGGAATCGCCGACCGATTCGGCGGCTATGTGCGGACGCGAAGTAAGCTGGCTGTCAGTATTGTGGCGGCTGGAAATCAGGGCAGCAGTATTTCGGCCTACAGAACGAGCATCGACGGTGTGACCTACGCGGGTGCGTCCTTCACAACGAACGCACTGAATACGGCGGGCGATCTGACCATGACGGTCACCGTGACCGACTCCCGAGGGCGCACGGCCAGCACTACCCGTACTGTGACTGTGCTGGACTACTCGCCGCCATCGCTGTCTCAGTTTTCTGCTGAACGCTGCAATGACGATGGCTCTGCACCTCAAACGGACGGCACGAAGGTGCGCATCTCCGCAAAGGCGAGCGGCTCGTCCGTGGGCGGTAAGAACACGCTGGCCTGCACGGTGTACTATAAGCTGTCCAACGCGGAATCGTGGATTTCCGCCGTGACGCTCACACCCAGCAACTATGTCATTGTCGCGACAAATCGGCTGCTGTCTCCGACCTTCGACGCGCTGAGCAGCTACGACATCAAGATCCGCGTGCAGGATGTGTTCTACTACATCGAGCAGATGGTCTCCATCGGCACAAAGCAGGTCATGATGGATTTCTACAAGGACGGTTCGGGTATCGCGTTCGGAAAGGTCGCGGAGAACGCGGGCAAAGTGGAATTCGGCTGGCCGCTGCTGCTTTCCGAGCCGCTGGGCGTGGATCAGGGCGGCACGGGTGCTGAAACCGCGTCTTCCGCCTGCACGAAGCTGGGCGCGGTCAAAAAGGCTGGCGACACGATGACGGGCAACCTTGGCATTTCGGGCTATCTGTACCCGTCCCTGTACCTGCTGCCCACCTACAACAGCACCACCAACCGGACGGTTTTTGAAGGATCATACGTCGGCGCGTCCTCCTTTTCCTCGTGGGAGGACGGCACAGGCAACAACCGCCGAATGCTGGAAGTGCGCAACGCGGCGTATCAGGCGAGTCTGGATTTTGCCGTGCTGCTGCGGACGTGCACGGGCGGCACATGGGCTTCCTACCGCCTGTTTCACGCGGGCATGGCAACGCCCATTCCGCTGGCCAACGGCGGCACAGGCGCGAGCAGCGCAAAGGCGGCATTATCCAACCTCGGCATCTTCTATTCCGCATCGCTCCCCAGCAGCGGCACGGACGGACAGATCTGTCTTGTGCCGGTCTGATGAGGTGAAGAAGCTATGGGCACATTTTCTGCGACCGCCAACAGCAGTTCGACAATCGGCTATGCGCAGTACGGCTCTTCCTCATGGAGCACAGGCAGCAGCAGTGGTGCGTGTCAGGGTGCGTATCAGGGTACGACTGCCGCTAAATCCCGCGTAGGCGTAATGGTTTTCAGCGGCGTGGGCGCAGCGCTCAAAGGCAAGCTCATTCAGAGCATTACCCTGACGATCACGTCCTCCGGCGCGGGCTCTGGCTCGTCCTCCAAGAAGCTGACCTTCTGTCAGGCCAATTACCAGAGCCTGAACACCGGCGTTCGCGGTTCTGCGCAGGTGGGGGCGACGCTGGGCACGCTGACCGGTAAATTCTATTCGAATACCGTCACGCACACCCTGAACGCTTCCAGCAACGCCGCGCTGTTTGCCGCCATGAAGGCGTACTTCGAAGCAGGCAATTCTGTGCTGGTGCTGTACAACGGGGAGACATCCAGCAGCAGCGGTTATTCCAGCAACTATGCCCGCGTCACCAGCTGCACAATTTCAGTAAGCTACATTGACGCGGTGGTCTGGTACCGGGACGGCAGCACATGGCGGCAATGCACGGTCTGGTATCGGCTGAACGGCGCGTGGGCGCAGGTGGTTCCCTATTACAATTCAGGCGGCGCATGGGTGCGCGTCTGAGTGTGAGGTGATTATATTATGAAAGAACTCTTTGAACAGGTCATTGCGCTCAAGAACTATGACCTGAAAGCGCTTCTGGCAAACATCGATCAGTACCACATCGAAGGCAAGCTGACCGACGACGAGCGGCAGGAGCTTGCGCAGGCGGCCCGCGAAGGCGCGACGGCAGACTACGACTATGCCGGGGAGATCAATGCGCTGTGGGCGGCGGTTCGCGCACTGCAGCAGAGCATCTCGCCGCCCGCCGAGGACGAATGGCCTGAATTCGTCCAGCCCACCGGCGCGGGCACGGCCTACCAAGTGGGCGACAAGGTTACCCTCAAGGGAGTTCGCTATGTCTGCCGCCTGCCGCACTGCGTATGGAGCCCGGCAGACTATCCCGCCGGATGGCAGAAACAGGCATAAGCAGTTGCTGAAATGGCGGCTTTTTTTTAATGCAACCAAACAAAGGAGGATTGACTATGAGGAATTTTTCCATTGACATCGTCTGGGCGAAGATTCAAATGGCCGTCGCGGCGATTGGCGGCTGGCTGGGGTACTTCTTAGGAGGCATGGACGGACTGATGATTGCGCTGGTTGTATTTATGGCGCTCGACTACATCACGGGCCTCATGTGCGCGGTGATCGACAAGAAGCTGTCCAGCACCGTGGGCTTCAAGGGCATCTGCAAGAAGGTGCTGATCCTGATGCTGGTAGGCGTGGCCAACGTGGTGGACATTCATATCGTGGGCACCGGCTCCGCGCTTCGCAGCGCCGTGATCTGCTTTTACCTGTCTAATGAAGGACTGTCCCTGCTGGAGAATGCGGCCCACATCGGCCTACCCATTCCCGACAAGATGAAGGATGTGCTGGCGCAGCTGCATGGACGCACTGATGAGAAAAAAGACGAAACACAGGAGGATGAGCAGAAATGAGCGAACGAATCAATACGCCTTTTACCAATGAGCACTTCGTTGCGTTCTGTGAAAAGATGGTAGGTCAGCCCTACTGGTACGGCTCCGTCGTCTATAAATGCACTGAAAATCTGCGCGCCCGCAAGGCGAAGCAGTATCCGGCGCACTATGGTTCCAGCCGTACCGCCCGGTACCGTGATGACATTGCGAAAAAGAAAGTCTGTGCCGACTGCGTGGGACTGATCAAAGGATACAACTGGACGAACGGCGGGCAGGGCGTGATCGAATCCATCGGCACGGACAGAACCTTTTCCAGCAAGTACGGCGCGCACGGTTGCCCGGACAAAAGTGCAAACGGCATGTTCAGCTACGCCAAGAGCAAGGGCTGCGCCTGGGGTACCATGGACACGCTGCCCGAGGTGCCCGGCATTGCACTGCGCTTTGACGGGCATGTGGGTGTGTACATCGGCGGCGGCTACGCCGTAGAGGAACGCGGTTTCAACTACGGCTGCGTGAAAACAAAGGTGTCCTCCCGGAAGTGGACGCACTGGTATCAGCTGCCCTTTGTGGATTATGGCAACGCGGTGTTTACGGGCGGCGGCGCGACTAAACCCGATACACCGACAAGTGAGTATACGCTGGGAACCAGAACTCTGAAGAGGGGCAGCAAAGGTGCGGACGTGAAGGCGCTGCAAGAATTTCTGCTCCAGTTGGGGTACAAACTGCCCAAGTATGGCGCGGACGGTGATTTCGGCAGCGAGACGGAGACTGCCCTCAAGCGGTTTCAGGCCAGAGCCGGGCTTGCGCAGGATGGCGTGTACGGCAGTGATACCCATAAGGCGCTGATGGATGCGGTTGCGGATCACGACGCGGGAAAGGAACCCGCCGAACCCGCCGAACCCGCCGAGCCCTCTGAACCGTTCATCGCCAGGCGTGTGCGCATCGTCTGTGATGGCGGTACAGTCAACATCCGCGTGGGCAACGGTACGCAGTACGACCGCATCACCGCTGCCAAGGACGGTTCCACCTTCGGCTGGGTAGCTACCGCCGAAAACGGCTGGCATGCCGTCGTGGTAAATGGTCGCGTGGGTTGGGTTTCCGGAAAGTATGCGGAACGCGTGTGATGCACAGCTCTATTATATTATATAGGAAGAGACACGATTGGGGCCGGAGCAATCCGGCCTCTTTTCTTGTATAGATCAGGCTGATCGGAAAGGAACGCTTTCATGACAAACGCTGAACGGGACTACATTATCCGCTATCGACAATCAGGAAAAAGCTGTGCGGAGATCGCACGGATACTGGGACTGTCCGCCAACACAGTGAAGTCCTTCTGTCAGAGAAACAGCATCGTACCGATTGCGCCGAACACGCAGGCGTCTCTCCCCACTCTTTCAGAGACGGTCTGCCTGTGCTGCGGCGAAAAAATGGAGCTTCAGCCCCATCGCAAGCCGAAGCGCTTCTGCTCGGACTCTTGCAGGCTGCGTTGGTGGCACGCCCACCGGGACATGGAGAAAAATGCCGCAGACCGCCGCTGTTTCTCCTGCGGGCGTGTGTTTCGTTCTTCGCGGGAACAAAAATATTGCAGCCACGCCTGCTATATCAAAGCGAGATTTGGAGGGAACGCACATGGGCGCAATATTGACGCAAGAGCAGTTTGACCGGGAAGCGGGCTTCCGGCTTTCACTCTCCATCATGAATCGCCTGATGGAAGAAAACCTGCTGACCCCAAAGGAATACAGGCAAATCGAAGGAATTCTGGGGCGAAAATTCTCGCCGGTATGGGCGGGTTTACCCGATACAATAAAGGATAAATCTGCGCGACAGCCCTTGATAATCCGTCCATATGACGGTAATATGCATCACGATCCGATGGATTGATACAATGTCAGAAGGGACGGATTGATATGAACGAGAAGACAATGACGCTTACCCGCATGGAAGCACCGGCGCAGCTGCCTGTGCGAAAGCGCGTGGCAGCCTATGCCCGCGTCTCCATGGAAAAGGACGCCATGCTGCACTCGCTGGCGGCGCAGGTCAGCTACTACAGCGAACGGATCCAGCGAAACCCGGAATGGGAGTACGCAGGGGTATTCGCGGATTTTGGTCTGACCGGTACGAAGGAAACGCGTCCGGAATTTCAGCGGATGCTGCAAGAATGCCGCGAAGGAAAGATCGACCTGATTCTGGTCAAATCCATCTCCCGTTTCGCCCGAAACACGCTGACGCTGCTGAATACGGTGCGCGAGCTGAAGGGGCTGGGCATAGGCGTTTATTTTGAGGAACAGAAGCTGGATACGCTGAGCGGGGACGGTGAGTTTATGCTGACCATCCTCGCTTCTTTTGCACAGGAGGAGAGCCGCAGCGTATCCGAAAACTGCAAATGGCGCATCCGAAAGAAATTCGAGCAGGGTATTCCCACGGGCTTTGGAATGTACGGCTACAAAGTAAGAAACGGAAGCTTTGCCATTAAGCCGGAGGAAGCCGCGGTGGTTCGCCGAATTTTTCAGATGTATCTGGAGGGCATGGGCAGCGTGAAAATCATGAAGCTTTTGACGGAGGAAGGCGTGCCCGCGCCATTGGGCGGCCTGTGGAACGCCAGCGTGGTCATGGAAATGCTGAAAAACGAGAAGTACGTCGGCGATCTGCTGCTTCAGAAGTTCTACACCAACAACCATGTGGAAAAGAAGCGTTTTCACAATCGCGGAGAGCTGCCGCAGTATTTTGTGGGCGAGGATCATGAACCGATTATTGACCGGGAAACCTTCGATGCGGTGCAGCGGGAAATCGCCTGGCGAACGGCGCAGCGTAAAGCCGCCAAAGCAAAAAGAACAGCGACAAACGCAGAGTTAAGCGCATCGGCAGTAGAGCCTTCTATGTCGTCATCTGGGAACAATAGCAGAGAAACAATCCCTCTGACCGACCGCATTTACTGCGGCGTCTGCGGAAAGAGATATCGATATAAGGTCACTCGGCTGGGCACGCCGTATGCCGCGCCGGTCTGGATCTGCAGCACGTTCAATTACCGTGGCAAGGCGTACTGCGCTTCGAAGCAGATCCCTGAGGACATTCTGAAAGAACTGATTGCCTCCGCTCTGGGAACGGTTTATACGGAGGACAGCGTTCATCATATCGAAATGCATCCGGGCAACCGGGTGCTGTTTGTTTTTCAGGACGGTCACACCGAGGAACACTTCTGGGAAGACCATTCCCGCAAAGACAGCTGGAATGAGGAAAAGCGTCAGAAAGCCGCGGAGAAAACCAGAATCCAGCACCAGAAAAGGAAGGAGCAGGAACAATGAGCGAAGCCAGAACCTATGAACCCACAGTCACGCGCGTCAAAACGGTTCGGGTCATCCCGCCGACCATTCAGCCGTTATCCGACATTCCTGCCTTTTCAGCGCGCCCCAGGCGCGTGGCGGCTTACGCCCGTGTCTCCACCAGCAGCGAGGAACAGCTGACCAGCTATGAGGCGCAGGTGAAGCACTATACCGAGTATATCAAGTCCAAGGAAACTTCAGACAACTGGCAGTTCGTGGATGTGTATACGGATAAGGGCATTACGGGCGTGAGCACCAAAAAGCGCGAGGGTTTTAACCGCATGATTCAGGATGCGCTGGCGGGCAGGATTGACCTGATCATCACCAAGAGCGTCTCCCGCTTCGCCAGAAATACCGTGGACACGCTGACTGCCATTCGAAAACTGAAAGAATACGGCGTGGAGGTCTACTTCGAGGAACAGAACATCTACACGCTGGACGGCAAGGGCGAGCTGCTGCTGACCATCATGTCCAGCATCGCGCAGGAAGAAAGCCGGAATATTTCCGAAAACGTGACCTGGGGGATGCGGAAGCGCTTCGCGGACGGCAAGGTGACCATGCCCTACGGACAGTTCATGGGCTATCGCCGCGGCAAGGACGGAACGCCGGAGGTTGTGGAAGCGGAGGCGGACGTCGTGCGCACCATCTTCCGGCGCTTTCTGGAGGGCGCAACCCCGGCGATGATCTCCAGAGAACTCAATCTGGCCGGCGTTCCCTGCCCCTCCCGAAAAAGTCTGCTGAGTGAGAACGAGGCAGAAATCGCGAAAGCGCGAAAGAAAACCTCCCGCTGGGGTACATCCACGGTGGAGAATATCCTTACCAACGAAAAATACAAGGGCGACGCGATCCTGCAAAAGACGTACTGCACGGATTATCTTCTGAAAACCTTTGTGGTAAACGACGGCAGCGTGGTGCCCAAGTATTACGCGCAGAACAGCCATCCCGCCATCGTCAGCCCGGAGGTGTTCGATCTGGCGCAGCAGGAGCTGGCGTGGCGCAGAAGTCTGAATGGCCGATACAGCGGAAGAAGCTGCTTTGCCTCGCGCGTCGTTTGCGGGGATTGCGGCGCGTTTTACGGCAGTAAGGTCTGGCACAGCACGGACGAATATCGGCGCACGATCTGGCGCTGCAACAATAAGTACGCGGGCGAAACAAAATGCGCAACGCCCCATGTGACGCAGGAGGCACTGGAAAAAGCCTTCGTGCAGGTCATACAGCAGATGCTTTCTCAGAAAGACAGAATCCTGACCGCCTGCCGCGAAGCGCTGGATGAAGCCTTTGATACCATGGAACTCGATAAGGCTGCCACGCGGCTGCAGGATCAGGCGCTGGGCATGGCGGCGCGCGTCAGGCAGCTGGTGGATGAAAACGCCCGGGTGCAAAGGGATCAGGATGAGTTTAAGAACGATTACGAGGCGCTGCTCGCCGAGCACGCAAGGCTCAGCGAGAAAATCCGGACCATTGCGGAGCAGAAAAAAGATAAGGCAGAACGCCGGCGGCGCATCGAGATATTCCTTCATATGCTGGAAGAGCAGAAAGAGTGCGCGGACTTTGAACCGGGAATGTTCGTGGCACTGGTGGATAAGGTGATCATCCAACATGACGGACACATGGGGTTCTGTTTCAGAAACGGAATGAAATGTGAGTATCCACAATAAAAACTAATAACGAAAAGGCCTGATGGTCTGCTTATAATGCGGGCAATCAGGCTTTTTATAGTTTGATCTCTGATGAAATGCGAAATCCATGAAAATGTCACAAAATATCTGACTTTGCGGCAGGGCAAAAAGCCTTGCTATACCGTACTTTTAGGAGCCATCATACGGCTTTTGACGGCTTATCAGCAAGAGGCAAGCAGGCTGGCGGCGTAAATCTGCCGCTCTGATAAACTGTGCCCGTAGAAATCCAGCGTTGTTTTGGCTGACTGATGTCCAAGCAGGGCGCTGATCGTTTGAATATCGATGCCCAGTTCCATCAGACGTGTGGCAAAACTATGACGAAGTGTATGGAAATGCACCCGCGCAAAACCCAATACCTGCATTTTGCGTTGGAAATGGCGTTGGATCGTGCGCGGCTCTGCCGCATGACCGACCTTTCCGAAAACATACGCATCCGTATTGCCGGCAGCGCGGCAGGCTTTTTGCAACATCACAAACAAAAAGTCCGGTATGGGCAAAATTCGGTGCGAACGCTTTGACTTCGGCGTTCCGATCATCAACACCGTGCGTTTACCGGTGCCATTTTCGAACCTGGCGGTTCTCTGCGCCGTTCTTCGTACCGTAATCGTTCTCTTTTCCCAATCGATATCCGACCATTTGAGCGCGCACACCTCGCCTAAGCGCATACCGGTGTACAGGCTAAGCAAAGTGGGCAAATCATCCTGGTTCAGCGATGCTTTGCGCAGTTTTTCCTGCTCGGAACGGCTCAAAACCCGTTGCTCCATAGCCTCCTGGGGCTGAATTTTTATCCTGCGGCACGGGTTCAGCGAGATGATATCCGTTTCCTGAGCGCAGCGAAGCGCCGCATTCAGCAGTCGGAATATTCCTTTTACGGTACTATAAGCCAATTCGTCAGATTCCAGCTGAGAAATAAATGCGCGAATTACGGAAGACGTCACCTCAGACAGCAAAAAATGGCCGAGTTTCGGGATCAAATGCGTTTGAATCTGGCGGAGATATGTCTGATAGGAAGAGTCTTTCACGCTGCCTGACACTTCGCTTTCAAGCCATTGCTGCAGCCAATCCCGCAGAAGTATTCTGCGGCACTTCAGCATTGTTTCACCTACCGGGAGCCGCTCCGTTTTTTTTCGAAGCAGTTCATTCCGTACTTCCGTATATTGATAACCGTAAACATATCCGAATTTGGTCTTTCCTGTCGCAGTTTTTCCTACCACATAACGTCCTTCATAGCGACCGTCTCGGCGCTTGTAGATATTCTCTCCGTGTCTGGGCATGTTTTTGACCTCCTTGGTATGACATTCAATTTGTTTACTCATCTTTTGCAAAGCACAGCGTTTTGACGGCAGTTCTGACGGCTTATAACACAGCCGACAAACTGCAGAAGTTTTGATACGGCAGCAATACGTCACTGGGATTTTTCTGCTTCTCGTGTTACTCTTGCGAGAAAATTACGTGAAATAGCCTTTTTTGAGGCTCAATTGTGTTGACATAGTAAGGCTTTCCACGTATAATATTGTAATGGATGGTAGGATGTTTCCATGTTTGCCTACTTCATCCAACGCCGTCGCAGAATCAGATATTTTGTGACAGCAACCGCACTGGCATGCAGTATTCCCCACGGTACCGTCTCTGTCCGCTTAATTCCACTTCCACGGACAATTTCGCCCAGGGTCGAACAGCGAACCCATTCCCATGTTTCGGGAATATCAAAAGGGATCTCATCCGCAATTGAGCGCACCTCAGTACCGATTTTCTCATAAGGAGTATTATCAGAATCAACATCAGAAAATGATGTCGATTTTGTGCACCGAGGGGGTTCGAATCCCCACTCTCCTTCGCTTATCGCCAGAAGGCAGCATCCAATACGCCTTCTGGAATGGAGAAAGAGTGTGACCCAGCAGCAAAAAGAGCAGATCTCTAAGCTCCGGGCATCCGGCGCCAGTTTCGGAAAGATTGCTTCGGCGCTCGGCATGTCCGTTAATACCGTCAAGTCCTACTGCAAGCGTAACCCTGTATCAGCGGCTCCTGTACTTGATCAAACGGCAGCCGTTCATACAGACCGTTGCCCACAGTGCAACGCTGTACTCAAGCAGTCGCCCGGGCATCGGCAGAAGCGGTTCTGCTCCCCAATGTGCCGGATGGCATGGTGGTCGGCACATCCGGAGCAGATGGTACGCAAGAATCTGTCCCGGGTTGAGTGTCTCCATTGCGGGACAGTGTTCCTTCAGTACGGCAACCGCCCGCGGAAGTTCTGCTCCCAGAGATGCTATTTTGCCCATCGTTATGGTCAGGGTGGTGATGCGCATGGCTGAGGAAGAGGCTCTCATGTGCTATCAGGCGACGATGCGCATTGCCCGGCAATGGCTGTGTTCGGGCCTGATTACGGCGGAGGACTACGAGAAATTTGATACAATCGTTGCCGAAAAGTTTGGTGTATCCGCCCGCAGTATCTGGCGCGATATTAACTTGATAAAGCTGCCCTCTGACGGTAATATGCCACCTACGAAAGGGGGTATCTCAAGTGGAACGCACCATTCAACTGGTTCAGCCGATGAAGCTGGCTGAACGAAAACTGCTCCGGGTTGCGGCATATGCACGTGTTTCGTGTGACAAGGATGCAATGAAGCATTCACTTGCCGCCCAGATCAGTTACTACAACGAATACATCCAGCGCAACCCCGATTGGGTCTTCGCCGGCATCTATGCCGAAATGTAAACCCAAGAATTGATACAAAGAAATGCTGTTGTCAGAGCGGCAGAATGGCTTGAAATCAAGGGCTTTCAGAGATTAGGAACTCTCCGGCAACTCATTCTTTACGCCCGATTGTTGCCGACATCATGACAACAGCGCAGATGATTTTGACAACAGCAACGGAGAAAATGACAACACCTCAAGCAATGGTGACAACAGCAGAGAGAAATGTGACAACACCCGCTGATAACAGCAAAATCAGTTATAAACACGAGACTTTCTACATTTTGTTTAAATTTGCGAATTCTGTTAAAGCCCCAAAAGCCCAAATCAGAAAAAAACGGGGAAAAGCAAAACATTATTTAAAGTCGCCGAGGGTGACATATTGACAACATAGACGAAATGTGCTATAATAAATTTGTTGTCATTCAAGATAAAATTTGCGGTCTTTTGCTGAACGATAATTAAACAAACTTAAGTAAAAGGAGCAAATTATTCTTTAGAAAGGGGATTAGAAGTGGAGTTTAACAATAGTAAGAGAATGGAACTGATCAATACAATGGTAACAGAGTTGCCTGTGCTGCGTGCAAGGATAGGAGCTTCCCAAGCTGATATCTCTGAAAAGATAGGCATTTCAAGGCAAACTTATAATGCAATTGAAAATGGTAAGAAAAAATTGAATTGGACTGTTTTTTTAGCATTGTTTGCAGTTTTTAGTAGTGATGAACGAACTCTGAAAATGTTGGATTCCATGGAAGTTTTTCAGGAGGGCGTTGCAAAGGAAATGTGATTGCCTTTTGCAACGAATCTTAGCGTGATTTTTTATTGGAGGTCATATGTTGAATATGGTTAAGAATGCTTCTGTTCAAGCCACGGATATATATAAGGATCCATATGGATACACATATTCTGAAATGGTTGGTGTATTGGGAGAAGTTGAGGCGGATAAGTTTTATCGCGAATTATACTCCGGTTCCCAAAGTAGTAACAAGTATAAAACGATAACATCAAGGAAATCTTTCGTGGTCCGGATACTCAGAAATATGCTTTTGAATTGTCAGATGGCTATTGCATTGAAACGGTAAGCATTAAAAGAAAAACTGGTACTACTGTATGCGTGAGCACCATGATAGGTTGCCCTGTTGGGTGCATCTTTTGCGCCTCTGGTGAAAATGGATTTGTCAGAAATCTAACACCATCTGAAATAGTTCAACAAGTAATACTGATAAATGGTAGAGTAAATAGGATTGTATTCATGGGCATGGGAGAACCTCTGTTCAATTATGATAACGTGATAAAGTCCATTCATATATTAAGAGACCGCAAAGGACTTGATTTTCCAACAGATGGTATAACAATATCAACAACGGGACCGCTCCCTCAGATGAAGAAGTTGAGAGAAGAACATTTAAAAATCCAACTTACGTTATCCCTGCATGCCACGAATCAGCATGTAAGGGACTATATCATGCCGCATATGAAAGGGTATGATATAAATGAAGTAGTTCAATCAGTACTCTCATATTCAGAAAGACATAATCGTAGCGTTACTATAGCATATTTGCTTATACCGGGTGTAAATGATCGTGCGAATGATGTAAAACAGTTGGGAAGATGGTTTCGTGACAAAAATGTATTGATTAATCTTTTACAATACAATGAAACGGATTGTAAAGCAGTTCGAAGACCAAACAAACAGGAACTCGTTGCATTTCGTGATAAGTTAAATAAGGTGGGACTTACTGTGAAAATCAGAGAATCCCGAGGTGGCAATATAAAAGCCGCATGTGGTCAATTGGTAAGTAGATTAAATAACCGCAATATGAGTGCACCCAAGAAAAAAGGAGCTTCGGAATTGGATACAGGTTCGTCGAACAATGCTGGATCTTCGAGTAGATTGAAGCCAAGTAAGAGACGTTATGTAAACAATAAAAGCAAGAATGGAAAAAAGGGTTCATCGCATAAATAAGAGCATGTCGGAGTGTGATCTAGTATTTGCGTTCACTGATCTGCATGAACTTCACAAATGGAGGCTCGATTATGAATGAATTTGTTGATATGCATGTCCATTCAAAATTCTCAATTGATGGACTGCCCGCTGCTGGTGCTGGACGATACCTTTCACATATTGGCGCATTATAAGACGGACGGTTTTGCCGATCCGCTGTTTGACAAAGCCGTCCAGCTGGGACAAATCACCTACGAGGCCGGCGCGATTATCAGCAAAAACGCGCGCATTTCCGCCGGTCAGCCGGACTATATTGATTTGGCGGGTACGCCGTTTCGTCGGCGCTTCGCTCCGCTGGTCAGCGCCGGCGTACGGCACGGCTATCTCATCTGCGTGGATTTGGACGAGCATCTGCAGACAGTTTCGGAGGGCGTTTTCCGAACGGTGGAAACCGTGCTGGCCAAGCAGTTGCTGATGGAAGCGGGGCAACAGGAACGACCCTTCGAAACCGCAGAGGAAATTCTGATGCACCTGCTGGACGGTGGCTTTTCCTCCGCCGCCTATTTCCGTCTGCAGACCGCTGAAACGTACCTGGCCGATTTTCATCCCGAGGCGTTCGCACTGATCGATCTAATGACGTATCATACTGTGTATACAGGGAAGGACACGCTCAAGGACGAACTGACCTACCGCTTTTACGCCTCGCACCCCTTCCTTTATAAAGGCGACGTGCTGCTGTTTCTGCATAAGGGCTACAATATTGCCGATTTTGACGCGCTGGTCAGCGAATTCCATCTGAAGGTTGCTATTTCCGATCCCATCGGCGCCCTGTTCGATCTGCCTGCGCTCTATCGCCCCGCCCGGGAGGCGCTGGATCTGATGACGGAAACGTCCTTTCACAGCGGCAGCGTGTTTCAGGTTTCGCAGCTCAAGCCGCTGCTGCTGTTGTCGAGCCTGCAGACCCGCAGCGATCTGGTTTCCGAAAGGATCCGCTTTCTTTCCGTCTGCGATCGGGAAAAGGGCAGCCAGTACTGTGAAACGCTGTATCATTACCTGTCCTCCGGCCGCTCCTTGAAAGAAACCTGCGCGGCGCTGTTTACGCATCGCAATACCATTCTCTATCGCATCCGCAAAATGCGGGACGAATACGGCGTTCCGCTGGACGATCCCTCCGCCCATCTGGAACTGCTGCTGGGCGTGTCGCTGGCGCTGTTCCGCACAAAGGGCGCGGATTTCTTCCTGAAAAAGGCGTGATACAAAATGCGGGCACCTCGTCTATAAAACGCTGCACCCGCTCCGATAATTTGCACCCGTTATTGCACCCAGCAGGGTGCATCGTCCCTTGTATCACAGTTCACCAGATTAGCCACATTCGGCTAAATGACAAGTGTGTTATTTAATGTCTACTGAATAACCATCCGTTTTTCACGCGATTG
>UMHI01059332.1_pt1 | contig 77728 bp, 60 predicted proteins | sample 1965481 | NCBI WGS metagenome assembly UMHI01 (sample SAMEA4836093, study PRJEB28245) | human gut metagenome | biome: gut microbiome; material: fecal sample | place: Denmark | collected 2008 | reverse complement strand
GAATTAGTTGGCTAATTTTGTTATATTTACTGAATATCCCTTTTTAGTATATCATCTATATTCTCATTCATTGTCTGATGTAATCAGTTTATAACCTTTGCCATGGATATTGATGATTTCGATAGAATCATCCGCTTTCAAATGCTTACGCAGTTTCGTGATATACACGTCCATGCTCCGTGCGTTGAAATAATTATCATCTATCCAAATAGTTTTCAGGGCAAAATCACGCTGAAGAATTTCATTGGCATGAGCACACAATAAGGCCAGTAACTCAGACTCCTTGGTTGTCAGCTTGGTCTGTTTATCACCAATAGACAGAATCTGCTTCTGGGTATCGAAGGTAAAACGGCCAATTTTATAGACTGTGCTTTCCTTGTTACGTTTACCACGCACCCGACGCAAAATCGCCTCGATACGCAGTGTCAGCTCTTCCATACTGAAAGGTTTTGTAATGTAATCGTCACCACCTAACTTGAAGCCTTCCAATATATCTTCCTTCATTGTTTTTGCTGTAAGGAAAATGACCGGAATTTCAGCATTTGCCTGACGGATTTCGGAAACCAATGAGAACCCGTCCTTTTTAGGCATCATTACATCTGTTACAATCAAATCATATTTATTTTTCAGAAAAGCCTTATAACCGGCTTCACCGTCCGGATACAACTCTGCAGAATATCCCTTTGCCTGCAAATATTCTCTCAACAGCATGCCAAGATTCTCATCATCTTCGCACAGCAAGATTCGTAATTTTTCATCCATATTATTCTTCGTCTTTAAATAAAGGTAATACAATAATAAATTTTGTTCCTACATTGAGTTCACTTTCGGCACGAATAGTACCTTTATGATCTGCAATGATTTTCTTTACATAGGCCAGACCCAATCCGAATCCCTTCACATCGTGCAGGTTTCCGGTATGAACCCGGTAGAACTTATCAAATATCTTCTTCAAATTCTCTTTCTTAATACCGATACCGTTATCTTCGATAGAGATATGCAGCTTGTTCGCCTCGTTCCACGTCCTTATCTTCAACCGAAGCTCTCCATCCGGCTTCCGGTATTTCACCGCATTATCCAGCAGATTGAAGATGACATTGGTAAAATGCATCTCATCCACAAAGATTATCGGATCTTCCGCATTCAGTTCAGCTTCCAGACTTCCATTATACTTCTCCACTTTCAACCGGAAAGTATTGATGACTCCATTTATCAGTTCATGAGCATCTATCTCCTTTTTCTTCAACGTCGCCTTCTGCCGTTCAAACATAGACATCTGCAACACTTTTTCCACCTGGAAACGCAAACGTTTTGTCTCGTCATTAATGACCCCGGAAATATGTTTGAACATCATCGGCGATTTGGCTACAGCCGGGTCGTTCAGCATTTGCGCAGCCAACGATATGGTGGAAATCGGTGTCTTGAACTCGTGTGTCATATTATTAATGAAATCGTTCTTGATTTCAGTCAGCTTCTTTTGCCTGAAGATGATATAGATGGTGAAAATAAATGTCACCAGCAATACCAGCGTAAAGACAATGGAAGGTATCATAAACCGCACAGAACTGAAGATATACGAATCCAATGTCGGAAAGAAGATATTCACGAATCCCATCTTAGCCGGTGGATCATTCTCGAACAACAACCGGGAATAAATCTTTTCGCCATCGAACACATAATCCGAGCAACGATATACTTCCTTACCGTCACGGTCGGTCACCGAGAAATGATACGGAATATCAATGCCGTTATTCAACAGCTCCGACTTCAGGAAGTGATCCAGCTGTTTGAAATTAATACGTTCTTTCAAAGGCTTGTCACTCGCCGTGTAAAGAATGTTATAGACCACTTCGTCCAATAACGCCCGTTGATAAACATAGCGTTCTTTCAGAATTTCCTGCAAACGGCGTGAAGTCTGCGGGATGTTCTTTCCGGTAGAGATTATCACCTTCGGTACATTGGCCGGACGGTTGGTAATAGTCTTCAATTCAAACGTAGAGTACATGGTCCCATCCGGAGACGTCACCGTATACTGATGATGTTCCACCACATTACCGGAAGCTTCCTGACGCTGTTGCTGCTGTAACTGCTCCGACAGACGTGCAGCCCTTTCCTGAGCAGCAACATCTTTTTCCAGGTATTTTTTGGTTTCTACCAGCTCCAGGTTGTGCACAGCCTGTACCAGACTACGGTTCACACTTTCTTCGAACTGTCCTCTGCGCATCTTGACCATCTCTTCAATATAACTGACCTGCAAGTAAAGCAGACTCAGGAAAGAGAGGCCCATAATAACACCTAAAATCCAAATAGTTGACTTTTTCATGAAGACAAAATTAACTGCCTAAAGCATACCCTATACTGCACTTAACATAATTTAGAGTCGCATTTCTTTATATTAACAGAATCTTAAAATTAACATCCTAAAAACGATATTAACCTCAGAATCCGTATTGTCTACTATGCAAAAATAATCAAATTTTAAACTTATAACAAGTCTCTCCCCTGTTTTGTTTAAGGTTCATTAAATAAAAAAGGTCGTATTTTTAAGAAATACGACCTTTTTACCTATAGAAATAACAAGTTAATTTTACATATCATCCTTATCCTGTTCCTCAAATTCTTTCATAAGCTTGTTCTGCACATCTGTCGGAACCAGTTCGTAACTGGCAAACTTCATAATGAAGGATGCACGTCCACCGGTCAACGAACTCAGTGAAGTAGAATAATTAGACATTTCTTTCAAAGGTACTTTGGCAGCCAGTTTTTCATATCCCTTTTCGCTGCTCATACCCATAATCATGCCACGGCGTCCCTGCATATCGCTCATTACATCTCCCAGCTTTTCGCTCGGAACAAATACTTCCACATCATAAATCGGTTCCAGAATCTTCGGACCGGCATTCTTGAAGGCTTCACTAAACGCATGGCGTCCGGCCAACATGAACGAAATTTCATTGGAATCTACCGGGTGCATTTTACCATCGTATACGATAACACGTACATCGCGGGCATAAGAACCAGTCAACGGTCCTTGTTCCATACGGCTCATGATACCTTTCAGGATAGCCGGCATGAAACGTGCATCGATGGCACCACCTACTACACTGTTCACAAACACCAGCTTACCACCCCATTCCAAATCAATGGTTTCTGTTCCTTTCACATTCATCTTGAATTCCTGACCGTTGAAACGGTAAACATCCGGCATAGGCATACCTTCGTAATAAGGTTCAACTATCAAGTGAACTTCACCAAACTGACCGGCACCACCCGACTGTTTCTTATGACGATAATCGGCACGAGCAGCCTTTGTGATAGTCTCACGATACGGAATCTTCGGTTCGAAGAACTGTACCTGCAGTTTTTCATTGTTTTCCAGACGCCACTTCAAAGTACGCAAATGGAATTCACCTTGCCCGTGCACCAAAATCTGCTTCAACTCCTTAGATTGTTCCACTACCCATGTCGGGTCTTCTTCACGCATACGGTTCAATACCGCCATCATCTTTTCCGTATCAGCTTCATTTACAGGCTTGATGGCACGGGTATATTTCGGATTCGGATATTTGATGAAATTGAAACGGTTTTCACAATCCTTGCCGTTCAGTGTATTTCCGGTCTTCACATCTTTCAGCTTCACGGTACAACCGATATCACCGGCACGAAGTTCGTCTACTTTATCACGTGTAGCTCCTGCACAGACATACAGCTGAGCCATACGTTCCTTCGAGCCACGGTCTGCGTTACTCAGATCGTCACCTTCTTTCACCACACCACTCATCACCTTGAAGTACTGTACATCACCGATATGCGGTTCAACAGCAGTCTTGAAGAAATACAGAGAAGTAGGTCCGTTCGGATCAGGAGGAACAGGAACGCCACGGGTATTGTGAACAACCGGCATCTCGTCAACAAACGGAACCACATTACCCAGGAATTCCATGAGACGGCGTACACCCATGTCTTTTCCGGCACAAACACAGAATACCGGGAACATGCCACGCGCAGCCAATCCTTTACGGATACCTTCACGCATTTCATCTTCGGTCAATGATTCCGATTCAAAGAATTTTTCCATCAAGGTCTCATCGTGTTCTGCAGCAGCTTCCACCAAAGTTTTGTGCCATTCCATGGCTTTTTCCATTTCTTCTGCAGGAATATCCTCGATTGTTGGAGCACCACCTTCCGGTCCCCATGAATATTTTTTCATTAAAAGTACATCGATCAACGAATTGAAGTCCGGACCAGTGGCCAACGGATACTGCACCGGAACTACTTTAGAACCGTAATTCTCTTTCAACTGCTCGAGTACATGGTCGAAGTCACATTTTTCGCTATCCAGCTGGTTCACCAGGAAAATAACCGGCTTACCCAATTTTTCTGTATAACGGAAATGATTCTGTGTACCTACTTCCGGACCATACTGACCGTTCAACAACAAAATAGCTGTATCTGTTACGTTCAGTGCTGTAATAGCCGCGCCCACAAAGTCATCACTACCCGGGCAGTCGATGATATTCAGTTTCTTGCCATTCCACTCTACATGATAAACGGTAGAGAAGACAGAGTAACCATACTCTTGCTCTACCGGAAAATAATCGCTGACTGTATTTTTTGCTGTAATTCTACCGCGACGTTTTATGATACCACTCTCATAGAGCAGCGCTTCTGTGAGGGTGGTCTTACCTGATCCATCATTACCAAGGAGGGCAATGTTCTTGATTTCGTTAGTCTGATATACTTTCATGGTATTTCAAGATTTAATTAGTAACAGAAGGATATGCTTTTCATATCTCTTTTAAGCGAGGCGCAAATTAGAAATAAATGTGTAGAAAAACAACTTTTATCTTCGTGTTACTAAACTATGTTGTAAGACATATATCTTAAATAACTCATCAGAAAGCTCTGAAAAGTACATTCTGAAAACTCATCACTCTGGAATTTTCATAAAACAGGAAGACAAGAATTTCCGTTTCCCTGTTATCATGCCTAAAGTGCATAAAAACAGACCGAACCACCGAAATCCACCGATATGTCAACAATTCATCCGCAAGCAATTCTACATTTGTCCGCAGAAAAACGATATTCTTCAATCGGAAAACACACAGTCTCCGAACGAGAAACATACATTCCTAAGACGAAGGATATTCGTTTTTCTGACAAAAAACATAAAAGTTTAACTCTAAAAACAATAAAAAGATGGAAGCAAAGTATGATTTTCTACAAGTTCCACAACCTAAAAACACTGACAGACCTTCTGTACTCTACCCGAAACTGGTATCCAACGGGACCGTTACTTTCCGTGAATTAACCGGACGCATCGCCGAATCGTCTACCTTCAAGGAAGGCACAATACTAGGAGTCCAGGAAGAGCTGGAAAAATGGATATTACATTACCTGGCACATGGCTATCGGGTGGAATTGGGAGCAATCGGTACAGCCACAGCCACTTTGAAAACCGACCGTACCGTACATAAAGAAGAAGAAGAAATCCATGCTCAATCCATCCGGTTCGACAAAGTCAAGATACAGGTTTCCAAAAATTTCAGCCGACGCTGTCAGGGAAACCTTGTACGGGCACCCCATGCTTTCAAGTTCAAAACCAGTTCGTCTGAACTGAATGAAGAAGAACGTTTCAGGCTTCTTCAACAATACCTGAAGACTCACACTTTCATCAGCCGGACAACTTACAGTGAACTGACCGGACTCCTGAAAACAAAGGCCTGGAACGACTTGAACCGATGGGTAAAAAAAGGGCTGCTTGTCACCCGAGGAAAAGCTCCGCACAAAGTATATCTTCTGGCTACCTCAGCCACCACCCATAACACATTGTAAATTTTCAAAGAGTCATTCCTCTTTATTTTTACCTACTGGTTTGTCGAAATGAGCCCCACATTGCTTACAGACATATTCCCAATGCTCTGTTCCAGGTGAAGAAGCAGCCAGTAATGCCAGAAAGCCAGCCAGAATGGCACGAAAACGGTGTTTCTTCTTCAATACGAACATTATCTGGTCTGAATGACAATGAGGACAACGGTTCAAGCGTTCCGGAATCATCTGATTCCGCTCCAATAACTGCAAAGCCCGTTCACTGTCATGTTCGTCAACAAGTACATCTACCGTAGAGGCTTCCCGGATATAACCGCGCATGACGTCGGATGTATGCTCATTGTGTAATATGACCGGGATGCCTTCATTCTCCAAGGCCCCTTTGATAAGATTAGCCTGGAAAGAATCGTCGCAGGTTATCAGTCGTACTGTTCTCATAAAAATCGGATAAAATGGTTTACATGTGACAAGATACAAAAATAAGAGCAACTTTACAGATATTTCTTCCAGATTATGTACTTTTGGCACATCAAACCCAATATTATGGCTGGAATCTATCTACATATCCCCTTCTGCAAACGGAGATGCATCTACTGTGACTTTTATTCAACTACCCAAAGTGATAAACGACAAGCTTATGTGCGTACCTTATGTCAGGAACTGGAACAACGGCAAGATTACCTGCAAGGCGAAACGGTAGAAACCATCTATTTGGGCGGTGGAACTCCTTCTCAATTGGAAGAAAGCGATTTCAAACAGATATTTGATACCGTCTACCGGATTTATCCGATAGGGGAATCTCCTGAAATCACATTAGAAGCCAACCCGGATGACTTGACTCAAGAGTACATCGACATGCTGCGCAACCTCCCTTTTAATCGCCTGAGCATGGGTATCCAGACATTCAACGAGACCATGCTGGAGCGGCTCCATCGCCGCCACACTGCCCGGCAAGCCATCGAAGCGTTTGAAAACTGTCGGAAAGCTGGATTCCAGAATATCAGCATTGACTTAATGTACGGTCTGCCCGGAGAAACACTTGAAATCTGGGAGAATGATTTATCACAAGCTGTCTGTATGCATCCCGAACACATTTCTGCCTATCACCTGATTTATGAAGAAGGCACCACACTTTGGAAACTGCGCGAAGAACATCGGGTAAAAGAAGCAGATGAAGATTTAAGCGTAAATCTTTTCAGCCGGCTGATACACCGGTTAAAAGAGAACGGTTACCAGCATTACGAAATCTCTAATTTCTGCCAACCAGACAAATACTCGCGCCATAATTCAAGCTACTGGACAGAGAAGAAGTACTTGGGATGCGGACCCTCCGCACATTCCTATAACGGGACAAGTCGCCAATGGAATATCGCATCGCTGAACGATTATATCAAGGGAATAACGGAAGGAAGTTCTGTTTCAGAAATTGAAGAACTCGACCTCTATACTCGCTACAACGATTTTGTCATCACCTCCATCCGCACCTGTTGGGGAATGCCACTCGGACAACTAAAGAAAAAGTTCGGAGAAAGGCTATACCGTTACTGTTTACAGATGGCACAACCGCACCTTCAGCAAGGTACTTTGGAAATAACTCAGGAAACCCTGAAACTGACCGAACAAGGAATATTCATTTCCGACGGTATCATGAGTGATATGCTTTGGGTAGATTGACCACAAAGAGCGTAAAAAAAGACGCCCACTGAATCGAACCAGAGGACGTCTTTTCCTTTATTTAAAAACCCGAAAACCGGATTACTTAGCCAAACTGTAAACAATATCCATAATCTGCTTACCCAATTCATCGGCAGCTTCCATGGTAGATGCTTCAGAATAAACACGGATAATCGGTTCTGTATTACTCTTACGCAAATGTACCCACTTGTCCGGGAAGTCAATCTTCACACCATCAATATCATTAATTTCTTCATTCTTGTACAAATCCTTCACCTTTGCCAGAATAGCATCCACATCTGTTTCAGGAGTCAAATCAATGCGGTTCTTGGCAATAAAATAGTTCGGATAAGTAGCACGCAATTCTGAAACTTTCTTTCCTTCGTGTGCCAGATGACTTAAGAACAAAGCAATACCTACCAAAGCATCACGTCCGTAATGTGATTCCGGATAAATGACTCCACCGTTTCCTTCACCACCGATTACAGCATGAGTAGCTTTCATCTTAGTCGTTACGTTTACTTCACCTACAGCAGAAGCATTGTATTCCATACCGTATTTACGGGTAACATCACGCAAAGCACGGGTAGAACTCAAATTTGATACCGTATTTCCTGGAGTATGTTTCAATACATAATCTGCAACTGTTACCAAAGTATATTCTTCACCGTACATTGTACCGTCTTCACAAATAATAGCCAGACGGTCAACATCCGGGTCGACAACGAAAGCAACATCATTATTGCCGGCTTTCATCAGTCCCATAATGTCACCCAAATTTTTTTCAAGAGGTTCCGGATTATGCTGGAAATCGCCGGTAGGCTCACCATACAAAGTTTCTACGTGCTGTACTCCCAATTGTTTCAATAATTCCGGAAGAACAATACCTCCCACAGAATTCACAGTATCAAGTGCCACACGGAAGTTAGCCTTACGTATAGCTTCCACATCCACTAACTTAAGTGCCAAAACACTGTCAATATGCTTTTGGTTATAAGAATTATCTTCAGTATAATGGCCGATATGGTCTACATCTGCATATTCAAAAGCTTCGGCCTCAGCGATACGCAGAACCTCATTACCTTCTGCCGCATTCAAGAATTCACCATGTTCATTCAGCAACTTCAATGCATTCCACTGACGAGGATTATGGCTGGCAGTCAAGATAATACCACCACAAGCACCTTCCATCGTTACAGCCAACTCTGTGGTAGGAGTAGATGCCAGACCGATGTTCACTACGTCGAAACCCATTCCCATCAAGGTTCCACATACCACATTTTTAACCATTTCACCCGAAATGCGGGCATCACGACCTACTACAATCTTGTTACTTTTTACAGAAGTAGTCTTACGAATCAATGTAGCATAAGCCGAAGTGAACTTTACAATGTCCAACGGATTCAGTCCGTCACCTGCCGGTCCGCCGATAGTACCGCGAATACCAGAAATAGATTTAATCAGTGTCATAATAATAAATTATCTTCCAAGGTTATAGGTTATTTCATAGAAACAAGGATATACAGCACTCGAAGCAGTCAATGTCCCTTCACTATGAGGAACAATCAGCTTAACACGTGCTACTGTAGATGACTCTGTTATGCGGGAAATCTTCAGAAACGGAATGGGTACCAGCCAGCCTGAAGGGACAGCCGAACTTTCATAAACAGAAGCCATTTTGGAACGATCCATAAAAGTAGCCGAATAAGAATCTCCGGAAACATCCAGACGGAAAGTTTCCGGATCGGTCTGAGCTGAAGGATAATCATTCCAATGCATATTCGCCAATAACGTATCACCGGCAGCAAATCCTACGTCCGAACGGTCTTGAAGAGCAATTTCCATGAAACGGGAATGAATCTCATACGACCCGTCACCCAACTTCTCGCCAACACCACGCTGAACGATGTTCATGTAAACTCCGTTATCATTGAAAAGGACATACTGGTTCTCTTTTGTAACCGTATCTTTAAAAAATTCCTCCTCCGAAATGACTTCAATATCATTCTTTACTAAAAAAGCATTAATAGCATCAGCTTCTTCTTCTTTTCGTTCAGCATAGGTCTTACCGTCATTACAACTCTGTAAGAAACAGCCAAAAACAAAAGCCAGCATCAAAATAAGATGTAGTTTCTTCATTTTTCTAGAAATTAGTAGCAGCAAAAGTAATAAATCAGCTTTTATCTACTCTCCTTTTTATTCTATTATTTATTTTAATAACTAATTTTTTACTAAAAGGTCTTCATATTTCACTAAAGCCTGCTTGAACAATTCGATAGCTTCGGGCATAGTGCCATAAAATTCACCGCCGGAAGCATTCAGATGTCCCCCTCCGTTAAAGAATTCAGCAGCTACCTTGTTACAGGGGAAAGTACCGACTGAACGCAATGATACTTTAATCATTTTCTTCTCGGTATCTTCACGCAAAAATACAGAAAAACAGATACCTTTCATCTGTAAAGGCATATTGACAAACCCTTCGGTATCTCCTTTTACATACTGAAACCTTCCTTGTTCCTCTTTTGTCAACCAAATGAGCGATGCATGAAACTGGGGAAAGACTTCCATCTTTTCATACAACACATAACCCATCAGACGCAAGCGACCTTCAGAATAAGTATTGAATACCTTACGATAGATTTCATCCTTATCAATTCCTTTGGAAAGCAGTTCACTGATGATAAAGTAAATTTCACGGTTATTAGAATTGTATGTAAATCCTCCCGTATCGGTCATCATACCGGTATAGATGCATTGGGCCCCTTCAAATGTAATCTCATCGAAACACCCCATGCGACAAATCAAACGGAACACCAGTTCGGAAGTAGAAGATATTTCCGGATGTGAAATAGTCACCCGACAGAAAGGTTCCGGATTAAGATGATGGTCAATCATAACCTTACGCCCCGCAGAAGCAGCCACAGCAGGGCCTACAGCATCAATACGCGACAAGGCATTGAAATCCAGACAACAGATAACATCGGCCTCGGCAATCAATTTATCAGCAAACTCACCATATTTATCATAACGGATAATATCTTTGGCACCAGGCATCCAACGCAGAAAGTCAGGAAAAGCATTCGGTACAATAACATGAACGGTTTTCTCTTCTTCATACAAATAATGCATCAGTCCCAACGAAGAACCTAATGCATCTCCATCCGGAGAGACATGGGTGACAATGACTATCTTCTCGGCACGCTCGAAATAGGTCTTTACCTTATCGATATTTGCCTGTTGAATGATTTTAGTTAACATAAATCGATGTAGATATTTTGAAGCGACAAAAATACATTTTTTTTTCAATACTTACGAACGATTTGAAAAGAACATTCAGCCGGAAGTTCCACAAACGGAATCTGATACTCCATACATTCCGCTTTCAGAGACTCACGGTAAGAAGGATTCAGCGAAGCATCTAATATAACCTGACGGAGTCCAAATACCCGAGAGAGTCCTTTAACATTTCCACGAAACCCTCTACAGATGTACACATAATCTACAGCCAACTTTTCAACGGCCTGCTTCTTCCTCCAGGTACCGTCTTTCAGCACAGCCACTTTCAAAGTATCTAATCTATAAAAGCCATTTGCAGAAGACAAGACTTCCGCCTCGAAACGTTTCCGATGATAAACTTCGGAACGATACAGATAGAAACTGTCGGAGAAAGGCCGACCATAACGCCAGATACCAATTATCAGAAAGATATTAGCTATCCCAAGACAGACTATCAGCCGTAATGCCGAACGACGATGCAAGTACACATAAACAGTCCCCAACAACAAAAACAGGAGCAAGGCTTGAAGAGCAGAAAGATGAATAGCAGTCAGTTGGGAACCGTCCAAGGAACTGACAGACTCCATAATAACATTCAACAATACCGTAGCCTGCGTTAACAGCCAGATAACACTCGCTCCAATGATTGGAAGATTTCCTAAAATCAAAGCCCCTAATGTAGCACACAAGATACAACAGGCCAACGGAGTCACAACCAGATTTGCCAAAAGGAAATAAGTAGGGAAAGCACCGAAATAATACAGAATCAGCGGAAGTGTACCCAGTTGCGCAGCTAAAGATACCGATAAAGCGGTCCATACATAAGTACTTATCCGGTTATGAGGATTCCACCAGGAAGAAATAACCGGATACAGCAGTAAAATACTATACACCGCTATAAAGGATAACTGAAAACTGATATCGAACAGGTACATAGGCTGATACACAAGCATCAGAAAAGCCGTTAAGGTTACAGAAAGAAATCCCGAAAAACGCTCTTCCAACATCCATGAAGCCAATACATAAAGCGTAAACATAGTTACAGCGCGCACAACAGAAGCACTCAGTCCGGAAAGAAAAGCAAACGTCCACAAACAAACGACCAATAATACAGATGCAACTGTTTTTCCATACTTCCATCGCTTCAAAGGGGTCAATAATATCCAAAGAATACCCACGATCATCCCCACATGAAGCCCGGAAAGTGCCAAGACATGACTAGTTCCTGCCGCACTATAAACAGCCTTCAACTCGTCAGTCAATTCTCGTTTTTCACCGACAGTCAATGCAGAAACAACTGCCAGGACATCCCCTCTCAGTCCCCAGTTTCGATACCGTTCCAGCAACTGCTCCCTTAACAACAAGGCATGTTGCTTCCAAGTCAAAGAAGAAGCTGGCTCCATGCGCTTCCACTGCCCTTCAAAAGCCAAAGCAGTACCACTGATTCCATGTCGGAGCAAATATTTTCCATAATCAAATCCTGTCAGATTAGTATCGGATTCAGGACGGGAAATGACGGTATAAAAACAAATACGGTCACCACAACAGATTGATACTCCGGCTGAATCAGGAATCCAATACAACAAAATCTTCCGATTGACCGGAACAAATGTCTTCGGCTGTTCCCATTCGCTATCCGTAACATCAAGCCGACGTTTAACCTCTATTTCTGCCCGAAAAGTCTTTCCTTTCAGATAAGGAACTGTCTGAACTATACCCTCATAGATTTCCGTTTTCTCCGACCATGAATAGTCAATGCAACTACGCTGATACAAGACCGAACAGCCTCCAAAAAGAAAAAAAGAAAAAGAAGCTGCATAACCGAACAGATTCCTCCATCTGTAAACCGATGAATAAAAACAGAAAAAGGTCAAGATAACTGATATTCCAAATATTCCGAATGCCCAGAGCCAAGAAAGATAATCCGACAGAAATCTGTCAAATAAAAAAATTCCGGCTGCCATCGAAAGAGTCAGCCGGAACAAAGGATAAATAATATAAGAAGAGTATCTCAGCAAACTGTTATCGGACTTTTTTCAATTGATGAATCATTTCTATCATATCAGGAGCCTTGAATACAGCATTTCCCGCCACCAACACATCTGCCCCTGCCTGTATCAACAAAGGAGCAGTTTCCAGGTTCACTCCACCATCTATTTCTATCAAAGCATTCGAATGAGTCCGTTCTATCAATTCTCGAAGTTCTGCTACTTTCTGCAGAGTATGAGGAATAAACTTCTGCCCACCGAAACCTGGATTAACAGACATGAGCAGTACCATATCCAAATCTTCAATTATATCAGTCAGCATACAAACTGGAGTAGACGGATTCAATGTCACCCCAGCCTTCATTCCAGCAGCTTTAATTTGTTGGATTACCCGATGCAAATGTGTACATGCTTCATAATGTACATTCATCATCATCGTTCCCAGTTCTTTCACTTCAGAAATGAATTTTTCCGGCTGTACAATCATCAGATGTACATCCAAAGGCTTTTCTGACAACTCAGCCACATATTTCAATACCGGGAATCCAAAAGAGATGTTCGGTACAAAAACACCGTCCATAATATCAATATGCAGCCAATCGGCTTCACTACGGTTAATCTTATCCAGATCATCCTGCAAATTAGCAAAATTTGCAGAAAGTAAAGAGGGAGACAGCTTTATTTCCTTCATTTTTATTTCAATTGTTCATTTCAATACACAAAGTTACATTTTTTTTCCTACAATCACTAAATAAGCTGTCTTTATTTTGGCAGTGTAAAACGTACTCCCAACTGCAGGTTAAAGTTACAGGGATGCTCTTTCCGATATGTCTCTATACCCGTACCGTCATCAAAATAATATGATACACCAGGTTCTATATACACACCCAACTGGCGAATCAAATTGAACTGACCACCGACTGCAGCATTTACAGACCATTGCAAAGACTTTACGTCCAATGATGTATGCTCGGTTTTGCGGTCAGAACTTCCAGTCACATACAATGTTTCCAACGAACCTGATACACATTTTTCTACCGCTCCACCGGCTACTGCATACAACGACAGGCGTTCATTTTGCCAAAATGTATGCTTAATTTTCAATGGAATACCTACATAATGCAATTTCTGTTCTTCTTCAATGTATGACTTAGCACCTGAATGAAGTTCAGAAGACAATAATGTATAAGTCAAACCAGTCTCCAGACTCCATTTGTCAGAAAAAGCATAACTCAAAGTAACTCCCACAGTTACAGGCATACGATGATGGACACGGGTTTCAGTAGCCTGATCTCGATTGTGGAACAATACTTGAGTATAGGCCATACCATTATCACTTACCGGATTCATAGCCAAATCATCACTCATCAACATACTGTTACGACTCATCAATGTAGAAAGGCCCTGAAAACTGTTTGAAGCAGAAGAAAAAGAGTTGCCAGTAGTGACTCCTACCTGCCAGCTGCGAGAGACAGAAGGTTTATCGGCAACAGCAAGCAAAGCATTGCGACGCAGTTGTTCACGATCTGCCTTCCTTTGAACAGCACGCTCCTTTCCCGAGGGTTCCGACTTTCCTACAGCGTCCTGAGAATCGATTTCTTTTTCCTGTTCTTCTGATTTATCAACAGAAAATACAACCGGATTCATGTCCATAACAACCGGACTACTACTTACCGGAGAAACATCAGAAGAAACCGATGATGGAGTAACAGAAGCCAATAAAGAAGCTGCCCCTGACAAACCCTGTTCAACGACAGACTCGGACTCAGTAATATCTTCCGTAACAGGCAACAAACTATCATCCATCGGTTTCGAAGGTAATCCGTCTGCGACCAACGGAGCACACTCCGTCAGAGATTCATCATCAGTTCTCCACAACCAGACAACTGTAGATGAAACAACCAACACAGCCACGATGGCAGCAGCAACGGTCTGCCAACGCCTCCACAGCGGAATCACTTTCGGCTGCACAGAAGACTGATTCAAGTCTTTTTCGATAGATTCCCATAGACCTGTCGGCAAAGGCTCTGAATAATCTTCCAGCTGCTTACGCATCTGTTGTATCCATTTATCATTTTCTTTCATGCCTATAAACTCTTTCTATATTCGTTGATTTTCTTCATTAACAATGTTTTCGCCCGATAAAACTGAGAAGAAGATGTACGTTCTGTTATACCTAGAAGCGCACCGATTTCCTTATGACTTTTTTCTTCGAAAACATAAAGATTGAACACAGTACGATAACCGTCAGGCAGTTCCCGTATCAGCTTCATCAACACCGCCGGCGGAATATCCTCTGTCGATTCTTCATCCTCCCTATCCGGAATTTCCTCCATCAGGACTTCCTGCTGTACCTGTAGATTCTTTTTCCGAAGAAAGCCCAATGCCTCATTAACCATGATCCGTGACATCCAAGCTTTTAAAGAACCTATTCCTTGATAATGAAACTGTTGAAAAGATTGAAAAATACGGATAAATCCGTCATGCAAAACATCTTGGGCAGATTCACGGTCGCAGACGTAACGAAGACAAATGGACATAAGTTGCCCTCCGTACTGCTCATACAGCTGTTTCCGTGCCAAAGCATCTGCCTTGGCACATCGTTGCGCCAATTCTTCTTCTGTCATAACCGTGTTTCGTGTTCGAACTATACATTGTATAAATGAAGAGACTGCAAAAATACTGCACATCATACATATTTTTCTTCTTCGGGAAGATTTTAACAAATCAGGAAGCAGTATTCCGTAATACCTATCATTATTTATACGAACAAAAACAAAGAAATATGATAAAAACTCTTCAAATAAAAATAATAGGACTATTGATAGCTGGAACTATGCTGCTGACAGGATGCATTGAAGAAAATGATACAAACATTTCAGTTTCTCAAGACGGAACGACTGCATATTATCCTACTTTGGGTACTGTAGAAGATACTGAACCGATAACTGTTGCATCAGATACTTACGGAACTCTTATTCCTATCAATCCGGAAGTCTTCGAAAAGAACGGAGCAGACAGTATCGGACAACGCGTCTTTCTAAACGTAGTTTTTTCATCCGATGCCAATAACTCTTCTTCCAAAGAACGTGAAGTCACGGTAGTCAATCTATATAATGTACCGACCTATACTGCCATTGACTTACGGGAAGCAGAAACAACTTACCCGGATGATTTCGGGAACGACCCTGTACAAATTACGGGAGCTTCCATCAGTAAAGAGCACTTGAATATCGAATTCAATTTCAAAGGATCAGGAAATACCCATACACACGATTTCAGTCTTCTTCTGGCGAAAGGTGCACAATTGAACAATCAGGGGATGCTTCAGGTAGAATTACGCCATAATGCAAAATCAGATACACCGACAGGATGGTATTGGGGAGTCACTTCTTTTACTCTAAAAAGCATCCCTGAATACCAACAAGAGAAATTCAAAGGTTTCTCTATCAAATACAACAGCGGTGCGGACAGCCAAGCTGTATGGGAAGTCAAAAAAAACAATTAATTCCAATCTATTCTATTCCATCAACAAGTAGTAGTAAGGCCAGTCCTATTCTTCCTGAATAGTGACTGGCCTTTTAAACTTTATCTAACACGCTTTAATCCGCTTACATCCTCACAGCGCAAAAAGACTGAAAAAACGAACGTTCGTATCAAACGAAACATAAGCACGAACCAATCAATCTGTCCGTTCGTTTTAATTCACACGCGAGTTCGTTTTTATTACTTCTTCCTATCTGACACAGGTATCTTCCGTATGACGATAACCACGCAGGAAATCAGCTACCTGCATCCGTTTTTTCCCTGCCAGCTGCAAAGACAGAATATCAACATAACCATCGGTAGAAGCAATCCGGAAATAAGTCTTCTTATCAGTCAATACAGTACCTGGCTGCAAGGCATGTTCACAGAAGACTTTGGCAGCTTCATAAATTTTCAGCATAATAGGAGTAGCTTCTCCTTGACAGAGTTCTGTCCAAGCAGCCGGATAGGGAGAAAGTCCACGAACAAAATCGTAAACAGATTTGACTCCTTTAGTCCAATCAATACGACAGGTCTCCTTGAAAATCTTAGGAGCCGGACGGAGTTCTTCTACCTTTGCCAATTCTTCTTGGGGAGTAGTTTTTACATTTCCTTCCAGAATTGCATCAACAGTCTTTACCACCAGGTCTCCACCTAACAACATCAACCTGTCGTATACCATACCCACATTATCTGTATCAGCAATCGGAACTTTTACCTGATCAATGATTTCACCAGTATCTATTTCATGCTTCAGGAAAAATGTTGTAATTCCTGTTTCCGTATCTCCGTTGATAACCGCCCAATTGATAGGAGCTGCTCCCCGATACTGTGGCAATAACGAAGCATGCAAATTGAATGTTCCCAAACGTGGCATACTCCAGACAACTTCTGGTAACATACGAAAAGCCACCACAATCTGAAGATCAGCTTTCAAGGCACGCAATTCTTCCAAGAACACTTCATCCTTCAGTTTTTCCGGTTGTAACACTTTCAGTCCCCGAGATACAGCATATTCCTTTACCGGACTTGGCTGAAGCACACTGCCGTGACGTCCCATCGGTTTATCAGGCATAGTAATGACTCCCACTATCTGATAACCGCCTTCTACCAACCGTTTCAAACTCTCTACGGCGAACTCGGGAGTTCCCATATATACGATACGTAAATCTTTCTTGTCCATTCGTTGTTTTCTTTTTAAATAATACACACTTATTCTTCAGAAAAGTCTACCATAACCTGCCGGTAAGTATTCAACATCTTCGATTTCGAAACGATCCCCCTATATTTCCTCTGTTCATCAATAACAGGCAGATTCCAAGCCCCAGTTTTGTCAAACTTCTGCATAACTACCTCCATGGAGTCGGAAGTATTGATAATTGCCTTAGGCTCCTTCATGAAACGTTCCACATAATATTTATGGTATAATTCCTGACGAAACATTACATTCCGGACATCGTCCAGATTCACTATACCCAGAAACTCATTCTGTACTCCAACTACTGGAAATAAATTACGGGTAGACAAAGAAATAGCCTTCACCATTCCTGCCAGATCCATATCCGGACGAAGTATCTGAAAATCGGTTTCAATGACACTTTCCATATTCATCAGTGTCAGTACAGCCTTATCCTTATGATGGGTTAACAGTTCTCCTTTCTTAGCCAGACGCATAGAATAAATACTATGAGGTTCGAATACGATAATAGTCAGATAAGAACATACCGATACAATCATCAGCGGAAGGAACAAGTCATAACCACCAGTCAGTTCGGCTATTAGAAAGATACCGGTCAAGGGGGCATGCATGACACCAGACATCAGCCCTGCCATTCCCATCAAAGCAAAATTCTTTTCCGGAATATAAGTATTTCCGATATGGAACTCATTGCATACATATGAGAAGACAAAACCAGAAATACAGCCTAAGAACAGACTTGGTGCAAAGATACCTCCACAACCTCCCCCACCGTTTGTGGCACTTGAAGCGAAAACTTTCAAAAGAATAATCAATATCAAATAAATGATAAGCAGACTGCCGTTTCCGTAAAAGAACGAATTGTTCATCACCGTATTCCAGTCTACACTTGATTTACCGTTCAGCAACAGAGTAATGGTATCGTAACCTTCACCATAAAGCGGAGGGAACAAGAAAATCAGGATACTCAGCATAGAACCTCCTATCACAAACTTCACGTAAGGATTAGAATAACGGCGGAAAATATTCTCAATCCAGTTCATCGAACGAGTGAAATACCATGCCACCAAACCACAGAAAATACCCAACCCAATGGCGTACGGAATACGCTCCAAGGCAAACGGATAATCCAAATGGAACTGAAACATGGCTTCCGTACCAGTCAACACATATGCTACTGAGGCAGCCGTTACACTGGAAATCAGTAAGGGAAGCAAAGAGGCCATAGTCAAGTCGATCATCAATACCTCCAAAGTAAAGACTAGACCGGCTATCGGAGCCTTGAAAATTCCAGAAACAGCACCGGCAGCTCCACACCCCACCAATAGCATCAGCGTCTTATGATCCATCCGGAACAAGGCTCCCAGATTAGAACCGATAGCCGAACCGGTCAACACAATCGGTGCCTCAGCTCCAACAGAACCACCACAACCGATAGTTATAGCCGAAGCACATACAGACGACCAGACATTGTGACGTTTAATACGACTCTGCTTACGGGAAATTGCATATAAAATCTTCGTGACACCATGACTGATATCGTCTCTTACTACTTTCCTAATAAAGATACTTGTCAACAAGATACCTACGACCGGATAAACCAGATACAATCCGTTGGCTCGGGTCGTATCAAAGTTTTCCGTCAAAAATTCTTTGATATATTCTACTAAGAACTTCAGCACAAAAGCAGCCAGTGCTGTACATATTCCCACCAGGAAACTCAGTATCAGAATAAACTGCTTATCTTTGATATGTTTCTCCCTCCATACCAGAAAATGCTGAAGCCAACTGCATTTCTCTTCTTCTATCTGCATGGTTCAGTAATGGAGTTTAGTTAAATATCAGTTTTATTCGCGGATAATCTTTACTTCTCCCCCTTTTCCTAACTTGATAATGCTGGAGGGTTTCGGATGGCCTGTTTCTTCTCTACGGAAATCTACTACATAATCAACAGCCTGCTTGATTTCATCCGAAATCTCACTATACACAGCTGGTGAAGGCTGACCACTGATATTGGCTGAAGTAGAGACTATGGCTTTCCGGAAACGGAAACAAAGTTGCTTGGAAAATTCTTCAGAAGTAACGCGAATACCTACACTGCCATCGGCAGCAACCAAGTTAGGAGCTAAGTTACGTGCTCCATCATATATAATAGTCAACGGTTTAGTAGTCATTTCAATCAAATCCCAAGCCACAGCCGGCACATCCTGTACATAAAAATCCACCTTCACAGGGCTGTCTACCAATACCAGCATCGCTTTGCTGTCGGCACGTTTTTTGATTTCATACACCCGTTTTACAGCCTCTTCATTGGTTGCATCACACCCTATTCCCCACACAGTATCAGTAGGATAAAGGATGATACCACCTTTCTGCATGACCTCACAGGCCTTTTTAATCTCATCTTTCATCATAAAAACTGTCACAATTTTGTAAGATACGACAAAAGTACAAATGATTTTTAGGATGGCCCAAAGAAGTTTCATTATTTTTGCACAAAAGCTATCTGTTTTATGACTGAACTTCGAAAAATCATCCATATTGATATGGACGCATTCTATGCATCAGTAGAGCAACGAGATCATCCAGAACTGAAAGGAAAACCCGTTGCCGTAGGACATGCCGAGAAACGGGGAGTTGTGGCTGCAGCCAGTTATGAAGCACGAAAATTCGGTGTACGCTCTGCCATGTCCTCACAAAAAGCCCTAAAACTCTGTCCTGAACTGATTTTTGTAGAAGGTCGGATGAAAGTATACAAGGAAATATCTGCCCAAGTACATACTATATTTCAGGAATATACTGATTTGATTGAACCTATCTCACTGGATGAAGCTTTTCTGGATGTCACCGAAAATAAAAAGTCCATAGAGCTAGCGGTCGATATAGCCAAAGAAATCAAACAACGTATCCGGACAGACCTCCATCTGATAGCTTCTGCCGGAGTTTCCTACAATAAGTTCCTGGCTAAAGTAGCGTCTGATTACCGGAAACCGGACGGACTCTGTACCATTCATCCGAACCAGGCACAGGCATTCATCGACCGGCTGCCCATCGAATCATTTTGGGGAGTAGGACCGGTCACAGCAAAAAAAATGCACCAGTTAGGAATATACAACGGAGAAAGTCTACGCCAATGTTCTCTGGAAATGCTGACCCGACAATTCGGGAAAATCGGTTCCATGTACTATGATTTTGCCCGTGGCATTGACAACCGTCCGGTAGAAGCAGTTCGCATCCGGAAATCCATCGGTTGTGAACATACGCTGGAAAAAGACATTTCGCTGTCTTCTTCAGTCATCATCGAATTGTATCACGTAGCTTGCGAACTGGTAGAACGGCTTAAACAGAAACAGTTCAAGGGAACAACACTTACCCTAAAGATAAAATTCAGTGACTTCACCCAAATAACGCGCAGTCAAAGTATTCCCCAGCCACTGACCACCTTGAAAGAAATACTTCCATTGGCCAAAAAACTATTGAAAGACGTAGACTATACCCAACATCCCATCCGACTAATCGGACTATCCGTTTCAAATCCGAAAGAAACAGAAGAATTCATCCTGCCTGCCTCACCGGAATGGATTCAACTATCCTTCGATTTTCAAGAAAATGAATAAACCTCCTGAAAAAGTTTTATAAAATACTTCTTCAGGAGGTTCAATTATTACTGTCTATTTTAATTCCTTACCGAATAAATCTGATAAAAAGTTATTTATGTGTATGGACAATTTCAGTAGGAGCCAGTTCCGCATTCCGTTTCTCTGTCTGAGTCACGACATTACGCGCCAGTTCAATAAAAGCCATACCAGTCAAGCTGTTCTCATCAAGTGCAGCCGGTGTACCCTTATCACCATTCTCACAAATACTCTGTACGATAGGAATCTGTCCCAACAACGGTACATTCAATTCTTCAGCCAAACGTTTGGTACCCTCTTTTCCGAATAGGTAATACTTGTTCTCCGGCAATTCGGCCGGTGTAAACCAAGACATATTTTCTACCAATCCCAAGATAGGTACATTCACTTTATCATTCATATACATGTTGATACCCTTACGCGCATCAGCCAGTGCAACTTCCTGTGGCGTACTGACAATCACTGCTCCGGTAATGGCTAATGTTTGCAACAACGTCAAGTGAATATCACTGGTACCCGGAGGAGTATCGAGGATGAAATAATCCAACTCTCCCCATTTGGCATCACCTACCAACTGCTTCAAAGCATTGCTGGCCATACCGCCGCGCCACAAAGTAGCCTGGTCCGGATCAACAAAAAAGCCGATAGACAACAATTCAATACCATATTTCTCAATCGGGACAATCAGATCACGGCCTTCCACTTCTTCGGCATATGGACGTGCATCTTCCACCTGAAACATCTTCGGAACAGACGGACCAAAAATATCGGCATCCAGCAGCCCTACCTTGTAACCTAACTTTGCCAAGGCTACAGCAAGATTGGCGGCAATCGTTGATTTACCTACCCCCCCCTTACCAGAGGATACAGCAATCACGTTTTTTACCTGTGGCAGCAATTTTCCAGGCTCCGGACGTGCAGCCTGACGGCTTTCCGTAGCAATAGTCACTTCTACCTCTTTCGATACATACGTATGGATAGCCGTTTCTGCCGCACGAACCACCGATTTCATAAATGGGTCAGTCGGTTTTTCAAAGATAATAGAGAAACTTACCTTCATACCATCGATACGAAGATTGTCGGCAATCATTTCAGCTTCTACCAGATTCTTTCCGTTTCCCGGGTAGCGCACGGTTGCCAGTGCGTCAAGAATCAATTTTGGATATAATGTCATATCAACAATCGTTTGGGTTATTTACTTGTTTTCAATCCACTCCGTTTACTGCGGTTATAACTGCGATAATCATCAAGCTCAATTTCCACGTCTGGTTCTACCAGTTCACCTTCCTGTGGTAAACGGAACTTCAGGTATTTGATGTTCAGTCCACGGTCCAACCATTGCTGTTCATAATAAGTACGGATGCTCAAGATATCATCGTCCATACCGGAATAGTACAGATCGTCCGTCATGAATTCTACAGGTAAATGATTGGTTTCTATCATATATTTCGTGTATGTAAACATAAAGTTGCTATCCGTCTTCAGATGAACCAGTCCGTCCGGCACCAAGAACTTCCGGTAACGATTCATGAAATAGGTTGAAGTCAACCGTTTTGTTGCCTTCTTCATCTGCGGATCAGAGAAAGTCAGCCAGATTTCGTCCACTTCACCAGGCGCAAAGAAACGGTCGATGATTTCGATGTTTGTACGCAGGAATGCAACATTCTTCAGCCCTTCGTTCAAAGCCTCGGTTGCCCCAGTCCACATACGGGCTCCTTTGATATCTACTCCGATGAAATTCTTGTCGGTATAACGACGGCCCAATCCTACCGTATATTCTCCCCGTCCACATCCCAACTCCAGTACAATCGGATTTTCATTTCCAAAAAAATCTTGTTTCCAACGTCCCTTCATGTCAAACGGTACATCATCTACTACCGAATACGGATATTCGAACACGTGCGGGTATTCCGCCATATCTGCAAATTTCGCTAACTTTCCTTTTCCCATGCTTGTTTTATGGTTTACTACGTGACGGCAAAGTTAGCTGTTTTTTACGGAACAGGCAAAAAAGAAAAAGTCATTTGTCCCTCTGTTCTCACAAAGCGACAAATGACTTTCATTTATTACCATTCGAGATTATCAATCAAGTACAGTTACCCAACCGTATGGGTCAGCTTCATCACCGTACTGGATAGCACGCAACTTATTATACAGCTTTTCGCTGATAGGACCCGGTTTACCATCCTTGGCAATAACATACGATTTGTGGTTTTCCAAATCATCGATACGTTCTATCGGACTGATTACCGCAGCTGTACCGCAAGCGCCGGCTTCTTCGAAAGTAGCCAGTTCTTCTTCTGGAATCGGACGGCGTTCTACCTTCAGTCCCATATCTTCAGCCAGTTGCATCAGACTCTTGTTCGTAATGGAAGGCAAGATAGAAGTAGATAATGGAGTGATGTATGTGTTATTCTTGATACCAAAGAAATTGGCAGCACCGCATTCGTCGATGTATTTCTTTTCTTTGGCATCCAGATAGAATTCACTGGCATAACCGGCATCGTGCGCCATCTTGTTGGCACGCAAACTGGCTGCATAGTTTCCACCGACTTTAAATGTACCTGTTCCCAGCGGAGCAGCACGGTCAAACTGGCGGATAATCACATACGGATTGGTAGCAAAACCACCTTTAAAGTATGGACCTACAGGCGTTACAAAGACTACAAATAAATATTCGCTGGCCGGATGTACTCCCACCTGTGCTCCAATACCAATCAACAACGGACGGATATACAGCGAAGCACCACTTTCGTATGGAGGAATAAAACGTTCGTTTGCTTTTACCACTTTGATAACAGCTTCACGGAACATCTCGGTCGGGAATTCCGGCATCAAAATGCCGTTGCAAGTACTCTGCAAACGTTCTGCATTGGCTTCCAGACGGAAAATACGGATTTTACCATCTTTACCACGGTAAGCTTTCAAACCTTCAAAAGCTTCCTGTCCATAATGCAGACAAGTAGCTGCCATGTGGATATTCAGGGTCTCTTCCGAACATAATTCCATTTCACCCCATTTTCCGTCCCGATAGTAACAACGTACATTGTAATCTGTCCGCATATAGCCGAATGACAGATTTGACCAATCGATTTCTTTCATATTGTATAGTGTTATGTTTATTTCCTAGTATTACTCGGGCAAAAGTACTGCTTTAATTTACAAAATCAAATTTTAACGCTTATTTTTTCCGACAATTATACGGAAAGCACGCACTTTCACTGACAAATTTACTTTTCATCCGGTTCTTTACCGTCTTCCAACATCTTTTTGATTTCCTCATCAGCCTTGTAGAGCTTTTCGCGACAAAATTTAATGAGTTTCTGCGCTTCCTGAAGCTGACTACCCAACTGGTCGATGTCAAGTTCGTTACTCTCAATCCGTGACACAATAGTTTCCAGACGTTTCATTGCCTCGGAATAAGTTTCTTTGGTTGCTGCCATATCCTTTTATTGCTATCTTTTTTATTATAAAACTTTACTTCGGAACACTCCCTTTGCCAACCGTGTCTCCACTTCGTCTCCCGTCTGCAGTTGGGCAACATCAGTCACCGCTTTTCCATTTTTCAACGTAAGACTATAACCTCGCTTCAATAGCAGTTCGGGTGAAGCTGCCTGCACACGTTGTTCCAAAAGTTGCAGCCGATGCCGTTCCTGCTCCAACCGCCTTCCGGCAGCTAACATCAACTGCTGCTCCACCTGTAACCGATACTGTTCACGTAGCAGACGAGTCTGCCAAGCCATTTCCATCCGTTTAGTGAAACGTTCCTGACGGAATGCCTCACGCTGTAGCCTCATCTGTACCTGCGAAGGAATACGCGACACATACCGTTCCAGCCGCTCTTTTTCCCGACGTATACGATCAGGAACGGTTTCTGAAAAGAATGCCGCCAACGCTTCCAGATGCTCCGCAGTCTGACGTTGATGGTTTATCAGAAACTCGGCTGCTGCCGTAGGAGTCTTCACCCGGGTATGCGAAATCAAATCGAGTACTGTATCATCCCGTTCATGCCCGATACCGGTAATTATCGGAATAGGAAACTGAGCACAATGAGCCGCCAAATCATAAGTATCGAACCCTGATAGATCGGACGTAGCTCCTCCCCCACGAATGATAACCACCGCATCCCACTGCATATCGGAAGCATAAATCTTGTCAAGAGCCGAAATGATAGATGTTTCTACCTGGTCTCCCTGCATTACCGCCGGAAAAAGTTTCGGATAAAAAACAAATCCGAAAGCATTGTGAGCAAGTTGGTTACAGAAATCATCATACCCGGCAGCCGTAGCCGAAGAAATTACAGCAATACGCTGTAACAGTTCCGGAAACTCCAACTCCTTGTTCATCGTCAGAATGCCGTCAGCTTCCAGACGACGGAGAATCTCTTTCCGCCGGCGCGCCATATCACCCAAGGTATAGGAAGGGTCTATATCGACTACCGTCAATGAATAACCATAGAGTTCATGAAAATCGACTGTTACCTTAACCAATACTTTAATACCTGAAACGAAAGCCTGTCCTGTTTCACGTTCAAAATAAGGTTTCAGCAACTGATACACGTTACTCCAGATAATTCCTCGTGCCTTAGCCACCAATGCATTGCTTTTAACATCCTTCTGTACGAACTCCAAATAACAATGTCCCGAGTAATTGCTGCGCACATCGCTCAGTTCGGCCTGTACCCAATATTCGTCAGGCAAACAGGCACGGATACTCCGGCGTACCAGTGCATTCAGTTCTACCAGCGACAGCGAACGGTTATTGGTTTCCATCTGCTATAGGTTTGAGGTCTAATGCCAGTTTATAGGCTTTCCAGACATCAGGAATACCATATCCGTAAACATTATCCGGATAATCAGCCCGATCGCCCGAACGTCGCACTATATCAATCAGTTGTTTCACATTCAGCCATGGACATGCCTGCCACAAACAAGTTACCAGCCCACAAAACGTAGGTGAAGCAAATGAAGTTCCATTGGCATACGAAACATTCCCATCTTCACCAGAAACACAAGAACGGACTCCTACAGCCATAATATCCGGCTTCACCCGCCCATCGGCCGTATTTCCTACCGAAGAGAAATCCGCATTCAGTCCGAACTGATCTACTGCCCCCACCGTCAGCACATTGAAAGCATCAGCTGGCGGAGTAATCTTTTTCCAACGGTCAATTCCCGAATTTCCGGCACTGCAAACCACTAACATACCTTTATCTGCCGCATGCGAAGCCGAAGCAGACATCAGGGAAGTCTTTCCATCCAAATTCCGATATGTATAATTACAAAGCGGATCATCAAATTCATAATACCCCAACGAGGTATTTATCACATCTACTCCTACACTGTCGGCAAACTCTACAGCTGCCGCCCAATAATCCTCTTCAACAAGCTGTTCCGTATCGTTATCTTCGCTCCGTAACAACCAATAGGCTGCCTCTGGAGCCGTACCAACCATTACATGAGGCGCATTGGCCGCCATACAGGAAAGTACTTTCAGTCCATGTTCGTGCTCACCGTAAATATCCGATTCAGGATTCACAAAATCCCGAATACCTCTCACCTTTATAGACTTGAAATATTTGATGACATCTGCATTATAGAATCCCGCGTCAATGACAGCTATCTCCATTCCCTGCCCACGAAATCCTGCCTGATGCAGACTGTCACCGTGGTGGATTTTCACCTGCTGTTCACTGACTCCATAATAATCGTCCACCTTTTTCCATTCGTTCTTCACTTCTTTTTTCCGATTCTCCCTGCGTGGAAAAACCGTGTCAGGAGACACCCATACCCGTTTGATGGAACGGACAAAAGGCTGATCAAGAAATTTCTGTGCCATTCCTTCATCAGGTACTTCCATCACCACGGTATTGTTCCATTTGCTGGATGTCACGTACTTTCCTCCTAACTGTATCAGTTGATTGATGTATTCCTTGCACACCGGCAAATCGGTAGAATCGACTCCAAGCCCTTGTCTTTCACGCCGTTGTAAAGCCTTTTCAGACAGAAATTCTTCCGGACAATCCAATGAATAAACAGTAGGGACCTTATCAATCAGTTGTACCCTGAATTTGTAACTCTCCTGAGCCGGAAGCAGCAACATACAGGCCAGCAAGCCAAACAACAACACAATCTTTCTACACATGTTTCTTCTTTTCTCTATAATTTAGCGGCTGCAAAGATACGATTTTTCGTCCGATAATAGACTCTATTTTAAAACAGAATCAACCCCAGATCTCCTATACGAAAAACGAACGGACATCTTATTCAAAACAAACGTTTGTTTTGACCGATACGTCTTCGTGATTTCAAAAAGTATGAAATTCACATTCAAATCACTCAAAAATAAAATTCAAACAACTTCTATCCCGGTAGAATGTTCTCGATCCATTCTTCAATCTAAAAAGATTTTGCATCCGGTATAGTAAATGTTAAAACGCCTTTCCACCACCCGTTTTTTGAAGATTTTTCGTATTTTAGAGACATCTTTTCCTACAGCTGAATTGTCTAACTCTAAATATCGAAGCGTATGAGAAAGTATTTGGCAGAAATGATAGGCACTATGGTGCTTGTCTTGATGGGATGCGGTAGCGCCGTATTTGCCGGAAGCATGTCCGGAACGGTGGGGGCCGGAGTAGGAACCCTGGGAGTTGCCTTGGCTTTCGGACTATCCGTTGTGGCCATGGCCTATACCATAGGAAACATTTCGGGATGCCACATCAACCCGGCTATCACCCTTGGGGTATGGATGTCGGGACGGATGAGTAACAAAGACGCCTCAATGTACATGCTCTTTCAGGTAATCGGTGCTTTACTGGGTTCTTTTATCCTCGCCCTATTGGTTTCGACTGGCGGATTCGACGGACCTACTACAACTGGTTCGAACACTTTTGATATGGGAGAAACAGCCCAGGCTTTCATTGCCGAGACTGTCTTCACCTTCATTTTTGTTTTAGTCGTCTTAGGTGCTACCGATGAAAAAGGCGGTGCCGGAAACCTGGCAGGACTCGCCATCGGCCTGACACTGGTATTGATTCACATTGTCTGTATTCCCATTACGGGTACTTCCGTCAATCCGGCACGCAGCATTGGCCCGGCATTGGTAGAAGGCGGACAAGCCCTTTCACAACTGTGGCTGTTCATCGTCGCTCCGTTCTTAGGGGCTGCCTGTAGCGCGCTGGTATGGAAGTTTTTCGCTGCCGGACGTAAATAAAAACTTAGCGGGAAAGCTTCATTTAACACACTAAGAACCAATCAGAAATTACCTCAGAAAATCCGTTAACCGGAACTATTTCTAAAACCAAACCTTAATTTTATACATGCTATGGACCAATTGTTATTCTGGGTTGTACCCATTGCCTCTATCCTGGCTCTCGGCTTTGCCTGGCATTTTCACCGCCAAATGATGAAAGAGAGCGAAGGAACTCCTCAAATGATAAAAATTGCCGCCGCCGTACGCAAAGGCGCCATGTCTTATCTGAAACAACAATACAAAATTGTCGGGATGGTCTTTCTCGGTCTGGTTATCCTGTTCTCCATCATGGCCTACGGTTTCGATGTGCAAAACCATTGGGTACCGGTAGCCTTTCTGACCGGTGGATTCTTTTCCGGACTTTCAGGATTTTTGGGGATGAAGACTGCTACCTATGCTTCTGCCCGTACAGCCAATGCCGCACGCAGCTCACTGAACGGCGGTCTGCGTATCGCTTTCCGTAGTGGAGCGGTCATGGGACTGGTAGTAGTAGGACTGGGATTGCTCGATATCTCTTTCTGGTACCTGCTGCTGAACGCCGTCATTCCAGCGGATACATTGACACCCACCCATAAACTCTGTGTCATCACCACTACCATGCTGACTTTCGGTATGGGTGCCTCTACACAAGCTTTGTTCGCCCGTGTCGGCGGTGGTATCTACACGAAAGCAGCCGATGTAGGTGCCGACCTGGTCGGTAAAGTAGAAGCCGGTATTCCGGAAGACGACCCTCGTAATCCGGCCACCATTGCCGACAATGTAGGCGATAACGTAGGCGACGTAGCCGGTATGGGTGCCGACCTGTACGAAAGTTACTGCGGTTCCATCCTGGCCACTGCCGCTTTGGGAGCAGCTGCTTTTATTCATAGCGGTGATACACTGATGCAATACAAGGCTGTAATCGCTCCAATGCTGATTGCAGCCGTAGGTATTCTGCTTTCCATTATCGGTATCTTCGCTGTACGTACCAAGGAAAACGCAACCATGAAGGACCTGCTCGGTGCCCTGGGTTTCGGAACGAATCTCAGTTCTGTACTGATTGTAATAGCCACTTTCTTAATCCTTTGGGTATTGAAACTCGACAACTGGATATGGATTTCCTGTTCCGTAGTCGTTGGTCTGCTGGTAGGTGTAGTCATCGGACGCTCGACAGAATATTACACTTCCCAATCCTACAAACCTACCCAAAAACTGAGTGAAAGCGGAAAGACTGGTCCGGCTACTGTCATCATTTCGGGTATCGGTCTGGGTATGCTTTCCACCGCCATTCCGGTCATTGCCGTTGTGGTAGGCATCATTGCTTCCTATCTCTTTGCCTCTGGTTTTGATTTCGGAAACGTAGGTCTTGGCCTTTACGGTATCGGTATTGCGGCGGTAGGCATGCTTTCTACCCTGGGTATCACTCTTGCAACCGATGCTTACGGCCCGATAGCCGACAATGCCGGCGGTAATGCTGAAATGTCGGGTTTGGGTGCCGAAGTACGTAAACGTACCGACGCCCTCGATTCTTTAGGAAATACTACCGCTGCCACCGGTAAGGGATTCGCCATCGGTTCGGCAGCCTTGACAGGTCTGGCTCTGTTGGCTTCATACATCGAAGAAATCCGTATCGGTCTTACCCGTATCGGTACTACTGAAATCACGGTAGGCGGGACATCCGTCCCCTTACAGGATGCAACTTTCTTTGATTTTATGCACTATTATGATGTCACCCTGATGAATCCGAAGGTTCTGTCGGGCATGTTCATCGGCTCCATGATGGCCTTCCTGTTCTGCGGTCTGACCATGAATGCCGTAGGACGTGCTGCTGCCCACATGGTAGACGAAGTACGCCGTCAGTTCCGCGAAATCAAAGGAATCCTGACCGGTGATACAGAGCCCGATTATGCCCGTTGCGTAGCCATCTCTACCAAAGGTGCTCAACGAGAAATGGTAGTACCATCACTCATTGCCATCATCGCCCCCATTCTGACCGGTATCATTTTCGGCGTACCCGGTGTATTGGGCCTGTTGATAGGCGGTCTGAGCAGCGGTTTCGTACTGGCTATCTTCATGGCAAACTCTGGCGGTGCATGGGACAATGCCAAGAAATACGTAGAAGAAGGCAACTTCGGCGGTAAAGGCAGTGAAGTGCACAAAGCTACCGTAGTAGGCGACACCGTAGGTGATCCGTTCAAAGACACCTCTGGTCCTAGCCTGAATATTCTCATCAAACTGATGAGTATGGTAGCCATCGTCATGGCCGGACTGACCGTAGCCTGGAGCATCTTCTGATACCACACCGATTGTAACTCAGAAAAGCCACCGACCGAAATCAGTCAGTGGCTTTTCTGAATTTATTCAAAAACTTTAAATCCAATTCTATCGTATTTCTCAGATAAAACGATGTCATCCATCATCATTTTTTTGACAAGTTTTACATTTCCTTCCCCCCAGTTTTACCGTATTTTCCGTACCTTTGCGGCGACTAGATTAGAAAGTCATTTTTTATCAACCACTTAGCAATAAAAAGAGTTTTATGTCGCAAAATGGAGCAATCAACGAATTAGGAACAGAACGCATCGGAAAGCTATTGACACAATATGCGGTTCCGGCCATCATCGCCATGACGGCCTCTTCACTTTATAACATGGTAGACAGTATCTTTATCGGACATGGTGTAGGGCCACTAGCCATTTCAGGATTAGCTGTCACTTTCCCGCTCATGAATCTGGCAGCTGCTTTCGGTTCACTGGTAGGTGTCGGAGCCTCCACCCTGATTTCTGTCAAACTGGGACAAAAGGATTACGATACAGCCCATAAAATTTTAGGTAATGTAGTCTCACTGAACCTCCTCATCGGTATCGTGTTCACTATCATTACACTGGCATTCCTCAACCCTATCCTATATTTCTTCGGTGCCAGCGAAGCAACCCTCCCCTATGCCCGTGACTACATGGTTACTATTCTGTTAGGAAATGTCATCACCCACATGTACCTTGGATTAAATTCCGTACTCCGTTCGGCCGGACATCCACAAAAAGCCATGCTAGCCACCATCTTCACAGTTGTTGTCAATACCATATTGGACCCTATCTTCATTTATGGATTTGGTTGGGGTATCCAAGGAGCAGCTATTGCTACCATCCTGGCACAGATATTATCCTTAACCTGGCTCATCAAAATTTTCTGTAACAAAAACGAACTGCTTCACCTCCACCGGGGCATCTACCGGTTGAAACGGGTGCTGGTAGAAAATATCATCGGCATCGGGCTGGCTCCTTTCTTCATGAATGTAGCTTCCTGTTTCATTGTCATCCTCATCAATAAAGGGCTGAAACAATATGACGGCGATTTAGCCATCGGTGCCTTTGGTATTGTGAACCGTATCTCTTTCCTTTTCGTCATGATTGTCATGGGCCTCAACCAGGGCATGCAACCGATTGCCGGCTACAACTATGGTGCACAACAATACCACCGCGTAAACCAAGTAATGAAACTCACTGTCATTGCGGCAACAATAGTCACTACCACCGGATTCCTGGTTGGCGAGCTTATTCCCAAACTGGCTGTTTCAGCCTTCACCAGCGATGAAACACTCATCAACATCTCTGCACAAGGGTTACGGATTGTGGTAATGTTCTTCCCCATCATCGGTTTCCAGATGGTTACATCAAACTTTTTCCAAAGCATCGGTATGGCCAGGAAAGCCATCATCCTGTCCTTAAGTCGTCAGGTACTGATACTGATTCCCTGCCTGATTATCCTTCCGATATTCTGGGATGCCAAAGGGGTCTGGTTCAGCATGCCTATCTCGGATGCGGCAGCCAGTATCATTGCCGGTATCATGCTTTATAAACAATTCCAGACCTTTAAACGCCATGCAAACGAACAGAGTCTGAAGGCGGATAAGGCATAAATTCAGCAGAAAAAAGTCTCTGTAACGGGGAAGAAAATAAAAAAATTGTATATTTGTCAACCAGTAACAAAGAACAACGATATGAACGAGCACTATGTAATCAATCTTGGCCGCCAACTGGGAAGTGGCGGAAAAGAAATCGGTGAAAAACTGGCCAAAGAATTAGGAATAGCTTTCTATGACAAGGAACTTATCAACCTGGCTTCCAAAGAAAGTGGACTATGCAGGGAGTTCTTCGAAAAAGCGGACGAAAAAGCTTCTCAAAGCATATTGGGTGGCCTCTTCGGATCGCGTTTCCCGTTTATTACCGAGGGTGCCTATCCATACAATTCATATTTAAGCAACGACTCGCTATTCAAGATACAAAGCGATGTCATCCGTCACCTGGCAGAACAGCAATCCTGTCTTTTTGTGGGGCGATGTGCCGATTATATTCTTCGCGACCATCCCCAATGCTGCAATGTCTTTGTTTCCGCTTCCCCCGAGGCACGTATCGAACGCTTGATGCGCCTGCACCACATCACCGCTGAAAAAGCGGAAGAACTGATGGAGAAAGCTGACAAAAAACGCTCTACTTATTATAACTACTACAGTTATAAAACATGGGGAGCAGCCGCTACCTATCACCTGTGCATCGACTCATCGGTATTAGGTATTGAGGGCACTATTGACTTCATCAAGCAGTTTGTCAAATTGAAATTACAACTTCCATGACAATTCCCGTTCCGACGGATTACCTTTCCGCCGGGCCCCCAAAAGAATAAAAAACACCGGCTCCAACCAAGAACCGGTGTTTTTTTGCAAATGGACCTAGAAAATTCCCAAGCCCATTATCATTGTTCATTATCAATTATTCATTCATCAGATATTCCTTGAACGAAGCAAAATCCTTACTCATCGGAATACTCTGTTTGGTTCCACGCATGAAAGCCTGAAGTTTCTCCGGAATTTCCACTGAATGGCCGATAATACCTTCCACCGTCTGGAGGAACTTGGCCGGATGAGCTGTTTCCAGGAATACACCGACTTCATCAGGAGCCAGTCCTTCGGCCAAAGCCCGGTAGCCGCAAGCACCGTGCGGGTCGAGCAGGTAACCGGTTTCATCGTATACCTGACGGACCGTTTCACGAATCTGTTCATCGGTATAGGTAGCTCCACTGATTTCGGCGGCAATAGCATCGTGACTTCCTCCGTACAAATCGAGCACACGGGCGAAGTTGCTCGGGTCGCCCACATCCATGGCATTGGCGATGGTAGCGATAGAAGGCCGAGGATTATATTCCCCTGTCTTCAGATACTGATAGAAAATATCGTTCCGGTTATTGGCCGCAATGAAACGTTTCACCGGCAATCCCATCCGTTTACCGAACAGACCGGCCGTAATGTTACCGAAATTACCGCTCGGTACACAAATTACCAGATTATCGGCCAGTTTCTGACGTTTCATCTGAGCGTATGCATAAAAATAATAGAAAGCTTGCGGCAAGAAACGGGCTACATTGATGGAATTGGCGGAAGTCAGCTGCATGTGTGCGTTCAGTTCCTTATCCATGAAAGCGTTCTTAACCAACGCCTGACAATCATCGAATGTACCGTCCACTTCGATGGCGGTAATGTTCTGCCCCAACGTAGTGAACTGCTTTTCCTGAATCTCGCTGACCTTTCCCTTCGGATACAGAACATACACATGAATACCTTCCACTCCCAGGAAACCATTGGCTACCGCACTACCCGTATCACCGGAAGTAGCTACCAGCACATTCACCTGTTTCTTCCCTTCCTTACGGATGAAATAACCCAACAGACGGGCCATAAAGCGTCCGCCAACATCCTTGAAAGCCAATGTAGGTCCGTGGAACAACTCCAGTGAATAGATGTTCTCTTTCACCTTTACGGCCGGAACATCAAAACTCAACGTATCATACACAATCTGCTTCAAGGTATCGGCAGGCACATCTTCACCAAAGAAAGCATCTGCCACCCGGTAAGCGATTTCCTGAAAAGACAGGTTCTCTATCTCCTCATAAAAAGACTGAGGAAGCGGTTTAATCTGATAAGGCATGTAAAGTCCCTTGTCGGCCGCCAATCCTTTTACTACGGCTTCTTCCAAAGTTGCGTCGGAAGCCTGCTTGTTTGTGCTATAGTATTTCATTGTATTATCAACTTAAAGATTCATAAACAGATTCATAAACTCATCTTTCTCCAGCATACCGTATACACCCTGTTGGCAAGATTCCTCATCGTACGTCTGAACAGAGTCAGGAGTAATTCCAGGATAATAAATCAGGAACGGCACGGGAGTATTGGTATGTGTACGCAATTCACAAGGCGTCGGATGATCCGGCAGAACAGCGATGGCCACCGGTTCTTCCCAATCCTTTACAGCCTCGAAAATAGGTCCTAAAGCCCTGCTGTCCAGATATTCGATGGTTTTCAGTTTCAAAGCTACATCTCCTTCATGGCCTGCCTCATCGCTCGCTTCAATGTGAAGATAAACAAAATCATCGGTCTTCAAGGCATCGATGGCAGCCTGTGCCTTTCCTTCATAATTGGTAGTATACAGACCGGTAGCTCCTTCTACATCGATACAACGCAAACCGGCATAACGCCCGATACCGCGAATCAGGTCTACCGCTGTAATAACCGAACCTCTCCGGATAGCCGGATATTTCTGTGAAAGTGGTTCCATCTTCGGACGATACCCCGGACTCCACGGCCAAATGCTGTTGGCGGGATCTTTTCCTTCGGCCATCCGCTTCAGATTCAGCGGATGATTGGCCAGCAATTCCTGTGATTTCAGAATCAAATCATTCAGCAAATCGGCCGTTTCCTGCGCCTCCGGACAAAGCGGTTTCACAAGGTTCGGACGGAACGGTTGCAACGGGATGTCGTGAGGAGGAACGCATGCCACACGCTTATCGCCTCCCTTTATCACCAACAGATGACGATACTGGACGCCGGTATAGAAATGAATCCGGTCATTACCCAACTTTTCTTCCAAAAACTTAATCAACATATCAGCTTCTTCGGTAGTAATGTGTCCAGCCGAATGGTTCTTCAACGTCTCTCCTTCTACACAGATGATGTTACAACGCATCGCCATGTCGCCCGGTTCCAGATCTACCCCGATACTAGCGGCTTCCAGTACTCCCCGCCCCTCGTATACTTTCGGCAAGTCATATCCCATGACAGACATGTTGGCCACCTCGCTTCCCGGATGGAAACCGTCGGCCACCGTCTTGAGCATACCGGTACGTCCCAGACTGGCCAGTTTATCCATGTAAGGTGTATGTGCGTATTGTAGCAAGGTCTTGTTTCCCAACGACGGTACCGCCCAGTCGGCCATACCGTCCCCCAAAATAATCAAATGTTTCATAATCCCCTTAAATATTAGCGATGCTCATGATATCAGCGAATACTCCGGCCGCCGTTACACCGGCACCGGCACCATATCCCTGAATCAGCATCGGGTATTCATTATATCGTTCAGTTGTCAGCAGAATTATATTATTGCTTCCTTCCAGGGTATAGAACGGATGGTCGTGCCCCACTTCCTGCAAGGAAACCGTTCCGTTACCGTCTTCCAGTTTGGCCACAAACCGCCAGCGTTTGTCTTCGGCCTCCAGTTTCTGCCGTTGTTTCTCGAAATCGTCATCCAGTTGTGGAATTTTCTTCCAGAAGTCATCCAGCGACCCTTCGAAATATTCGTCGGGAATAAACAAATGTTTCACCACATCTTCCTGATTCAGACGGTAACCAGCTTCACGTGCCAAAATAACAAGTTTACGGATAACATCTTTTCCGCTCAAGTCTATGCGCGGGTCCGGCTCAGAATATCCTTCTTCTTTAGCTCTACGGATAGTTTCGCTCAATGGAACATCCGCACTCAAGGTATTGAAAATGTAATTCAACGTTCCGCTCAATACCGCTTCAATCTTCAAAATCTTATCACCACTATTTATCAGGTCATTGATGGTATTGATAACCGGAAGTCCGGCACCTACATTCGTTTCGAAGAGAAATTTCACACCACGCTGGCGGGCTATCTGCTTCAATTCCGCATAAATTTCATAATCCGAAGAAGCGGCAATCTTATTGGCGGCAACCACCGAAATATTGTGCTTCAGGAAATCTTTATACAGACCGGCAATTTCCGGACTTGCCGTACAATCCACAAACACCGAATTGAAAATATTCATACCAATTACCTCGTCGTGCAGAAGCTGAGTACAAGATGGAACACCTTTCTCTTCCAGTTCCTGACGGAAGTTTGCCAAATCAATGCCCTGACGGCAGAAGTAAGCCTGATGTCCGTTGGCGATACCTACGACTCTCAGCTTCAGTCCACGTTCCTTTTTCAGCCGTTCCTGCTGACCGTGAATCTGTTCCAACAAGCTATGGCCTACGGTTCCGATACCACAGACAAAAAGATTCAGTACCTGATATTCCGAAAGAAAAAACGAGTCGTGAATCACATTCAGGGTCTTACGAAGCGAAGCACCGTCTACAACAAACGAGATATTGGTTTCAGAAGCACCCTGTGCGCAGGCTATGACATTGATACCGTTACGTCCCAACGTACCGAACAGCTTTCCGGCAATGCCCGGCGTATGTTTCATGTTCTCACCTACAATCGCTACGGTAGCCAGTCCGCCTTCTACTTTCATCGGACTGATTTCACCCATCTCGATTTCCTTGGCGAATTCCTCGTTCAGCAGGGAACATGCCAATTCGGCCTCTCCGTTACGTACACCGATGGAAATAGAGTTCTCTGAAGAAGCCTGCGAAACCAGGAACACGCTGATACCGTTCTCGGCCAACGCACGGAACAGACGGTGGTCTACTCCGATAACGCCTACCATACCCAGACCGGTCATGGTAATCAGACACGTATCATTGATGGAGGAAATACCCTTGATGGCCTTCGAGAAGTGATCGGCTTCCTGCTTGATGATGGTGCCTGGAGCTTCCGGATTGAATGTATTCTTGATAAGAATCGGAATATTCTTATGGCAGACCGGATAAATAGTCGGCGGATAAACCACCTTTGCACCGAAGTTACACAACTCCATCGCTTCAACATAACTCAATTCTGTGATGGGATATGCGGTACTGATGACACGAGGGTCGGCCGTCATGAAACCATCCACATCGGTCCAGATTTCCAGAATATCCGCATCCAGTGCCGCGGCGATGATGGAAGCCGTATAATCGGATCCGCCCCGGCCCAGATTCGTAATCTCACCGGTATTCTTATCACTGGAAATGAATCCGGGAACCAATGATACCTGTGGAAGTTCCTTGAAAGCTTCCTTGACCAGTTGGGTAGTCAGTTCCGAATCCAGGATATGCTTGTTGTGTTTTTTCTCTGTCTTGATGAAAGTACGTGAATCAAACCACTGAGCGTCCTTAATCAAAGCAGTTACAATGATGGATGAAAGACGCTCTCCGTAACTTACGATGGTAGCGGAAGTCTTTGGTGAGAGGTCACGAATCAGATAGATACCCTGGAAAATATCCTTCAATTCGCTCAACAGCTCGTTTACCTGGTCCAACAGGATTTCACGTTGCTTCCCGGCCGGTATCACCGTATAGACCATCTCAATGTGGCGATTGACAATTTCCTTCATTTCCTTTTCATAAGCCGAATCGCCTGCTGTAGCCATCTTCGAGGTATTAATCAATTTGTCTGTAATTCCTCCTAATGCAGAAACTACCACAATCACTTTTTCATCAATTGCCTCAACAATTTTTTTCACACTCAGCATGCTGTTGACGGAACCTACAGACGTTCCACCGAATTTCAATACTTTCATAGGTATACACAATTATTTTATACTTTCCACTCCCCCGTCAGGAATAAAAAGCCAGAAATAAAATCAGAATAAATAATAAATAGAAATGAATGCTTACGTCCGTAAGCGTGTATCACGTAGAAACACCAATATACAATCCTTACCCCCGAGGGGTAGTCCCTGAAACAGATGTGGCGATAAAGAAACACCCCATCCCCATGGTTGTGATATGGATGTTGAAAATTGTCATATTGTGTAATTTTATGGTGTGGCAAATATAAGAACATTTTTCTACAAACAAACTTATTTCTGCTATTTTTTTTCACAAAATCCCAAGATTTCGTAACAACCGTTCGCCCGTTCCGGCAAAAAGTGAAAATTTATAGTCAAAAAAACAATGGTTCATAAATGTAAATTTACCATAACAGAATGTCCTATTGTTCCCAGGTATCAGAAGTTAACCCATAATCCACCTGGAAACTTTCGGAAAACACTTGTAGCATCCGGCTACGATGCCCCATGCCGCCACGAATACCAGCAAGGCGGTGACCGGAATCTGCAACGGTATAGGCATTCCCAGGTTCTCTACCACCAGATAACCTGTACCTACCAGGAAATAATGAATCATATAGATGCCCAGTCCGCATCGGGTAAGGTTGGTCAATGCGCTTGTGAGGAACACCGATGTTATCTTTACCTTCTGTGCCAGGAGATAAACGGCTACGGTCATCAGCATCACGTTGGGCGAGCAATACTGGAAGAACAGTTCTACCTGTCGTTCGGTGGCTTCCGGACGTCCGGTTATCTCGCGGAATCCGTAATAGGTAACGGCATAGCCGATGGCAAACAGGACGATGGAGATACCAATGGTCTTTCCCGTCGGAAGCCGGTTGCCCGTATTTTTCAGATAAGACCCCAAAAGCAGGTAACCGCAGAAGCCCGAGAAATAATAGAGGATTCCGAAATCGTTCCAGGCACAGGTACCGCCAAGGTTTTCGGAAATGAACTCCCGGCAATAAGGTAAGAACAACGTGATGCACCACAAGCCCAGGAAAATCCGGATCTGTTTCTCCGAAGCCTGTTTCAGCCAGACGGAGAAGAAAGGTATATACAAGTACAATCCCAGCAACATATAGATATACCACAGGTGGACGGTGTACGTATTGAAGTTGAAGGGAATCAGCCAGATGTTGTGCAGGCTATCGGAAAGGCTTTGCGAGGGGGATTCTCCGGCATAGGCGAACATCTTGGAGAGGATGGAGCTGTCCAGACCGATGAGACCGGTGAACCACGGAAAAAGGTCGTATAGCAAAGACCATACGATGAAAGGTATCAGCACGCGCATCATCCTTTTCTTGTAGAAGGGACCGATGTCCTGTTGGGCAGGCAACAAGAGCATACCGGTGAGCATGACGAACAGGGGGACACACGGACGTAGAAGAGACCCGTAGATACTTCCCCAGAAATTATATTCCGGATTCGAGCGGGCTTCGGGTGAAACGTTGAAAGGGTCTGCGCAATGGATGCAGACAACCATCAGAATAGCAATCAGACGGAGAAAATCCGCCCATACGATACGGTTCGTGTTTTTCATTTCTTTGATTTCTTTTTTATGATTCCGGTTGCAAAAGAATACAATAGTTCCGACATTTCCAATCGGAACCATGCTTTTATGTAAATATAGCGGTAAGTATTCAAAACAAGTTGTAAATTTGTAGGGTAACCTTAAAAGAAGATAATACATGAAAAGAATCGCATTACTGATCAGTTGTTGCCTGTTCGTCGTCGGCCTGTGCGCTTCGCCGATAACGGGATTGCTGGAACGGATAGACAAAGGAGCGTCGGCCAAGTTCCGGATTGAGCTTCAGAAAGCAGAGGATGACTTCTTCGAGCTGGACCAGCAGGGAGACAAGGTCGTGGTCCGAGGAAACAATTACGTGAGTATCGCTACCGGTATCAACTGGTACCTGAAATATTATGCGGGCGTCCATCTGTCCTGGAACAACATGCGGGCGAAATTGCCGGATGTCTTGCCAAAGGTCGCCCGAAAGGAACGCCACGAAACTACGCTTCCCTACCGTTATGACCTCAATTACTGTACATTTTCTTATAGCATGGCTTTCTGGGACTGGGACCGTTGGGAACAGGAAATCGACTGGATGGCCTTGCACGGCATCAACCTGCCCCTGGCGATGGTCGGGACAGATGTGGTCTGGAGGAATGTCTTGCTGGATTTGGGGTATACCGAAAAGGAAGTCGGCGATTTCATAGCCGGGCCGGCCTTCCAGGCATGGTGGCTGATGAACAACCTGGAGGGTTGGGGAGGACCGAACCCTGAAAGTTGGTATGTCCATCAGGAAAAGCTTCAGAAACGTATCCTGAAGCGGATGCGTGAATACGGCATCCATCCCGTATTGCCGGGCTACTCGGGCATGGTACCGCACAATGCGAAGGAGAAACTGGGGCTGGATGTGGCCGACCCGGGCATCTGGTGCGGCTATAACCGTCCGGCTTTCCTGCAACCTACCGACCCGAATTTTGAACGTATCGCCCGTTTGTATTACAAGGAGTTGACCCGTCTGTACGGGAAGGCGGATTATTATAGCATGGACCCGTTCCACGAAGGAGGAAGTACGGCCGATGTGGATTTGAATCTGGCGGGTAAGGCCATCTGGAAGGCCATGAAGCGGGCCAATCCCCGTTCGGCCTGGGTGGTTCAGGCCTGGGGAGCCAACCCTCGGCAGGAAATGATCAAGGATTTGCCGGCCGGCGATGTGGTGGTGCTTGACTTGTTCTCCGAGAGCCGTCCCCAGTGGGGCGATGAGTCTTCTACCTGGTACCGCAAAGAAGGTTTCGGGCCGCACGACTGGCTTTATTGCATGTTGCTCAATTACGGAGGGAACGTCGGTCTGCATGGCAAGATGGCCCACGTGATTCATGAATTCTACAAGGCCAAGGAAAGTCCTTTCGGCGAAAGGCTGAAAGGAGTAGGCATGACGATGGAAGGTATCGAGAACAATCCCGTGATGTACGAACTCCTGTGCGAACTCCCTTGGCGTTCGGAACGGTTCTCCAAGGACGAGTGGCTGGCCGGCTATGTCAAGGCCCGTTACGGGAAGTCGGATGAAAGGATTCAGCAGGCCTGGCAGATACTGAGCAATTCCATTTACAATTGTCCGGCATCCTCGGTACAGCAGGGCACCCACGAATCGGTCTTCTGCGCCCGTCCTTCTTTCCAGGTCTATCAGGTTTCCAGCTGGTCGGAGATGGAAGATTATTACCGTCCGGAGGATGTCATCAAGGCCGCCGGACTGATGTTGGAAAGTGCCGAATCCTTCCGTGGAAACGATAATTTCGAATACGATCTGGTAGACATCGTGCGGCAGGCGGTGGCCGAAAAGGGCCGTCTGGTCTATCCGGTGGTCATCAGTGCCTTCAAGTCCGGCGACAGGGAACTGTTCCAGGCGGCTTCTTCCCGTTTCCTCAATTTGATTTTGTGTCAGGACAGGTTGTTGGCCACCCGTCCGAAATTCAAGGTCGGCCGTTGGATTGAAATGGCACGCGCTCTCGGGCAGACGGAAGCCGAGAAAGACCTGTATGAGTGGAACGCCCGTGTGCAGATCACCACGTGGGGCAACCGCATTGCCGCCGATGAAGGTGGATTGCGCGATTATGCCCACAAGGAATGGAACGGACTGCTCCGCGATTTCTATTACCTGCGTTGGAAAACCTGGTTCGATGAGTTGGCCGCCCGTCTGGAAGGGAAGCCTTCCACCGAAATCGATTTCTATGCGTTGGAAGAACCTTGGACACTACAGCATACCGCTTATCCGGCACAACCGGAAGGCAACCCCATCGAGGTGGCCCGCGAGGTGTATCGGTCGATTGTGCGGTAGATGGCTTCTTAATAAAATGTAAAATAAGATGCTTCATTCATGCCATGTGCCAAAAGACAAGAAATTCTTTTATCTTTGTAATTGATACAAATTTAAAAGTCAATTGTTATGAAGAAGAATTTTATTTTCCTGCTATTCTTCACATTCTTTTCTTTGACAGGAATAGCGCAAGACAAGAGTTACCAGTTGTCCAGCCACATACTGGACATTCACACCGGAAAACCGGCTCCGGGGGTAACTATTATTTTGAGCAGACAGGATGCCTCGGGCCGATGGAGCGTGGTAGAGGAGCGTAAGACCGACGAGAACGGACGGGTGAAAGATTTTCTGGAAGCCACTCCCGAAGGCCATCCGGGAATCTATAAGTTGACGTATCAGGTAGGACCTTATTTCGAAGCACAGGGACAGGATTCTTTCTATCCGTTCATCGAGGTCGTTTTTCAGATAAAGGACAATGCGCATTATCATGTCCCTATCACGCTTTCACCCTACGGTTATTCCACCTACCGGGGGAATTGACACCGGAAACTTTACCAATGTTGTAAGGACCGGAAGAAAAAGGATTGTGGAGGTTGCCCGGCACTTCCCTTCCATCGTTTTGTCAAGGAGCCGACCTTTACCGCAAAAACACCACTTGAAATGCCACAAAAACACTACCTGATGCATTTGTTACAACATATTTGTATCAGGAAACCTTTGATTTTCTGAAAAGTGAGACGCTATTCCACTATAGCCGGCGTGATGTTTTCGGACGAGCCGACCCCGCCCCTGCAATGAATGCTCCCTGGTCCCTAACAAAAAAAGCTAACCTCTTACTCATCGGTAAGCGATTAGCTTTTCTTGCGTGCGCCTGATAGGACTCGAACCTACACGTCTCACGACACCAGATCCTAAGTCTGGCGCGGCTACCAATTACGCCACAGGCGCAGAAAGGAGTTGTTTTCCTTTAGCGAGTGCAAATATAGGACAAGTTTTTGAATCCACCAAATTTTGCGTTCAATTCTTCAAGATTTCGCAAGCCTTTTCTATCATCGTATCTTTTCCCTGTTGCATGTCCTCGCTCGTCATATCCACCTTGACGTCCGGGTCGATGCCGAATTCCAGCTGGTTCATGTCCGTATCGTACATGGGACTGGCCGAGAAACGGATGGACCAGCCGTTCGGAATTTCCGAACTGAACGGAAGCCCCGAACCGCCTCCGGTCTTGTCGCCCACGATGGTGACCAGCGGAAGCTGGCGCATGCAATTCACAAAGTCGTTCGTAGCGCTGAACGAGCGGCGGTTGGCCAGCACCACCGCCTTCTTCTGCCACCGAATGCCCGTAGAAGGCTCCAGATAGACCGGAACGGGGTCGGAGAAATCATTGTGTCCGGGACCGGTCTTGTGCCTCATGTAGCCCACCAGCACCTTTTCGTTCGTGAAGCGTCCGGCCAGCTTCTGGGCGGTAGTAAGGTTTCCTCCCCCGTTGTCGCGTACATCGATAATCAGTCCGTCGCAGATGGCCAGCCGGTTCAAGGTCTGGTCCAGGTTCCCGTCTCCGATGCCGTTGGAGAAACTGGAGCAATAGATGTAGCCGATGTTGTTTTCCAGTATCTGATACGTCAGGCCGGAAGAGATGGTATAATCTTTCCCCAGGTAATTGCTCTGGATGCTGTCACTGAAGTTATGCGGATAGCTGTCGAACCATTCCCGGTATTGCGAGGTGGCCAGGGCACTGCTCAGGTTCACGTGGCCGTCACGAAGCTCGTTCACCATGTCCGAGAGAACCTCGAACAGAGCTTCCGACGACATCTCCGGAGCGATGCGCTTGGCATACCGTTCGTGCACCTCGTCCCAGTCCAGGCCGTACACCTCTTTCTTGTACTCCAGGAAACAATATTGCTGGTCGATAATGCGCCACAACGATTCGAAGTTGGCTTCCGGGCTGTTTCCGGACACCTCTTCGCGGATGCAGGAAACGCCGCACAGGCAACTTATCAGGATGAGAAGAATGAATTTCAATCGTTTCATAAGGCTTTAGAATGGAGTCTGTTTTTCGGGCATGCTGATTTGTCTTTTCCCCCGTAGCAGGTACAGGTTACGTACGAATCCGAAAAGAAAATCGTGCGAATACAGGTGGCTTTTCAGGTGATTGACCTTCGCCTGGCGGATGTCGCACAGGTAGCCGATGCGCAGAATGGTACGCGATACCGGAAAATCCAGCGTCACCAGTTGCTGGAGCGAGGGCTGGTTATGCACGGAGGTGAACTTTACGTGCTGCCCTCCGTTCTTCAAGACGAATATTTCGTAGTACGATTCTCCGAACTCCGGCGAGAACATGGCTCCCAACAACGGCAGGTTGGCCTGGTAACGCACGGTCATCGGATAGTTGCCCAGGTGGAACTTATAGATGAGCATTCCTGAGGCTCCGATGTTTCCGTAGGCCTTGGCCTGTGCCGGATTGTTGGAGTTGCGGCGGTTGTATACCACGCCTCCGTTCAGCTCGATGTAAGGTCCTGCCAGCAGCTTCAGGTTCTCCCTGAGAGCGAACTGATAATGGAGAGCATAGCTCCACGAAACCATACCGGTGTACATTTCACCGTTCCTGGCCGGATTCTGGGTTCTTGAAGCCATGACCTGCAAGAGGTGCTGCCCCGATACATTTCCGCCCATCAGTCGGGTCATGCGCATTCCTTCGTGCATGAACCTCAGCTCAGGTCCCTTGTATTCCAGAGGGGAAAGATACGTCTCCAATACGTTGTTGAATCCGGCTCCGAACAGGGTACTCCGCAGGATATACCGTCCTTCGGGCAATTCTTTATCGGCTCCGGATGAAGGTACTGAAGAGACGTGCAGGCTGTCCTGTTGGGCCCGCACATGGATAGTGGCGAACAGTAACAATAGAATGAATAAGGTATGTCGCATATCAGAACAGTTTCATTTGCCCGTCTTCTTCTTCCGGGGTTTCGGTTCCGTTCCCGGCTTCCTCAGGTAATTCTTCCACCTCTACCACAGGTTCCGGCATCCGCACGGGTTCCAGTTCTTCTATCCGGTCTACCTGGAAGGTGGTCAGACGTTTTCCCTTCGCCTTGAAACTTTTTACTCCGATGAAATCGCTCGCCTCAACGATGAGCGGTTCACGGAAGCTGTCATGTCCTCCGAAGACAACCTGTAGCCGGGCATATACCTGACAAGTAAGCAGAATCGGTTGGCTATGTTTGTTTTCGCCCAGGTAATTCTGCCGTTTAGCGGAGTTCTCGAACGTGAAACGTTTCAGGTACGGATAGTTCTGCTGGTCGGCATCATACAGGGCAGCCGTCCAAACCTTCTCCGCGTCGAACTTCTCGATAATCTGTATATCGGCGTCGTAATGGTTGTTCAGGTCGAAATCCGTGGTATAGAACTCGCCGTTCTTGTGGACTATCAGGATGGTGTCGTCGCTCTGGAACTCGCCCAGGTACTGGCCGCGTCCGTCGTAGTTCAGACGCAGCACATCGTGGTCGAACCAGACCTTCCGTCCGCCCAGGGTAGAGCCTCCGCGTTGTTTCAGGCTGATTTTATGCACGTCGAATTTCGTCAGCAGGTTTCCCATCGACTGGCGTCCCTTGATGTTGATGGTACTGAAATCCTTCTCGAACACCAGCTTCTTGATGCGCGGATTCGGACGGAGAGTTACCTTTATGACTTCCGCCTCGCCATTCGGATTTGCCGTGAAGTAGACGATTTTCGAACCCGGATTTCCCTGGGTCACGTCGTATTCACGGTCGCGTATCATCGAGGTGACGTTGAAACGCTTGATGTAGTGGAAGCCTTCCTTCCCGTCGCGGTAGATGACGTTGTAGATGGTACGCTTGTCGTTCTTCTTGAACACGTTCACGTACAGAATATTCTTGCCCACGAACAGCTTGTCGCTGATGCGGACTATCTTGTATTTGCCGTCCTTGTAGAAGATGATGACATCGTCGATGTCCGAGCAGTTGCACACATATTCGTCCTTCTTCAGCCCGGTACCGATGAAGCCCTCCTCGCGGTTGATGTACAGCTTCTCGTTGGCCTCGGCCACCTTTGTGGCCACAATGGTATCGAAGCTCCGTATTTCGGTCCGTCGGGGGAAATTCTTGCCGTACTTCTCCTTCAGCCGCCGGTACCAGTCGATGGTATAATCCGTGATGTGGGCCAGGTGGTCGTCTATTTCAGCTATTTCCGCCTTCAGCCTGGCGATGAACTCGTCCGCCTTGTCCTTGTTGAACTTCAGGATGCGGGCCATCTTGATTTCCATCAGCTTCAGAATATCGTCCTTGGTCACTTCGCGGACGAATTGCGGGTAGAAGGGAGTGAGCCGTTCGTCGATGTGCTCGCAGGCGGCGTCCATGTTCTCGGCCTGTTCGAATTCCTTGTCCTTGTAGATACGTTCTTCGATGAATATCTTCTCCAGCGAAGCGAAGTGCAGGGTTTCCAGTGCCTCGCTACGCTGGATATTCAGTTCCTGGCGGAGCAGCCCCAGGGTATTGTCGACCGATTTCTTCAGCACCGCGCTCACCGAAAGGAAATGCGGCTTCTTGTTGTCGATGACGCAGCAGTTGGGCGAGATGTTCACCTCGCAATCCGTAAAGGCATAGAGGGCGTCCAGCGTCTTGTCCGACGAGGTTCCCGGAGCCAGATGCACCAGAATCTCCACCTTTCCCGCCGTATTGTCGTCCACCTTCCGCACCTTGATTTTCCCTTTCTCGATGGCTTTCAGAATGGAGTCTATCAGCGTAGAAGTTGTTTTTCCGTAAGGGATTTCGCTGATGCAGAGCGTCTTGTTGTCTATCTTCGAAATCTTGGCACGTACCCGTACCACACCGCCCCGTTCGCCGTCGTTGTAGCGGGAAACGTCTATGGAACCTCCCGTCTGGAAATCCGGGTAGAGCTGGAACGGTTCGCCGTGCAGGTAAGCGATGGCGGCGTCGCACAGCTCGTTGAAGTTATGCGGAAGAATCTTCGAGGAAAGACCTACGGCGATACCCTCCACTCCTTGGGCAAGGAGCAGCGGGAACTTTACCGGAAGCGTGACCGGTTCCTTGTTACGTCCGTCGTAGGAAGCCTGCCATTCGGTGGTTTTCGGATTGAACACCACATCGAGAGCGAATTTGGACAGACGGGCTTCGATGTAACGGGGCGCCGCGGCGCTGTCGCCCGTCAGGATGTTTCCCCAGTTTCCCTGGCAATCGATAAGCAGGTCTTTCTGACCCAGCTGCACCAGCGCGTCACCTATGGAAGCGTCGCCATGCGGGTGGAACTGCATGGTATGCCCCACGATGTTGGCCACCTTGTTGTAGCGTCCGTCGTCCAGCCGTTTCATGGAATGCAGGATGCGCCGTTGCACCGGTTTCAGCCCGTCGTTGATGTGGGGCACGGCACGTTCCAGAATGACGTACGAAGCATAGTCCAGAAACCAGTTCTGGTACATGCCGCTCAACTGATGCTTCACCGCCTCGTCTTTCTGGTCAACGGGTTTGTAGTCTGAATGTTCTTCTTTGCCTGGGATAGTGTTTTCTTCTTTGTCAAAAGTATCTTCGCTCATAGATAGGGTTTAAGTGGAAAAACAACAGGCAAAGATAAGAAAAATCGCCAGATTTCGGATGGATTTAGGAAGAATAATGTAAACTATCGGGCTTCTATACCCATGTAAATACCTTTGCATGTTATATACCGCAGATTGCAAATCTGCGGTAACGAAGGGGGGCGGTCACCTCGTCACCTCGTCAACAAACTAAAAAACTACTTGCCGAAACTTAGCGGATATGTTAAACTTTTAACGGACTATTAGTAGCGGAAATGTGATTGTAATTGTTATCTTTGCAGAAAACTGAAAAACAAATCAAGAGAGGTTCTCTATGTCAGTTTTTCAAAAAATCCGCATCCACCTGCCTCCGCTTAATTTGGAGCGGCTAAAAGAGGCCTACATCTAGAGCCAGAACCAGGCGCTGCGGATGTTCGGCAGCACCGGCCTCATCCAAGAACAAAGCGCACCCGAAGGCGACCCTGGAAGACCTTCGACGGCCTGTGGAGCATGAAGCCTGAGACTTTGCGCCGGGCAGAAACCAGGGACATGAATCAGGAGAAAACGTTAAAATTAACGTCTATCCTTAATTACAGAAACTTACCAGATTAAAAGATGAAATACAATCCGATAAATATCAATCATCCGGAACGATGGAAGGAGGACACGCTCCTGTCTGTTGATTTTTACAACGACTGGTTCCTGAATTTTGCTCCCAAAACGTTCCGTGAAGCAAGAAGCCGCTCCATAGGCGAGGTTGAAAAGGCTTTAAGGCTGACAGACAACCTACTGACGGTAGACGCGCAGGCTTTGCAGGAACATCCTGAAATATTCCATATTCTGCGCCTTGCCACGGCTCCTCCCCTGGCAAAAGCCCGTGTGGAAGGACTTGCCAAAGTACCCTCGAGTCTGGTGGAAAATCTCGAACGGGGCAAATTGCCTCTACGGATGGACGACGATACCCTTGCTGATTATCTTAGCCGTATTGCCGGGATGTTCGTCCGCCTGATGGATTATGACATTTTTCCTTGGGTGGAACGGAAAGAAAAGCCCTCACGCATTGAGCGGGCGCGTGCCGCTTCGGTGGTAGGCGACCGTTTGTGTACCACTTTAGCCGACCCTATCATACGCGGTGAGCAGGAACGCCGCCAACTGGCCTCGCTGAGCCGGTTATTGAATGAAAAGGGATATGCCCTCATCAGCCAGAACCTGCCCGAAAATCCGCAGGACTTCCCCAAAGGATGTTACGCCTTCCATTACAACGTAAAGGTTCAAATCGGCGGGGAAAACACGGTGAACATACCCGTGGATCTGGCGGTAAAGCCCAAGAGTGCCCTACCCGGAGACCTGCCTTTGATGGTAGAGTGTAAAAGCGCAGGGGACTTCACCAACACCAACAAACGGAGGAAGGAAGAAGCCGTAAAAATGTCGCAACTCAGGAATACTTACGGACAAGGCATTACTTACGTCCTGTTCCTGTGCGGTTATTTTGATCCGGGTTATTTAGGCTATGAAGCCGCCGAAGGCATTGACTGGATTTGGGAACATAAGGCAAACGAATTTATCTCTTTAGGACTATGACAGAAGGTTTGGAAAAAGAGCGCAAGAGAATCCAGGATGCGCTTGACGAAAAAAAGAGTCGCCCGGAACGTAATCGTATGGGGCAGTTCTCCACTCCTTACAGGCTAGCGGAGGCAATCACGCGCGAAGCAAAAAGACTTATGCCTTCGGGGGATGTCCGCTTTCTTGAACCGTCAGCAGGTATGGGAGTGTTCTATTCCGCTTTTCTGACTATATTTGGGACGGAAGCATCCGTAGCTACAGGTTACGAGATAGACCCGCATTATGGGGGTCCTTCGCAGATGTTCTGGAAATCCCGTCGCTTTGACATACGCATCGGCGATTTTTTCCGGGCCGAGCCTGAAAGGAAATACAACCTCCTAATATCCAATCCTCCGTATAGCCGCCATCACCACATACCTTCCGATGAAAAAGCGATATTGGGCGGGCGGGTGAAAGAAGAAACGGGACTGACTCTGTCCGGTCTGGCCGGCTTGTATTGCTATTTCCTGATACTTTCGGGCAAATGGCTGGAAGAAGGCGCTTTGTCTGTATGGCTTATTCCCTCAGAGTTCATGGACGTAAATTACGGGAAAAGCCTCAAACAATATTTGCTCGAACATGTGGAGCTCGTGCGGATTCACCGTTTTCTGCCCGAAGAGGTAAAATTCGATGACGCATTAGTCACATCATCCGTGGTCTTTTTTCGGAACAGGAATCCGAGGGAAGGACATGTAGCGCGCTTGACAGAAGGAGGCAGTCTGGACGCTCCGCTCCATGACCGCACACTCAAGACATCCGGTATTCGTCCCGAAGACAAATGGTCACGCCTGTTCTCCAGAAACGATGAAGAGACAGGAACCGAAACCGGAAAGGAAGTCAGGCTTGGCGATTTCTTTACGGTGTCGCGCGGTTTGGCTACGGGTGACAACAAATTTTTCATTATCGGCCGTGAAACGGTTAAGCATTATCAAATTCCCGCCGCTTTCCTAAAACCGATATTACCGGCTCCCCGGTATATGAAAGCGGACATTATCCGCCGGGAGAGTCAGAGTATGGAACCGGATGCTTTGTATCTGTTTTCGTGCGCCATTCCGGAAGAGGATTTGCGCCGTCTTTATCCCTCCGTATGGGAATATGTCAGACACGGAATGGAACAAGGTGTGGCAGACCGTTATATTTGCCGCAACCGCCCTTTATGGTACTCGTGCGAAAATCGCGCGCCGGCTCCTCTGCTGATTCCGTATATGGGGCGGAAAAATTCAGGAACGGGCGCTTTCCGCTTCATTCTGAATGAAACGGACATAATAGCCACCAACTCTTACCTGATGATTTATCCCAAACAATCCTATCGCAAGCACATGGAAGACAAACTGGTGATTCGGCATATATGGAATGTATTGAACCGAATTCCTAAAACAGACATTTTGTCGGAAGGCCGTGTCTACGGCGGCGGACTTTACAAAGTAGAGCCGCGTGAACTGATGAACCTGCCTGTGCCAGCCCTGACAGAAATCATCGGAACACCTAAGCATCCCATCCAACTGGATTTATTTTAGTCTGCATTCAGGCCGTAGGTATTATACCGTGCCATTATACCGCAGATTGCAAATTTGCGGTAACGAAGTGGACCGTCCCCGTTCCGTCACCGTGGAGACGGGTACCGGGCTAGGACTCCGGCAACCGCATAGCGCCGATACGTCTATTAAGACGATTGACTTCATCACGCAATAACTGGTTTTCATGTACTAGCTGTTTGATTTTTAAGGTTAAGTCCAGGTTGGTAGCTTTCACTTCGCACAATTCCTTGAGTGTCTCATCGTACGAAGCGGCCAGAGAGTCGATGGAATGCTGGAGGGAAGCGATAAAATCGTTGCGCTTCTGCTTCCGGGTGGCCCACCAGGTGGCCGCCCCCGTGAGGGCGGACGCCAGGACCGGGATAAGAACGGACAGAACGGTATCACTCATAGGCTTTCAGGATTTTCGTGTTTTCCGGTTACGTCATCCATCAGACGCCCATTTCTCCCGCATCGTCTTCCTTCTTGGCCAACGTATGGATGCTGATAAGCTTGACACCCTGCTCGGCGGCATTCTTCAGGTTCTTCTTCGGACGCATCCGTACATTTACCCGCTGGATTTGAGATTTCATGAACTCTTCACGAGTAGTAGAACCCTTGCTATTGAAGGTTACCTTGAAGGAAGCGAACCCGTCCAGCGTCACGGTTTCGCCCGACGCCAGGCTTTCGGCAATAGCCGTAGCACAGTCTTCGATAATGGTTTTTACAGAACCGGCGGAACGTCCGGCACGGGGGGCGATGTAGTCGCATACGTCGTTCAGAGTAGCCTGTCCCGTCATTTTCTGGGTAGCATAATACTTTACTGGAGAATCGGGATCACCCGGTTTCTTACGACCGATTACTTTGTAGAATACGCTCATGGTTTAGTCTTTTAGTGGGTTAGTTTTTGAATTGGTTGATAAGGTTACGAAGTTACGAGGTTACAAGGTAACAAGGTGACAAGTTAACGAGGTAACGAGGCGACAAGGTGACGAGGTACCGTCATTGATTGTCAACTTTTAATTTTTAACTTTTAACTTTTAATTATTTAAGTTATCGTACAGACCACTGGAATCTACCAGATCGGCGGCGTTGATACGGTTCATAAGGGTAGAACCAGGAACGAAATACAGCTTCTTCTCCCCTACCTGCGAAATGCGGTAGTCTTCCTTGTTCTCGCTTCCGGAGGCATTACGCAGGCGTAACTGAATGATTCCGAAGTTTCCCAGATCAACGTTCCGGCCCTGCCCGATGAAATATACAATCGCTTCGCACAAGTCGTAAAGAATTCCTGCTACCGTTCCCTGAGAGTGACCTGAACGGATAGCCACACGGCTGGCAAGTTCATTCAGGCTCATACGTCCGATGGATGCTCCGGCGGCATAATACTTGCCTGCTACTTCGGGTTCACGCGGGTCAATACGTTCTACTACTCGGTAATAAATGCTCATAGTTCGTTAGTTTTAAGGTTAGTTACTGTGCTTTTGTAGTTCTACGTTTAATTCGAAATTTTCAATCCGGCCGGGGAATATTTAAATCTGTCCGTAGAAATTTTATAATGCAAAGATAACTGCCCATTCTGTCAATACCAAAAATCAGGCATCGCTAAGGTGTGAAAATCTGTTAACAAAAAACAGAATTTTTCCGATGTCTTCATTGTACGGATGGATTATTCAAGTCGTGCTTCTGTGGTTTTACGAAAAGCCGTTACAGCGTTACAGTGTTACAAATACTAAAACTGAATAACGAGTATCCGGTTTAGTGACTTAGGGGATGAAGAAATGAGAAAATAGTAATAAATTATAATTATATATTATTTATATTATATATATTTATATATAATATAATAACATCTTAGGAAGAGTGAAAAAATGAAAAACAATAATTGTAACGCTGTAACGTTGTAACGCTGTAACGCCTGTATGAAAATCTGCGGTAACATAAGAAGAAGGGTGGTAACGTAAGGATGTGAAACACCTTGTGGATGTATTCGGGTGGACAGCCCCCGCCCATACAGTAGATGTCAACCCAACCTACAAACTTATCCTTTCCTTTTCATCTCGTTCAATACAGGAATAGTGAGCGGGATAGCCAGCAGGAACGAGCAGAGGTCGGACACGGCCTGTGCCATTTCCACCCCTTGCAGTCCCAGGTAAACCGGGAGAATCAGGATGAACGGGATGAAAAACAGGCCCTGACGGGCAGAAGAGAGAATGACGGCACGTACCGGCTTGCGGATGGTCTGCAACATCATGTTACACAGGATGACCCATACACCCAAAGGAAGCGTGATGAGCTGCCACCGCAAGGCCCGTGTACCGGTCTCGATGACATGGATATCGTCGCGGAACCACGATACGACTTCGGGTGCATAGATGTAGCCCACGATGGAACAGACGGCCAGAAAGACCACCCCCAGTTTGATGCAGAAGAAGAATCCGGCACGTACCCGCTTGTAGAGCTTGGCACCGTAATTGAATCCGCAAACGGGCTGGAACCCCTGTCCGAAACCGATAACGAAGGAATTGATAAACATGCAGATACGGGTAACGATGGACATGCCCGCGATGGCCGCGTCGCCGTAGGCTCCGGCCGATACGTTCAGCAGGATGGTAGCCACACTGGCCAGTCCCTGCCGGAAGATGGAAGGGCTTCCTCCGTAAACAATTTCTTTCAGAAAGGCTGGTTTGGGAGTGAAATTCCGGTAATGAATGCGGATGTTCTCTCCTTTACGGTCCATCAGAATCAGTACCAGAAAGCTACAAATCTGGCTGACGAGGGTAGACCAGGCGGCTCCGGCGATTCCCATATCGAAGACAAAAATCAGTAACGGGTCGAGCCCGATATTCAGGACGGCTCCCACGGTGATACCGATCATGGCATATACGGCATTCCCCTGGAAACGCATCTGGTTGTTCAGCACCAGCGAGGAAGTCATGAAAGGCGCTCCCAGCAGAACAATTCCCAGATAGGTCTCGGCATACGGAAGAATGGTGTCGGTGGAACCCAGCATTTCGCAGATAGGGGTCAGGAATAACAATCCCAGTGTGGCAATGAATACTCCGCAGATGAAGGCACAGAAGAATCCGGTGGATGCCATTTTTTCGGCGCTGTCGTAATCGCGGGCACCTAATCGTCTGGAAATAAAGTTTCCGGAACCGTGTCCAAAGAAGAAACCGATAGCCTGGATGATGGCCATGACGGAAAACGAAATACCTACGGCAGCCGTAGACTGGGTATTGATCTGGCCTACGAAATAGGTATCGGCCATGACGTAGAACGAGGTGACGAGCATACTGATAATGGTCGGTACCGCCAGCGAACAGATGAGGCGGGGTACCGGCATGGTAGTCATAAGAGTATATTTATCTGTGCCGGATGGATTCATTATAATGAAGATTTATCGGAATTTTAGAAATTGGCGTGAAATTACTGAAAATAATCCAATGACGGGGGGAACCGTTCCGGACTTTTAATCAAATTTTACAGAAGAACGGATTGCCGGCGGTCTGGAAACAGCATAACAAAAACTGTTTAAAAGAAGTTTAAATGACTATTAAAGACATCCGGAAAACTCTTTCCGAGGCGCGATTTAAAGTAAATGAGAAGTCTACATAAGATAAATTAATAAACCAATCATGCTTTTTTATGGATAAAACTGTATCTTTGTGCCCTATTATTGGAGATATAGATAACAACAAAAAATCAAACAAATAACTAGAAAAATGGCACAAGAAGACGTTTTCAAGAAACTTGTTTCACACTGTAAAGAGTATGGTTTTGTATTCCCGTCAAGTGAAATTTATGACGGACTGGGCGCCGTATACGATTACGGACAGATGGGTGTGGAACTGAAGAACAATATCAAACAGTACTGGTGGCAGAGCATGGTGCTCCTGCACGAGAACATTGTAGGCATCGACTCGGCTATCTTCATGCACCCTACCATCTGGAAAGCTTCCGGACACGTAGACGCGTTCAACGACCCGTTGATTGATAACCGTGACTCCAAGAAACGCTATCGTGCCGATGTGCTGATTGAAGACCAGATTGCCAAATACGACGAAAAAATCAATAAGGAAGTAGCCAAGGCTGCCAAGAAATTCGGTGACGCTTTCGACGAGGATCAGTTCCGTAGCACCAACACCCGCGTACTGGAACACCAGGCCAAACGTGACGCGCTGCATGAACGTTACTCAAAAGCGATGAATGCCGGTCCGGACTTGAACGAACTCCGTCAGATTATTCTGGACGAAGAAATCGTCTGTCCGATTTCGGGTACCAAGAACTGGACTGAAGTCCGTCAGTTCAACCTGATGTTCTCTACTGAAATGGGTTCAACTTCAGAAGGTTCGATGAAGGTATACCTCCGTCCGGAAACCGCTCAGGGTATTTTCGTAAACTACCTGAACGTACAGAAGACCGGCCGTATGAAAGTACCGTTCGGTATCGCACAGATTGGTAAGGCGTTCCGTAACGAAATCGTGGCCCGCCAGTTCATCTTCCGCATGCGTGAGTTCGAACAGATGGAAATGCAGTTCTTCGTAAAACCGGGAACTGAACTCGAATGGTTCCAGAAATGGAAAGAAACCCGTCTGAAATGGCACAAGGCACTGGGCTTCGGTGACGACCATTACCGCTATCACGACCACGAGAAACTGGCTCACTACGCCAATGCCGCTACCGACATCGAGTTCCTGATGCCGTTCGGTTTCAAGGAAGTGGAAGGTATCCATAGCCGTACCAACTTCGACCTGAGCCAGCATGAGAAATATTCCGGCAAGAGCATCAAGTATTTCGATCCGGAAATCAACGAAAGCTACACTCCGTACGTCATCGAGACTTCTATTGGTGTAGACCGTATGTTCCTGAGCGTAATGAGCGCCGCCTACCATGAAGAGACACTGGAAAACGGCGAAACCCGCGTAGTGCTGAAACTTCCTGCTGCTCTGGCTCCGGTGAAACTGGCTATCATGCCGCTGGTGAAAAAAGACGGTCTGCCTGAAAAGGCCCGCGAAATCATGGACGACCTGAAGTTCCACTTCCATTGCCAGTACGATGAAAAGGATTCTATCGGCAAACGTTACCGCCGTCAGGATGCTATCGGTACTCCGTACTGTATTACCATCGACCACCAGACATTGGAAGACAACTGCGTAACCCTGCGTAACCGTGACACCATGGAACAGGAACGTGTGGCTATCTCAGATTTGAATAACATCATTGCCGACAAGGTAAGCATTACCAGTCTGCTGAAAACATTGCAGTAATTGATTATATGAGTAAACAGATTCTTTGGCTGGTTGCCCTGCTGGTTTCCTTTTCTATCGGATTAAGTTCTTGCGCGGAAGACACTCCGACGGCCGATCCGTATGAAAACTGGCAGGCACGTAACGAGCACTATATTGATTCGATAGCGACCGTAGCTACAACCAACGCATCGGGAAACTGGGAACGAATATTGAATTATAAGATTCAAGAATCAACCGGAGGAACGAATCTGGGTGGTTACGACGTTGACCAGTATGTTTATATGGAAATACTGGAACCAGCCGTCGCCGACGGTATCGCTCCTTTATTTACAGATAGCGTATCGGTCTATTATCGGGGAGAACTGATAAACGGTGAGGTCTTCGATGAAAGCTATTCAGGAGAGTTGAATACAGAGGTGCATGAACCGACGACGTTCGCCTTACAGGCTACAACGACCAACGGTCTGACCGACGGACTGATTGTCGGTTGGGTAACGGCTTTGCAACAAATGAAAGAAGGTATGCGGGTCCGTCTGTATATCCCGGCCAATTTGGGCTATGGCTCACAAAGCAAGACTTCCATTCCGGCATACTCTACGCTGATATTCGACCTGAAACTGGAGAAGGTGATTCACCCGATAGGACCTGACGGTCGTAGCCGGGCGCTACAGGAAGAATAGAATTTTTCTTTGCGAAGCAAAATAAGCTGGCTCCGGATGCCGGTGAAAATCTTTCTACATCAGAGAGTTTCCACCGGTTCCGGAGTTTTTTTTGTGTCTGTTTTTCCCGATTCTTTTGTCGGTTTGTCCGATATGTCCTATCTTTGCGGAAATTAAAACGAAACGGAATTGGGACGTATCTTTCAGACATACTGCTTGTTGGTAGCCAGCATCCTGATGTTGGCCGTAGCGGTTTTTCCCCATCACCATCATGCGGAACGTCTGTGTCTGAAGTCTGATTGGTGTACCTGTACGTCCGATGCTTCCTGCGAGGGGCATTGTACACATTCCCCCAATACAGATAATCACGAGTGTACGATTTCGTGCGCCACCCATTTCGCATTCGGTCATCAGCAACTCTCGCGTTCCGATGTTTCTCCTGATTTTACCTTTTCTTTTCTGATTTATCCGATGTTGAGTCTGCTGGAATATTTTCAGACAGGCGTTATTCGAATCGGTAATTCTGATTCCATTTATATAGAAAAGCTGCACAGCCGTCAGTGGATGGCTGCATGGGGGCTTCGTGCGCCTCCTGTTTTCCTTCGCTCTTGAAAAACAACCAGGTTACGAATGCCGTCGGGCATCGGATGAAAGAAACCTGGTTGCAGGGTTAGTTCATTAATTTTGTCACGAAGGAAAACTTTTATTATCAACCATGAAGAAATTTTTTATAGGAGGAGCCTTGTTGCTGTTTATACTAGGCTCTTGTAACAGCCACGCCGGACACAATCACGACCATGAGGCAGAAGGTCACGACCACGAAGCGGAAGCACCGCACGGACACGATGAACATGAACACGGAAATGAACCGGCCGGACATTCGGACGAAATCAGTCTGCCGGCCGCCAAGGCCGAAGCAGCAGGAGTAGTGGCCGAAACGGTCAATCCCGCTCCGTTCCGTCAGGTGATTCCGGTGAGCGGACAGATTCTGGCGGCACAAGGCGATGACGCGACGGTAGTGGCTACCACCTCCGGAGTCGTATCGTTTGCCCGGAAACTGACAGAAGGTATGCAGGTAGGTAAAGGTAACCCGTTGGTTTACCTGACCGGTGAACATCTGCAGGAAGGCGACCCGGCACGGAAAGCGGAAATTGCCTATCGCGCAGCCAAAGAGGAATACGAACGTGCCGCCAAACTGGTGGACCGCCAGATTGTTTCCAAAAAGGATTTTAATGCTATCCGCGAAGCATATGAGAACGCCCGGATAGCTTACGAAGCCCTGGCACCCGGCGGTGCCGGCAAAGGAACGGCGGTAACCGCTCCAATGGGCGGTTATCTGAAGAATTGCCTGGTGAAGGAAGGCGATTACGTGAGTGTGGGACAACCGTTGATGAGCATCACCCAGAACCGTCGTCTCCAGTTGAAGGCGGAAGTTTCCGAACGTTATTATACTGCCTTGAAGCAGATAACTTCGGCCAACTTCAAGACCCCGTATGACAACCGGGTATACGAACTGGAACAATTGAAAGGTCGGCTTCTTTCCTATGGAAAGACTTCCGGAGACGCCTCGTTCTACCTGCCTGTCGTATTCGAATTCGACAATTGCGGCGATATGGTACCGGGGTCTTTTGTAGAAGTCTATTTGCTTGGAACTCCACGTACCGATGCCATCAGTCTGCCCTGGCCGGCCATTACCGAAGAACAGGGATTAAACTTCGTCTACGTGCAACTGGATGCCGATTGTTACCGGAAGCAGGAAGTGAAGCTGGGAGCTTCCGACGGTAAACGTGTAGAGATTCTGTCCGGTTTAAAAGGGGGTGAAAAGGTCGTTGTACAGGGAGCTATCCATGTGAAACTGGCTTCTGCCAGCAATGCCATTCCGGCACATACCCATCAGCATTAATCCACTTTTTTATCCTTTTGAGCTATGTTGAATAAAATCATACGATTCTCTTTGCAGAACCGTCTGCTTGTACTGGTAGCTTCGGTCCTGCTCTTGATTGGAGGGACTTACACCGCTTTCCATACGGAAGTGGATGTATTCCCCGATTTGAACGCTCCTACGGTAGTTGTCATGACCGAAGCCAACGGAATGGCCGCCGAAGAAGTGGAGCAGCTGGTGACTTTCCCCATCGAGACCGCGGTGAATGGAGCCACGCATGTACGCCGTGTACGTTCTTCGTCTACTACCGGATTCTCGGTCGTGTGGGTAGAATTCGATTGGGATACAGACATCTACCTGGCCCGCCAGATTGTATCCGAGAAACTGGCTACCGTGGGCGAAGACCTGCCAGACAATGTAGGAAATCCTACGCTGGGACCGCAATCGTCCATCCTGGGTGAGTTGCTGATTGTAGGCTTGACGGCCGACAGTACTTCCATGCTTGATTTACGTACCTTGGCCGACTGGACCATCCGTCCGCGCCTGCTCTCTACCGGCGGCGTAGCGCAAGTGGCCGTTCTGGGAGGCGACATCAAAGAATATCAGGTATTGCTGCATCCCGAACGCATGAAACACTACGGTGTGACACTGGGCGAAGTTATGGAAGTTACCCGCAACATGAACCAGAATACCAACGGTGGAGTGATTTATGAATACGGTAACGAATACATTGTACGTGGCGTACTTTCTACCAACGATGTACGTGAAATGAGCCGGGCGGTCATCAAACGGGTGAACGGAGTACCGGTAGTACTGGAAGACATTGCCGACGTGAAAATCGGTGCCCAGCAACCGAGGCTGGGATTGGCTTCCGAAAAAGGGAAACCGGCGGTGCTGGTCACCGTTACCAAACAACCGAATACGGGTACCATCGAACTGACAGAGCGTCTGGAGGCAGCATTGAAAGACCTTCAGAAGAATCTTCCGCCCGATGTACATGTCTCTACAGACATTTTCCGCCAATCCCGCTTCATCGAAAGCTCCATCAGCAATGTGCAGACTTCCTTGTATGAAGGAGCGCTCTTTGTGGTAATCGTATTGTTCCTTTTCCTGGCCAATACACGTACTACGCTTATTTCTTTGGTTACCTTGCCACTTTCGCTCGTAGTAGCTATTCTGGTACTTCATTACATGGGTTTGAGTATCAACACCATGAGTCTGGGAGGTATGGCCATTGCCATCGGTTCGCTGGTAGACGATGCTATCGTCGATGTAGAAAATGTGTGGAAACACCTGCGTGAAAACCGTCTGTTGCCCGAAGGTAGCCGGAAACCGGTGCGCGAAGTGGTGTTCAACGCTTCCCGTGAGGTGCGTATGCCTATTCTGAACTCTACCCTGATTATCGTGGTCAGCTTCGTACCCTTATTCTTCCTGAGCGGTATGGAAGGACGTATGCTGGTTCCGCTGGGCATCGCGTTCATCGTTTCCCTGTTCGCTTCTACCGTAGTGGCACTGACGTTGACTCCGGTGCTCTGTAGCTACCTGTTGGGACGGAATTACCGGAAAGAAGGTTTGCCGAAAGAGGCTTTTGTAGCCGTCTGGCTGAAGAAGCATTACGAGAAGGCATTGGTATGGGCCTTGTCGCACAAGCGTTGGGTGTTGGGGAGTACCTTTACCCTGTTTGTGGTGGCCGTAGGGTGTTTCTTTACCCTGGGACACAGCTTCCTGCCTTCCTTCAACGAAGGTTCGTTCACCATCAATATCAGTTCTTTGCCGGGTATTTCTCTGGAAGAGTCCGACAAAATCGGTCGTCAGGCCGAAGAGTTGTTGCTCTCCATCCCCGAAATCCAGACCGTAGCCCGCAAGACGGGACGTGCGGAACTGGACGAACATGCGCTGGGCGTGAATGTATCGGAAATTGAAGCGCCTTTCGAATTGAAAGACCGTTCACACGCCGAAGTGCTGGCCGAAGTACGCCGGAAACTCTCGGTGCTGACCGGAGCAAACATCGAAATCGGCCAGCCCATCAGCCACCGTATCGACGCCATGCTGAGCGGTACACAGGCCAGTATCGCCATCAAGTTGTTCGGCGATGACCTGAACCGGATGTTCACCATCGGTAACCAGATAAAGGATGCGATAGCCGATGTGGAAGGCATAGCCGACCTGAACGTGGAACAGCAGATAGAGCGTCCGGAGCTGAAAATTGTCCCGAAACGGGAGATGCTGGCGAAGTATGGTATCTCCTTGCCGCAATTCAATGAATTCGTACAGGTGAACATGGCCGGCGAAGTGGTGTCGCAAGTCTATGAACAAGGAAAGGCTTTCAATCTGGTAGTCCGTTCGAGCGAAGATAACCGGGGTTCGATGGACCGTATCAAGGACCTGATGATAGACGACGCCGAAGGAAACAAGGTACCCTTGCTGAACGTAGCCGATGTGGTTTCTGCCATGGGACCGAATACCGTCAACCGGGAGAATGTGAAACGGAAGATTGTGATTTCGGCCAATACCAGCGGGCGTGACCTGCGGAGCGTAGTCAACGACATCCAGGAACGTGTAGACCACAAAATCCAGTTGCCCGAAGGTTATCACGTGGAATACGGCGGTCAGTTCGAGAGCGAACAGGCAGCCAGCAACACGTTGTTGCTTACGTCGCTGATGAGCATCGTGGTCATCTTCCTGTTGCTTTATATGCAATTCCACCATGTAGCCCAGAGCGGGGTCATTCTGCTGAACCTGCCGCTGGCTCTGATTGGAGGTGTCTTCGCCCTGTTGCTGACTTCGGGTGAGGTCAGTATACCGGCCATCATCGGATTTATCTCCCTGTTCGGTATCGCTACCCGTAACGGTATGCTGCTCATCAGTCACTACAACCTGTTGCGTGAGGAGCAAGGCATGGGAGTCCGCCAGAGCATCGTGCAAGGCTCGCTCGACCGTCTGAATCCGATTCTGATGACGGCACTTTCATCGGCACTGGCTCTGATACCGCTGGCCTTGCGTGGAGACCTTCCTGGCAATGAAATCCAGAGTCCGATGGCGAAAGTCATCTTGGGAGGGTTGTTGACTTCCACGTTCCTGAACGCTTTCGTCATCCCGATTGTGTATGAATGGATGCACCGGAAAGAGATAACCGATAACGAATTACCGAATAAAGAATAACGTATGAAACGATACCTGATATGGGGCCTCGGACTGATGTGTTGCGCATCGTCCGTACAGGCCCAGCAAATAGAAGAGATTCTGCAATCCGTAGCACAGAACAATGTGGAACTGCAGGCCCGCCAGCAGGAACTGGAGGCCGCCGGACTGGAAATCAAGATGCAGAACAGTCTGGAAGACCCGAGTGTAGAATATAGTCCGTTTTTCCGGAAAGGAGAAAACGGTATGACCAGCTCTGAACTGGTGGTAAAGCAAGGATTCGATTTTCCTACCGTCTATGCGGCACGAGGAAAGGCCGGCAAACTCCAGCGTTCGGCCCTGGAACGCCAGTGGGACGCGGCCCGTCAGGAGGTGTTGCTCCAGGCCAAGAACCTGTGCCTGGACCTGGTTTTATACAATCAGACCCGTGAATTGCTGGAAGAGCGCAAGAAGAATGCCGATGAGATGCTGGCCTTGTTCGAGAAGCGCTTGCAGGAAGGCGACGCGAACATCCTGGAAGTGAACAAAATCAAGATGGAACGGATGAACGTACAGACCGAGGTAGCTCAGAACATGGCGGCGCACCGTACCGCCTTGCAACAATTGCTGGCATTGAACGGCAACCGTCCGCTGAATTTCTCGTCCGACCGTTATCCGCGGACGGAGGCTCCAGCCGATTTCAATGCTTTGTACGATGAAGTGATGGCTTCGGATGCCCAACTTCAGGCGGCAAACATGGAAGCGCAGGCGGCCGAGCAGGTGGTACAGGTGAACAAGCAGAACTGGTTGCCGAAGCTGGAGGTGGCCTATCGCCGGAATACGGACATGAGCGAAAGCAGCAACGGTTTCCTGATAGGGGGAAGCCTGCCACTCTATTCGAGCCAACGGAAACTGAAAATAGCCCGTGCCCAGGCACTCAGCGCCCGTCTGACGTTGGATGATGCCCGTCTGCAACGCGAAGCGGCCTTGCACGGACAATTCAACGAATTGTGTCGTCTGAAAGAAGCGATGGACGTCTATGATATTCCATTGATGCATGAGACACTCCGCATGCTGCACGACGCGGTGGTGGCAGGCCAGCTTTCCATCATCGAGTTTTATGTAGAGACGGAAAATGTCTACCAGAACCTGCAGGCATACATGAGCCTGGAAAACCAGTACCAGAAGTTGCTGGCCGAGGTGTACCGTTGTCGGTTGTAAGGATTCTTCGTTGGAGAGAATAAGAAACGTCCCGTTTGCGAGGTATGGTACCTTGCAGACGGGACGTTACAGTTATTTCAGGCCGTTCTTTTGAAGTAGTTCTTCGATTTCGTTGGCGCTGATGGAAGAGCGTTCCCGGGCTCTGCCTGTGTTATGGCAGATTTGTAATCTGCCATATTCCATCACTTGCGTAGTTATCATACCGCAGATTACAAATCTGCGGTAACGTTTAAAGGCAAAGATAATATTCTATCTTGAAAAGATAAACATTTGGAGGGATATATCGGATTTTTCCAGTAGAATTTCCTTTTATCCTTCTCTCTGAATGACTTGTCAACCAATAACTTTTCCGGATTTTTTGTATGTTACTTTTTATTCGTACCTTTGTCCGCTGATTAAATCATAGCATATAGGTACATGAGAACATTCCGTTTATATTTCCTTTGTCTGCTTTGTTTGTCGGTGTCCGGTGTTTCGGCCCAAGTAGGTAAAAAGGTACTTGATATTTTAAATGGAGACAGCCTGCCTACACCGGCAACAGTTGTAACCATAGACTCTGATTCCGTAAGCCTTCAGAATATGCGGAACGAACTGGCGGCCGCCCGCCTGAATGAAGCCAATCTCCGCATGGAAATCGAGCAGATGAAGCTGGCTACATATACGGCCGATTCGGTAAAACTGGCTAGACAGAGACATCGTATCGACTCTTTACGCCAGGTAACCAAAGGTGTCCCCGTAGTAGTAGACGACGATACCTTGTTCTATTTTTATGCCAAACGAGGAGGACATACACCACAACAACGTGCTGAAAATGTAGCACATGACATTACGGCGTTAGGTAAACGTTTTAACCTGAAGCCCGATTCTCTCTATATAGAGAGCAGTGATATCGTAACAGACGTGATGTATGACAACAAGGTAATTGTTTCTTTTACAGACCAAGACGGGTTATGGGAAGGCTGTACACGTGACCAACTGGCAGCCAACAACCGCCTCATCATTCTGGAAAAGCTCAAGGTAATGAAAGAGGAACATGGTTTACTTCAATTGTGCAAACAGGTGGCTTATTTCGTATTGGTGCTGGTGGGACAATTCTTGCTATTTTGGGGAACAAACTGGCTGTTCCGCAAAATAAAGGTACGAATTGTACGGTTAAGAAACACTCGGTTGAAGCCTTTCTCCATCCAGGATTACGAATTGCTGGATACCCACAAACAGGTAAAACTATTGATATTCCTGGCCAATCTGGTGCGTTATGCTTTCATGTTCCTGCAATTATTATTGACGGTTCCACTACTGTTCTCCATTTTTCCACAGACCAAGAACTTGGCCTATCAGTTGTTTTCCTACATCTGGAATCCGGTGAAGAGCATCCTGACAGGTATTGTTTCATATATTCCTAACCTGTTCACTATCTTCGTTATCTGTTTGTCTATCAAATACCTGGTACGTCTGTTCCGATACCTGGCCGGCGAAGTACAATCCGAGCGGTTAAAACTGCGTGGCTTCTATCCCGACTGGGCTATTCCTACCTATCACATTATCCGGTTTCTGCTTTACGCTTTTATGATAGCGATGATTTATCCGTATCTGCCGGGTTCCAATTCGGGTGTCTTCCAAGGTATATCCGTCTTTGTGGGTCTGATTGTTTCGCTGGGGTCGAGTACGGTTATCGGGAATATCATTGCCGGACTGGTCATTACCTATATGCGTCCTTTCAAGATAGGCGACCGTATCAAACTGAACGATACGACCGGAAATGTCGTAGAGAAAACTCCGCTGGTAACCCGTATCCTTACGCCTAAAAACGAAGTAGTAACCATTCCTAATTCGTTTGTCATGTCTTCACACACGGTGAACTTCAGCCAGTCGGCCCGTGAATATGGACTGATTATCCATTCGGAAGTAAGCATCGGTTATGATGTGCCCTGGAGAGTCGTAAACAAACTATTGATTGAGGCAGCACTTAACACACCGGGAGTTGTTGACGATCCGCGTCCTTTCGTACTATCGACTTCACTCAGCGACTGGTATCCGGTATATCAGGTAAATGCCTATATCAAGAATGCCGATGATCTGGCCCAGATTTATTCGGACCTTCATCAGAATATCCAGGACCGTTTCAATGAAGAAGGCGTTGAAATCATGTCACCGCATTACATGGCCGTACGCGACGGAAACGCATCTACCATTCCGCCCAAGGAAGAAACAACATTGGAAGAGTAATGGGCTATACGGACTGTTAAATTCCCAAAACATCCAGGCGAATGAATAAAAACGTCCGGACAAATGAATGAAAACGTGAGCATGTTTTGATTTATTTGTCCGGACGTTTTTTTTAATTTAATTTTTAACAATTCGAACGCTCTGTAGCAAGAGAACCGATAAATAATTCCCGAGTATTCGGCCTCTTTATCGGTATATTAGAAACCGTTTTGATGAAGGGAACATTGAAATAACTCGGACTGAAAGTTGAAACGGGAACAAGTTTTTTGTACTTTTGCGTGTCATATTTTAAAAAGGAGAGAGAAATGCCATTAAATTTACCCGATAAACTTCCTGCCATAGATTTACTGAAGGAAGAGAATATTTTCGTCATCGACAATTCGAGAGCCAGTACACAGGATATCCGTCCGCTGAAGATTGTGATACTGAACCTGATGCCCCTGAAAATCACGACAGAAACTGATTTGATTCGTCTGTTGTCTAACTCCCCGCTACAGATAGAGGTGAGTTTCATGAAACTGAAGAGTCATACGTCCAAGAATACGCCCATTGAACACATGAAAGCGTTTTACCGTGATTTCGAATTGATGCGTAACGAGAAATACGATGGCATGATTATTACCGGCGCACCCGTAGAACACCTGGAATTCGAAGATGTGAACTACTGGGATGAGATTCAGGATATATTCAACTGGACCCGCTCTCATGTCACTTCCACTTTCTATATCTGTTGGGCTGCCCAGGCCGGATTGTATCACCATTATGGCATTCCGAAATATCCGTTGGATAAAAAGATGTTCGGTATTTTTGAGCATCACATTTGTAAAGGATTCCAGCAGTTACCTATTTTCCGAGGATTCGATGATGTGTTCTTTGTACCGCATAGCCGTCATACCGAAGTACGTCGGGAAGATATCGAGAAGCATCCGGAACTTCAGATTATTTCCGAGTCGGACGATTCGGGTGTACATATCGTAATGGCACGGGGCGGACGTGAGTTTTACGTAACCGGACATTCCGAATATTCACCCTATACTCTTGACACGGAATATCGTCGGGATTTAGGAAAGGGACTTCCTATTGACATGCCTAAAAACTATTACCGCGACAATGACCCGGAAAAAGGCCCGTTGGTACGTTGGCGGAGTGTAGCCAATCTGTTGTTCTCCAACTGGATGAACTATTACGTTTACCAGGAAACTCCTTATGACATCAATCTGATTAAATAATTCATGAAGAAACAACGTCCTATCGAACTGTTGGCTCCGGCTAAGAATCTGGAGTGTGGCATTGAGGCTATCAATCACGGAGCCGATGCTGTCTATATCGGTGCGCCCCGTTTCGGGGCTCGGGCTGCCGCCGGAAACTCCTTGGAGGATATCGCAGAGCTGGTAAAGTATGCCCATCTGTACCGGGTGCGTATTTATGTGACGGTCAATACCATCCTCCGTGACGAAGAGCTCAAGGAAACCGAAGAAATGATATGGGATTTGTATCGGACAGGTGTAGATGCCTTGATTGTACAGGATATGGGGATTACTCGTTTGAACCTCCCCCCTATTCCACTCCACGCCAGTACGCAGATGGACAACCGGACTCCGGAAAAAGTGAAGTTTCTGGCCGAAGCCGGATTCCGTCAGGTAGTATTGGCCCGTGAACTTTCGCTCAACGAAATCAGCCGTATTCATCAGACTTGTCCGGATATTCCACTGGAAGTGTTTGTACACGGAGCGTTATGTGTCAGCTATAGCGGACAATGTTATGTGAGCCAGGCTTGTTACGGACGTAGCGCCAATCGGGGAGAATGTGCCCAGTTTTGCCGCTTGGGGTTCGATTTGGTGGATGCCGATGGAAAGACGATAGCCAAGAACAAACATCTGCTCTCACTCAAAGATATGAACCAGAGCGAGAATCTGGAAGCTTTATTGGATGCAGGGGCTTCTTCGCTCAAGATAGAAGGACGGTTGAAAGAGGTGTCGTACGTAAAGAATGTAACGGCGTATTACCGCCAGAAACTGGATGCCATCCTGAAACGACGGAAAGAATACGTACGGGCCTCATCGGGTACGGTAAAACTGACCTTCAAACCTCAACCGGAAAAGAGTTTCAGCAGAGGATTTACGGATTATTTTCTGCATGGACGTAATCCGGGAATCTTCTCGTTCGATACGCCGAAATCGTTGGGTGAAGAAGTGGGCTTTGTCAAGGAAATCCGAGGAAACTATCTGACGGTAGCGGGAGTAAAACCATTCAGCAACGGTGACGGACTTTGCTACCTGGATGAACAAGGACGCCTGCAGGGGTTCCGGGTGAATCGGGTAGAAAACAACAAACTTTATCCTCAAGAGATGCCTCGCCTGAAACCGAAAACCCGCCTGTACCGGAATTATGACCAAGAGTTTGAAAAGCTGATGCAAAAGAAATCGGCAGAGCGTAAGATTTCGGTCTCCATGTATCTGGAGGAAAATAATTTCGGATTCACACTGACCCTGTCTGACGAGGACAAGAACCGGGTGAGTGTGACACTGGTACGCGAGAAGGAACTGGCCCGGGTTCCACAAGAAGATAATCTACGGAACCAACTGGGGAAACTGGGAAATACACCATTCGAGCTGGAAGCGGTGGAACTCCGGTTGACGGACAATTGGTTTATCCCCTCTTCCGAACTTTCTGATTTGCGCCGTCAGGCTGTCGAAAAATTACTGGAAGCACGCCATATCACTTACCCGCAGGAGCGTGCGAGCTGGATGGAAACAAAACATGCCTTTCCGGCAAAGGAACTGACTTATCTGGGAAATGTCATGAACCAGGAAGCCGAAACTTTCTACCGGCAACATGGAGTAGAGCGTATAGCTCCAGCTTTCGAAAAAGAACAACCGAAAAAGGCTGTCCTGATGTTCTGCAAGCATTGCATCAGATACAGTATGGGATGGTGCCCAACTCACCATCGGATACGCTCACCTTATCGGGAACCGTTTTTCCTGGTAAGCAGTGACGGACGACGTTTCCGGTTACAATTCGATTGTAAGGTCTGCCAAATGCGTGTACAGGCCGAAGAATAAAGGAAAGAATAAAAGAAAGAACTTATGTGGCAGTGGGGTAAATATCTGGTATGTCTGTTGTTACTGGTAGTCGGAATAACATCTTGTTATTATCGGACTGCCTTACCTACTCATGTTGAGGAAGAAGGAGAAGAAGAAACATCTGCGCTTGACTTGCCGGGACGTCCGTATGCCTTGAGCAGCAATTTCAAGGTAACGGCTGATACCTTGTGGTTGCATCAGTTACCCTTCACAGATTCGCTTCCGGTATTGAAAGACAATGAACTGGTAGTGGCGGAACTAGCTATCCACGCAGAAGATCCGGTTGATACGGTTTGGGTAAAAGTGGCCCGTGACCAGGAAACCATCGGTTGGTTGCGTGAAAGCCAGTTGTTGGAAAATATCGTACCCATTGACCCGATTTCACAATGTATCCACCTGTTCAGCGATACGCATACGTTGTATTTTTTCCTGATTCTGGCTCTCTTTTTTCTGACTTTCGCTTACCGGGCCATGAAACGCAAGAAAACCAAACTGATTTGGTTGAACGACATTGACAGTATATTCCCCATCATGCTTTCCTGGTTGCTGGCTTGTTCGGCTACCTTGTATAACAGCATGCAATACTTTGTTCCGCAGACCTGGGAACGCTATTATTATGACCCGTCACTGAATCCATTCGATTTGCCGTTGATATTAGGATTGTTTGTATTGAGTGTATGGTGTATTTTTCTGATGGGGGTTGCTTTGCTGGATGATTTGTTTCACCAAACGACGTTCGAAGTAGCTTTCTTCTATCTTATCGGACTGGCTTCGTGCTGTATTTTCTTGTATATTTTCTTTACATACGTTTGGATTTATGCTGCTTACATGTGTCTTATCGGTTATACTTATTGCTGTTTCCGCTGGCTGAAACATGCCAACAGCTATCCCTATGCCTGTGGTGCCTGTGGTGCCAAAATGCGTTCCAAAGGAATCTGCCCTCATTGTGGAGCAATCAATGAATAATCACATAATAAACAAACACCGTTTCCATCGTCCTTAACAGGTTGACAGAAACGGTGCTTATTATATTGAATGTGAAAAACTATCAGAACCGGCAACGAAGGTCGATACCGATTTGAAGCGGACGACCGTATTGAGCAAAGCCTCGGTTCATGGTCTGGAAGTAAAAGGCTTCATATTTTTTGTCTAATGCATTGTTTATCCAAAGTGCCACCTGACCGTTTCCCTTGTTGAAATCGATACGACCGTTCAAGGTACCATATAGTGCCTGACTGGCATCGTTCTTCTCGGTCCAATAGATTCGTCCTGCAGCCTTGTAGTTGGCATTTACCGTGATATTATCGAGGAATGAGACTGATTTCAAAGAAAATACGTATTGTCCTCCTATCGTGAAAGTATGCTTTGGAACGAAAGGAACATAATGTCCGTTGTAATTTTCAGAATCACTCAATACATAATCCGTAAAGGTAGCATAAGTATAGCCATAGTTTCCGTTCAGACTAAACGCATCGGTAATCTGGGTACGGAAAGCTGCTTCAGCACCGAGGCTACGGCTTTTTCCGGCATTAACGGTGATACGTCCCAAACCGCTTTCGGCAAAACGTGAAATCTGCTGATCATGAGTATCCATGTAAAAAGCAGCCACATCCAGTTGGAGCCGGTTATCGAACAAGGTCAGATGAGAACCGATCTCGTAATTCCAGGAATATTCCGGCTTATAAAGTGTAGTGGCCTTTACATCGGTCTCTGTCTCTGTTGACATCTGTTGCAGAATACCTATAATCTTATCTTTGGTATCTTGTGGAATCATCGGAACCTGATTGACTACCGGAATAGTAGCATCGGCAACATCTTTCATGATACCGGTCTGCATATCTTTTTGCAGGACATCCGAAAACATCTGGATATTATATCCTCCCGAACGGTATCCTTTGGAAACAGTCGCATAAATGTTGTTTTGTGAGTCAAAGTTGTATTGCAAAGAAAACTTCGGAAGAAGCTGCAGGTAATCATGGTTGATTTCACCGACATATTCCTTACTGGTCTGGTAATCGGCTTTCGGCACCATATCAATGGTGATGTTCATCGGAGTCAACACTCCACTCAATCCGTAGGTATGGACAAAATCATATCCGGTATTATATTTCAGTTTCAGTTTTTCGTAATCCAGACGGAGACCTGCGGTGAAAGATAATCCTTCCAGACCAAACAAATCATTGAATGTAGACTGATGGAAAATGGCCCCATTCAGAATCGGTGTATCGAAATCACCACCGATATAAAGTTCCTCCCCCTGAATCTCATCGCTGAAGACCATGGTCATATTCATTCCTCCCTGCGATATATTGGGCATATATTGGTTACCATAAGTATTGATGGTAGCGTTCAGCCACGCAATACCGTCTTTGCGGAAAGTAACCGGTCCTTGGGTATGCAACGCCTGATAAAATCCGCTTGCTCCGGTAGTCCATTGCCAACGTTTTCCCGGCTTTGATTTCAAAACCAGTTCTTCACTGATGGTTTTGGCATTCTGCTTCTGCATCATGGTATAAAGGTCCTGCGAAGTAAAATCCTGATCCAAATCCATCTGGTCATAGAGATATTGGAATCCAGTAACACTGCTTAGAATGAAATTGTCAGCCTGATGCTCGAAGTTCAAGCCAGCATTGAGCAAGTTACGCTTGTAACCACATTCGTTGTTATAATCTATTTTATTCAGATAGTCGGCACGGTCTTCTTCTTTTCCGTCTGTACGACCTACATAGGTATACGGGTATCCTCCCTGATTGGTGTATTCATAATTGACTGTCAAGTCCAGCTTACTGTTTTCGGTAGGCAGGTAGATGGCACGGATACGTCCGCCAAATTCATCATCGACATCAATTCTTTTGCCATTGAACTGATTCTTGAAAAATCCGCCTTTATGCTCATAGAATGCTCCGGCCGAGAAAGCAAACTGAGATGAAATACGGTGATAGTGTGTTACGGAAGCCTTGTAGTTGTTATAGGTTGCCGCACTCAGACGTAGGTCGGTACCTTGGTAAGAAAACGGTGATTTGGTAAAAATACGGATAAGTCCTCCCATGGTATTACGTCCGTAAAGAGTACCTTGCGGACCACGCATCACATCGATCCGTTCAATGTCCGAGTAGTTGAAATCGAAGGCGGACTTATCGATGAACGGAATGTTGTCAACGTACAAACCAACCGCAGGGGTATTAATACGAGAACCGATGCCTCGCACATACATGGAAGTAGTCAGTTTAGAGCCATAATCAGGAATGAACAGGTTGGGAACCAGCCCGGAAAGTGACTTGACCGAAGTGACAGAACTTTTTCTCAAATCGTTCTGTGAGAAAGAGGTCGCCGACACAGCCTGCTGGCGTAAACGGTTGTTCTCTTTCGGAGTAGCAATAACCACTACTTCTTCAATGTCAATGACTTTGGTTGTATCTTTCGGGATCACATGTTCTGTATCAGCCGGAGAAGCAGCCGCAACGGTTGCGGCAACAGCTACCAGCGGAGTCAATACTGTACGTCTCTTCATCATTTTTCTTTCAAGAATGTATTTAAGTAATTCGGGTGCAAAGAAAAGACAAAGCAAAAAAACGTACAATCCTAATTTATGAGGATTCTTGCAGAATCTAAAAAAACAATATGTGATAATCATTCTTGTTTTTCAAAGGAGAATGATTATCACATACTCTATTAAAAACTGACTATCAGATAATTCCTTTACGAATAGCCTCCATTACGTTTGCAGGTGGTCGCTGGGCCAAAAATTCCCGTTTCATAAAATCCATGTAAGGAGCTACATGGTCAAAGAACTGATAATACCCCTGACATAAATAATTGAGACCAAGTTCTCCTTCTTCAGTGGTACAGAAACGGTTTTTGGGACACTCTCCATTACATGCAAAATGATAGGTACACTCTTTACATTGTCGAGGAAGTTTGTCTTGTTTATCTTGCCCGAATTGCAATTGCCGGTTACTGTACATCATTTCTATCAAAGTGTTGGAATAGATATTGCCCAATTTATATTGTGGAAAAACGAAATGGTCGCAGGAATATACATCACCATTGAATTCGATGACTCCCGCATGTCCACAGGTCTTGGCAAGGGTACAGATACCCGGTTGTTCTCCTACCCAATTAGCCAAGGTTGCATCAAACAACTGGATATAAAATTCTCCAACATCGTTTCTGACCCATTCATCGAAAATGGTACACAAGAAGTTCCCCCACTGCTGAGGAGTAATGGAAAAATCGGCCAAAGCTTCTGAGGCTCCCTGTTCATCTACAGCTGCCAGATGACGTCCGTCAGTATGCTGATGCAAGCGTTCCACAATAGGGGCAAACTGGATGTATCTGCAATCAAGCTGCTTGAAGAAATGATAAAAATCCAAGGGGTAGTCGGCATTGAAGTCATTGACTACTGCCATAGCATTCCATTCTACCCGATGTTTTTTCAATAAGTTGATACCCTGCATCACTTTAACAAACGAAGGTTTACCCTGTTTGTTCTTACGGTATTCATCGTGAAACTCCTGTGGTCCGTCAATGGAGATACCCACCAGCCAATTGTTATCATGAAAGAATCTGCACCAGTCGTCGGTCAGCAAAGTTCCATTGGTCTGGATGCAATTATCGATAGTGCGCCCATGGGCATACTTACGTTGCAATTCCATTACCCGTTGATAGAAGGACAAGGGACGCATCAGCGTTTCACCTCCGTGCCATGTGAACAAGACCTGTGGCATGGTTTGCGACTCAATGTATTCTTTAATGAATTTTTCGAGTAATGAATCACTCATGATATGCTTAGGATTCTCCTGGTATAGATTACTTTTTTCCAGGTAATAGCAATATTTGCAAGCCAGATTACAAATGGCTCCTACCGGCTTCGCCATCAGGTAAAGCGGACGGGAAAAAGGGGTGATAGTTGCGGACATCTATTTTGTCTTTGAACGGGTAATAGTTACAATATTCTGTTCAGAACGGATATCTAAACCGATTTGCAATATTCGGAATTTTTATTGACATCTGCAAGGAAATAACAGGAAAGCATGATATGATTAAGAAAACCAGCTTTATCCGATAGTTCGGGGTAGTCTTAGTCACTAAATCCGATCGGCTTCCACATAACCATGCATCACTGCATAAATAGCAAGTCCGGATACCGATTTAATTCCTAGTTTTTCCGTAATGTTTTTCCGGTGAGAAATGACAGTAGTCAGGCTGATATTCAGCTTATCTGCTATTTCTTTATTGATTAATCCCTTGGTTATAAGAATCAACACTTCAATTTCTCTAGGAGATAAATCATGTTCTTGCTGGGTGAAATTAGTAGTAGGAACCGGATGGTGTGTCATTTCGTGTCCATAATTCCGCAGCTGCATGATGGATTTCACCAGTTTCTCTTGTGGCAAACAGAAATTCAACGTCGGTACGCCAATCAATGAAGGTTGTTCTCCGGCGGACAATACAATGGTTTTAGGACGACGTTGCAAAAAAAAGTTACTATGCTCGAAATAGATCTGTGCCGAAACAAAATAATGGGCATACATATCCGGTGTATCATCTATCAATGCTTCGAATGACGGAAATACACGTATCACTGTTACAGGAAGCAGTTCTTCCAGAATCAGACGCAATCCAAGAGCGGTTAAAGTATTATTTTCTAGAATCGCTATTTCGGACATCATACATATCAATCAGTTGAGAAATATATAACTATTTTCTGCTAGTTTTTGTTCAAATAACTGGCTACAGCATCAGCACACCGTTCTCCATCGATACCGGCAGACACAATTCCTCCAGCATAACCGGCTCCTTCACCGCAAGGGAACAACCCCTCTACCGAAACATGCTGCAAAGTTTCGTTGTCACGCACGATACGGACAGGCGAAGAGGTACGGGTTTCCGTAGCAATCATGACGGCATCATTGGTTAGAAAGCCGTGTGAACTTTTCCCGAAAAGCTGGAAACCTTTGCTCAGACGTTCGCTAATGAATTTCGGTAACCAAAAATGCAACGGCGATGAAACCAAGCCTGGACTATAAGATGAATCGGGAAGATCATAGCTCAGCTTCTTGCGGGTAAAATCCACCATCCGTTGGGAAGGAGCCGTCTGTCGCATGTTACCCTGTTGCCAGCAGATTTGTTCCAACCGTTCCTGAAATTGCATCATGGCCAGGGTATGCACTTCATTCTCACCGGTACAAGCAGTACGTTGGATAAGCTCTTCGGTAGCCGCTTCAGCAGAACCGGGAAAAGCTTCACAAGCCTGTAACTGTAAGTCCGGGTTCAGCAAATCTTCTGGACGAATTTCCACCACCATCCCTGAATTACTCCATTGGGTACCTCGGTTGCTTGGGCTCATACCGTTTACAACCAACTGATGCGGTCCACTGGCAGCCGGTACAACGAATCCTCCGGGACACATGCAAAAACTATATACACCCCGGCCTTCTACCTGTTGAACAAAACTGTATTCAGCGGCAGGCAGGTATTTACCTCGGCCGTTCTTATTGTGATATTGAATCTGATCAATCAAGTGGGAAGAATGTTCCAGACGAACACCTACAGCCAGTCCTTTGGCTTCCAACTTTACACCGTTTGCAAACAGCCAACGGTATACATCGCGGGCAGAGTGTCCGGTAGCCAGAATCACCGGTCCGTAAAACGTTTCTCCAGTATGGGTTTCAATACCGATAACCTTGTTCTTTTCGATAATCAACGCATCCATACGAGTCTTGAAATGGACTTCACCTCCGCATTGCAGAATGGTGTTCCGCATATTTTCAATGACTCTGGGTAATTTATCGGTACCGATATGCGGATGAGCATCTATCAGAATGGAAGTACTGGCACCGTGCTGGCAAAATACGTTCAGAATCTTGTCCACACTACCACGCTTCTTACTGCGGGTATAGAGTTTTCCATCGGAATAAGCACCTGCACCTCCTTCACCAAAACTGTAGTTGGATTCAGAATCCACTTTATGTTCCCGACTGATACGGGCCAGGTCTTCTTTCCGTTCACGCACGTTTTTCCCCCGTTCGATGACAATAGGACGGAAACCCAATTCGATAAGACGTAAAGCTGCAAACAGTCCTCCAGGACCGGCTCCGACAACGATAACGACAGGTTTCCCTTCTACATTCGGATAGTCGGTTTTGACATATCTGTCTTCTGTCGGAAGTTCGTTGATGAAAACCTGAAGTTTGACATTGACGAAAATCGTCCGTTGACGGGCATCGATGCTTCGCTTCAGTACACGGATAGCATAAATAGTACGGATATCGAGTCCCTTTTCTTGACTGATATAGCGCTTGAGTGCTTGTTCGCTGGCTGCCTGTTCGGGCAGAATCCGGAGTTGGTATTCGTGAATCATAAAACAGTAGAATTTCGGGGTAAAGTTAGTGAAATTATTTCAGCCGAACAACTGGCGGAAAGCTTCTTCTACTTTTCGTACCGGAACCAGTTCTATCCGAATCTTCTTTCGGTCCAGTCCCTGTAGGTTGTGCTTAGGAATCAACATTCGGGTAAATCCTAATTTCTCGGCTTCGCCGATGCGTTGCTCGATGCGATTGACAGGACGAATTTCCCCACTCAGGCCTACTTCGCCTGCCATACAGACTCCGGTTTCAATTTCCGTATCCATGTTACTGGACAAGATGGCACTGATAACAGCCAGGTCAATAGCTGGGTCGTTTACCTTCAGACCTCCGGCAATGTTCAGAAAGACATCCTTCTGTGCCAATTTGAATCCTACTCGCTTTTCAAGAACAGCCAGCAGCATGTTCATACGTCGTAAATCAAATCCGGTAGCCGAACGTTGCGGCATCCCGTAGGCGGCTGTGCTGACCAGCGCCTGTACTTCTATCAGGAACGGACGGATACCTTCTACAGCTCCAGCAATGGCAATACCGCTCATGCCTTCGTGATCTTGAGTAAGTAGCAATTCTGAAGGATTACTTACCTGGCGTAATCCATCCTGCCTCATTTCATAAATACCCAGTTCGACCGTACTTCCGAATCGATTCTTGATGCTACGCAGAATACGATACATGTAGTGTTGGTCGCCTTCAAATTGAAGCACAGTATCTACAATGTGTTCCAAAACTTTCGGCCCAGCGATACTTCCTTCTTTGTTGATATGCCCGATAAGAATGACAGGAGTACCCGTTTCTTTGGCAAATTTTAGGATAGCTGCCGAACATTCACGAACCTGTACAATACTACCCGGAGACGAATCAATATTTTCGGTAGATATAGTCTGGATAGAATCGATAATGACCAGATCAGGAGCTGTATTTTTAATGTTCGTAAAAATCTGCTCAAGAGAAGTCTCGCAAGCAATCAATACGTTACTGTCGTCCTGATGCGGAATACGGTCCGCACGTAGTTTCAGTTGTCGGGCGCTTTCTTCTCCCGATATATACAATACTTTCTTATCGGTCAACCGAAGAACTGTTTGCAAAATAAGGGTTGATTTTCCGATTCCTGGTTCGCCTCCTATCAATGTTAACGAACCTTGTACCAGTCCGCCTCCCAAGACACGGTTCAACTCATCATCCTGCATATTCATCCGCTGTTCGTCCGATGAAACGATTTCTTTCAGATACTGCGGTTTCGAACGTACAGATTCGATGCCATGTGCCACATGCTTAGCTATCGGAATCTCTTTACGTACCACTTCTTCTACGAAAGTGTTCCACTGGCCGCACGAAGGGCATTTACCAGCCCACTTGGGGGACTCTTGTCCGCAGTTAGTACAAATGTATACCGTTTTTTCTTTTGCCATATTGATGGGGATTTATAATAACTACAAAAATAAAGAAGAAGTTCTTAAAATCTACCTTCTCATTTATCTTACCATAACCACTTCAATAACATCATATAGCGCCTGTTGAATATTATAACAAGTGTATCTGTGCGTTCTCAATAATATCTGTCAAGATAGGTTTAACACCTCCAACAAAACATTCTACAGCAATAACCATTAGAATAAGGCCCATCAGACGCATCATCACGTTATTACCCGTTTCCCCAATAATCCTAACTAATCGGGTTGATAAACGCAAGATAATGTAAGTAAGCAAATAAACTACTGCTATTACAATCACCATCGTCAGTTTTAATGTCCAATTATCCGCATCATCCATCAGAATAATACCATTGGCAATGGCACCAGGTCCACATAACATCGGAATGGAAAGCGGTGTAATGGAAATATCATTTGCATAAGTTTTTATTTCTTCATCCTTCAGTTTGGTATTTGTATACCTTGCCTGTAACATATCATAACCAATCTTCAAAATAATGATACCTGCAGCTATACGAAAACCGTTAGTAGAAATTCCAAAAAACTTGAAAAGGAACTGACCACAGAAAGTAAATGCCATCAAAATGATGAATGAGATTACTGTAGCGCGCTTCACTATATTCTTCCGGTCTTCATCACTCAAACCATTTGTCATGGTCAAAAAAACAGGCATTGTACCCAACGGATTTGTCAACGTAAAAAATGAAGTAAAGCACAAGAGTGCAAAAGGTAAAATAGTATCCATGTTAAGCAGAATTTTATTTGGCAAAAATAAGAAATATACCTTATAAATATCTACTGGATAACAAAAAGAAAGAGAATAACATGAAAAAAGCCCCAGACATCCTTTCGGAATCCGGGGCCTCAAGACGGCGACTACCTA
>UMHI01041456.1_pt1 | contig 80041 bp, 66 predicted proteins | sample 1965481 | NCBI WGS metagenome assembly UMHI01 (sample SAMEA4836093, study PRJEB28245) | human gut metagenome | biome: gut microbiome; material: fecal sample | place: Denmark | collected 2008 | reverse complement strand
CCACCAGCTATTTTGAAAAGCGGCAGGACTTCTTCATCTGCTCAACCCACCGAACCAACAAGGATAAGTGCAGCGGACACTATATCCGGGCTGTCGTGTTGGAACAACTCGTCTGGAAGCACATCCAGGAGGTCATATCGGTGGTTACTCGCTATGAGGCATATTTCCGTTCGGAAATGGAGCAAAAGCTCCGTGTGCAGAGCGAGGAAACCATGCGGTTGTGCAAGAAACGGCTGGCGCAGGCTGAGAGACGAATTGGAGAGCTTGACCGTCTGTTCGTCCGCATTTATGAGGACAATGTAGCCGGAAAGCTGGATGATGAACGCTTCGCCATGATGAGCAAAAACTACACCGAGGAACAGAAAAACCTCAAGACTGAGGTCAAGGATCTGCAACAGCAAATTCACGAACAGGAACAACAGGCAGAGAATATCGAGCAGTTTGTTCAGCGGGTAAAGAGAAATAGCACCCTCACGGAACTGACCCCCTATGCCCTCAGAGAGCTTATCAAGGCGGTCTATGTGGATGCACCTGACAAGTCCAGCGGCAAGCGCAGACAGAAGGTACATATCGAGTACGATCTTGTGGGCTACATTCCCGTGGACGAGCTGCTAAAAGCGGAACAGGCATGACCGAAATCATGCCTGTTCCAAGAAATTTGATTTTACTGTCTTACCAGCAGAGAGCTTCTCGGGTGTCTCTTTTTTTGGCGTTTCGGCTCAGTTGTAGAGATAGCCGTACTTGTCGCGGATGGTGACGATGAGCTTCTCCAGATCGGCGGGCAGGTCGTTCTTCCCGTCGAGATCGTAGTCCTTGGGCTCGCCGAAGGTGCGGACGCGCACCTTGCCGCCGCCCAGGAACAGCACACCGGCGTTGTGGGAATCCACCATGTCCTCTGCGGTCTGGAACAGGGTGAACTTGTCGTGGCACGGCTCGGAGGCGTAGGGGCAGAACTGGGTGCAGTTGCCGCACTCGTTGCACATCTTGTCCACGTGGACGATCTGGTGGCTGCCGTCGGCCATGCGGATCGCCACATTGGCGCGGTTGGGGCAGGAATCCACGCAGTTCTCGCACACGGTGGCGCACTGCAGGCAGCGCTCGCCCTCGCAGCAGACGCAGCCGCTCATGGCCAGAATGCCCTTCTTGGCCTCGGCGTCCGCCTTGGTGACGTAGGCCTGCTCCGGAATATCGTAGGTATGGGCCTCGCCGATGACCGTCTCGGCAAAGGCGGCGGCGTCGGCGATACCCTCCACCACGGTGGCGGGGCCGCGCTTGGCGTCACCGGCGGTATACACGCCGGCCACATTGGTCCGGAAGGCGGGACGGCCCTTCTTGTCCAGCTCGATGCCGTTGGCGGCCATCAGCGCGTCATCCACCTGCTCGCCCACGGCGGAGATCACCAGATCGCAGGGGATGTGGAAGAACTCACCGCTGCCCACAGGGCTGCGGCGGCCGGAGGCATCGGCCTCGCCCAGCACCATCTTCTCGCAGGTCAGCACGCCGTCGGCCTGCTTGACGGGGGCGGCCAGCTCGGCGAACGTCACGCCGTCAGCCAGCGCCAGCGCCAGCTCATGCTCATCGGCGGGCATATACTTGCGGGTCCGGCGGTACACCAGCGTCACGTGCTCCGCGCCGCTGCGCCTGGCAAGGCGCGCCGCGTCCATGGCGGTGTTGCCGCCGCCGATGACGGCGATATTCCCGGCCACGCCGATGTTGCCGGCCTTCACGCCCTTCATCCACTGGATGGCGCCGGCCACGTCGCCGGCGATGTCCAGCTTGCCGGGCTTCCACGCACCCACAGCCAGCAGGATGTGGGTGTAGCCCATCTTCTTCAGTTCGTCCACGGAGGGGGCGGGCGCGCCGCACTTCACCTCCACGCCGTACTGCTCCATGAGGGCGATATCCTTCTCGATGACCTCGTTGGCAATGCGGAAGGCAGGGATCACGTGGCGGGGTACGCCGCCCAGACAGCTCTCCCGTTCGAAGATCGTCGTCTCGATACCGGCTCTGCCGCAGAAGTAGGCGGCAGCGATGCCGGTGGGGCCGCCGCCGATAATGGCGACGCGCTTGCCCGCCACCTTGGCGGGCCGCTTGATGGAGGCCATCAGAGCGTTGTAGCCCTTCTGGGCCGCCAGCAGCTTGGTGTCGCGGATGCGGACGGACTCGTCATAGAAATTACGGCTGCACTTGGTCTGGCAGCGGTGGGCGCAGATGGTGCCGGTGATGAACGGCAGGGGATTCTTCTCGGTGATGAGCTTCAGCGCCGGGCCGTACAGTCCCTTATTGCACAGCTCCATATACTCGGGAATATCCTGCGCGATGGGGCAGCCGCCCTTGCAGGGTGCGGTGAAGCAGTCGATCCAGGGCACGTTCTTCTCGCTCTTGCGGCTGGGCAGGGGCTTGATAGGCTTAACGTGGTGGACATCGGTGTGGCTGGCGCTGCTCATATCGCAGATCGCCTGCGTATCCGTTCCGGCAAAGGGCTTATACGCCATGGGCTCCACCTTCTCCACCATCTGGTACAGCCGGTTGTAGCCGCCGGGCTTGAGGATGGTGGTGGCCACGGTGATGGGCCAGATGCCCGCCGCAAACAGCTTGTCGCAATTGAAATACTCCGCGCCGCCGGCGAAGGAGATCCGCATCTTGCCCTTGAACTGGCGGGAGATGCGGTGGCACATCTCGATGGTCAGCGGGAACAGGCTGCGGCCGGACATGTACATCTCGTCGTTGGGCAGCTCGCCCCGGGTGGTGTCCACGGGGAAGGTGTTGGAGAGCTTCAGGCCGAACTCCAGCCCCTTGCTGTCCGCCAGCGCCTGCAGCCGCTCAAACATGGGCACTGCATCGGCCCACTGCAGATCCTCGTTGAAGTGGTGCTCGTCAAACACGATGTAGTCGTAGCCCATGCTGTCCAGCGTGCGCCGCGCCGTCTCGTAGCCCAGGATGGTGGGGTTGCACTTCACGAAGGTGTGCAGGTGCTTCTCGGAGATGAGGTAGCTGGCGATACGCTCGATCTCATCGGGGGGACAGCCGTGGAGCGTGGACACGGTGACGCTGCGGCTGACGCGGGGGGAGATACCGTCGATATAGGCGCTCTCCGCGGGGAACAGCTCCTTCAGGACAGCCTTGCACTCGCCGAAGATGGCGGTCCGGTTGGCGTCCATCATGCCGTCGATATAGGTGTTGACCTTCTCGCCCTTGATGCCCTCCAGATCGTAGCCCACGGACATGTTGAACACGAAGCCGTCGGGATCGCCGAAGCCGTAGACGCGGCTCAGCACCTTCAGGGCGCACCACGCCTTGATGTACTCGTCCATGGCCTGCGGCACGGTGAGCTCGGTGGACCACTCCTGATTATAGCCCTCATCGTTGGCGAGGATGCAGGGGCGGGGGACGCAGGCGGCCAGATCGGCGCCGTCCATCTTCTGGACGGTCTTGACCTCGAAGAACCGGGCGCCGGCCATATAGGCGGCGATGATGTTCTGGGCCAGCTGGCTGTTGGGACCGGCGGCGGGTCCGAAGGGGGTCTCGATGCGCTCGCCGAAGATGGGCAGGCTCTTGCCCGTGGCCTTATAGGCCTTGCGCACGCCGAAGATCTCGCCGGACGCGGCGTATTCCTCCACCACCCAGTTCATCAGGGACTTGAACGGGATGGGATACATTTTCTCAGACATAGGTCATCCTCCTTTGTGGTGATCGTTGGTGTCTCAATAGGTACGGTGGTTCAGGTCGCCCCACAGCTTCTTGGCGGCCTCCAGGATGTGGGCGTTCTCCGCCTCCTCGTCGATGTCCACCAGCACGCGGTCGAGCATCAGCACCTTACCGGCGGCGATGGTGGTCTGGCACTGGCGGCCGGTCATGCCGAAGATCATGTGGCCGTCGATGTTCTCGTCGGAGAACGGGGTGAACGGCTTGTAGTCCATGACGATGATGTCCGCCGCCGCGCCGGCCTTCAGCACGCCCAGCTCATCGGGGAAGTACCGTGCGCCGATCCTGGCGTTGTTCTTGAACAGCATATCCGTGACCTCGCACCAGCCCACATTGGGCAGGCAGTTCTGGCTCCGCTGGGAGCACAGAGCCACCTTCAGGGACTCCAGCATGTCGTTGGTGTAGGCGTCGGTGCCCATACCCAGCAGGATGCCCCGCTTGTACAGCTGCAATACGGGGCAGATGCCGATGGCATTGCCCATGTTGGACTCGGGGTTGTTCACCACCATGGTCCCCGTCTCCCTGATGATGTCCATCTCGGCGGTGTTCACATGGATGCAGTGGCCCAGAATGGTCTTTTCGCCCAGAATGCCGTGATCCTGCAGGCGCTGCACCGGGCGGCGGCCGTAGTTCTGGAGGGAGTCGTACACGTCGTTCATGCCCTCGGACACGTGGATGTGGTAGCCGGTGCGGCCGTTGTTGGCCTCCACCATGCGGTCAAAGGTCTTGTCGCTGATGGTGAACAGCGCGTGGCCGCCGAACATGGCCGCCAGCATGGGATCGTTCTGCTTCTGGCAGTAGGTGATGAAGTCGGCGTTCTCCTTGATGGCCTGAAGGCACTTCTCCTCGCCGTCGCGGTCGCTGACCTCGTAGCACAGACAGGAGCGCAGACCCAGACGGCGGCTCTCCTCGCTGATGGTGAACAGGGTGCCGGGGATCTCGCCGTAGCTGGCGTGGTGGTCGAAAACGGTGGTGACGCCCTGCTTGATGCTGTCCATATACAGGGCAGTGGCGCTGGCGCGGGTGCCATCCATCATCAGGTGGCGGTCGATGGCCCACCACGTACCGTCCAGCACCTCGTAGAAGTTGGTGGGGTTGTTGCCCACGATGCTCAGGCCCCGGGCCAGTGCAGAGTAGATGTGGGTGTGGGCGTTGATAAACGCGGGCATGATGACGCCGCCCTTGGCGTCGATGATGTGGGCGTCAGCGTACTTGGCCCGCAGCGCGGCCTCCTCGCCCACCTCTACGATCTTCGTGCCCTCAAAGGCCACCGCACCGTGCTCATAATAGCCCTTCCCGTCTGCATCGCGGGTAATGAGCCGTCCGTTTGTTACCAGATTCATCTGCAAGCTCCTCCTCTTTCGTAGTCGTTCCTTCTGTTGTGTTCCCCATTTTGTGCAGCCATGCTTCCCGCGCCGCACCCCTGCGGCGGTGCTGCCGCCCCTGCGGGATGGCTTTCCCCCAGCGGAATAACAAAAAGTGCCCCAGTCCCCCGTTTCAGGAGACCGAAACACTCAAGCTTCTGCCGAGTGATAGTTGCAGCCCGTGCGCGAAGCACTTCCTTACAGCTACCAATCTTGGATTGTCGTCTATATTTTACAGGACAGCACCGGAAAAATCAATATTTTTTTGCCGGACCTTACAATTTTTTTGCCGCCGCCCGTGTATTTGCCCCCACTGGGGAATGTTCCGCGCGCTCCGGCGCGTTTCTTTCGCTGCACCCCCCCCTTCTCGCACTCGTAGGGGCCGGCGTCCCCGACGGCCCGCTTCTTGTTCTTTTGCCAAAGGGATATTTCGCGCTCCGGCGCGACAGCCTTTTGCCCACGGCGGCAAAAGGCTGCAAAAACGCCGCCAAAAACCAATGGTTTTTGGAATTCCTTTCGTCCGATTGCAGTTGCGGTGCAAAAGGGTTCCGCAGCGAATCGCCTCTGCGCCTACCCTCGCTGCCGCTGACATGGCACGCAGAGAGCAATGGTCGCCCTCCCGTTTGGGCGATTATCAAATCGCGCACTTGCCGCCAGCGGCGGCAAGTGTAGGTGCGGCCCGCTGGGCCGCGCCCCCGAGCGCGGAACATTCCTTTTGAAAATAAATCAGCGGGTCGCTGCGGGCGGCGCGTGAGGGCGCTGCGTCCCCCAGTACGCAAAAAAAAGAAAGACCGCCGAAGCGGTCTTTCTTTTTTGGTTCAGAACTAAGTTCTAATTAGAACTCCTTCTTCTTGCCGATCACAACGGCGGAACCAGCAACGCTCATCAGAGCCATGCCAGCGTACATAGCGACACCGGCGTCGAAGGTCTTGGGAGAGCCCTTACCATCGGTGGTGGTGGAAGCGTTGGCACCCTTAGCGGTGAAGTTGAAGCCGATGATGTCACCGTTGTCCAGAACGGCGACGTTCTTCTTGCCATCAGCGGTAGCGGCATCCTTGGAAGGATACACGGTGGCAACGGTCTTGCAGTTCTTGCAGGTGTACTGGGTGGCGTTGTCATTCTTGTCGTACTTGGTAGCTTCCCACTCGTGAGCGACCAGCTCCAGATCGTCGCCCAGGACGGTGACGGCAACCAGCTTGTTGTCGACCAGAACGTTCACTGCGCCCTTCTTGTCAGCCACATAGTAGGTCACGACATCATCCTTGGTGGAGGTGTAGTAGGTCTCGTCGGTGTCAACGTCCAGCTGACCGCAGCCATCACCAACAGCCTTGAAAGCAACGGCCTTGGCAACATAGTAGGGGCTGTCGACCTGAACCAGGTACAGGGGGGCCTTGCCGGAAGTGGTGAGCTTCAGGTCATAGGTCTTGGCATCAGCAGCGACAACATAGTAGCTGGTCACGCCGTTCATGGTCACGTCATAGTGAGCGACCATGCCGTCGCCGGCCTTCTTGTCGTAGGTAGCCTTGCAGGTCTCATAGGTGACGTCCTTAGCGATTTCCTTGCCGGTCTTGTCATAAGCAGTGTACTTCACAGCGGCGAAAGCGGTGACGCACAGAGCCATGGCCATGACCATAGCAAGAACAGTTGCGATGATCTTCTTCATGTTTGTTTCCTCCATAAAAAATTTTTTGATCGGTTTCCCATCCCCGCCTTCCCCGTCTCCGACAGCTTGCACCACGGAGCCGGCTCCGGAAGGTCCGGTTCGCCTTTCACGGTGACAGTATACCATATCCGCGAAATAAATCAAGGGACTTGACCCCGAAAAATGCGAAAAAACTCATAAATAAATGTTAAAAAAGGATTAAATTTTCCGAAACGTACCGATTTTCCCACAGTTCACAGAATATCCATAACTTTTCAGGAGCAAACACACCTCCATCGATGCCCACTTTTTTGCGCATTCTGCACGTTGCGGCGCAAATAATACGCTAATTACACCTCATGCCGCGCATTTCCTGCCAAAATGCGGCATTTTTCCGCGCCGCGCCGCCGCACACGCGGACAATTCGTAACAATTTGCCCGCCGCAGACGCGCACCGCACCTCCCCTGCGCCGCCCGCGCCCCGTTATATTATATAAGGTATCCGTCCCTCCCGCAGCAGGTTTTTCAAATTTTTTCGCAAAAAAAGAGGAAGCCGCCGATTTTTGCGGTATACTCTACTGTGAGAAATGTTGCACGGCCCCGTGCAAGCCTGCATTCTGCCGGAGAGGAGGTACGCTTCGTGTTTGACCAGCGCTTTCTGGACGAGCTCATCGCCCGCAGCGACATCGTGGACGTGGTGTCCGGCTATGTCGCCCTGCAGCGCAAGGGCGGCAACCTGTTTGGCCTGTGCCCCTTCCACAACGAAAAGACCCCCTCCTTCTCCGTGTCGCCGGACAAGCAGATCTACCACTGCTTCGGCTGCAAGAAGGGCGGCGGCGTCATCAACTTCATCATGGAGATCGAGAACCTGACGTTCCCCGAGGCCGTGCGGTTTCTGGCCAAGAGGGCCAACCTGCCGGTGCCGGAGGACGACGGCCCGCAGGACGGCGCGGACCGGCTGCGCCGCCGTGTGCTGGAGCTGAACCGCGATGCCGCCCGCTGGTACTACGACCTGCTGTGCTCGCCGGAGGGCGCGGCGGTGCAGGCCTATCTGGACAGGCGGCAGATCCGGAAAAGCATCGCCGTCCGCTTCGGCATGGGCGCATCCCCCGACCGGTGGGACGGCCTGCTCACCGCCATGACCCGCAGGGGCTACACCAAGGAGGAGCTGCTGGCCGCCGGTCTGGTGGTCAACGGCAGGAACGGCCGCCTGTACGACAAGTTCCGCAACCGCCTGATGCTGCCGGTCATCGACACCCGCGGCGACGTGGTGGGCTTCGGCAGCCGCGTCATCGACAACTCCGAGCCCAAGTACATGAATACCACCGAGACCATTACATATAGTAAACGGCGTATCCTCTACGGGCTGAATCTGGCCAAAAAGACCAAGCGGCCCAACATCATCCTCTGCGAGGGCAATCTGGACGTGGTGACACTGCATCAGGCCGGCTTCGACAATGCCGTGGCCTCCATGGGCACGGCCCTCACCGTGGAGCAGACCCGCCTGCTCAGCCGCTTCACCAAGGAGCTGGTGCTGTGCTACGACAACGACAACGCCGGTCAGCTGGCCACCCAGCGGGCGCTGGAGCTGCTGAACAATTCCGAGTTCAGCGTCAAGGTGCTGAAGCTGCCCAACCGCATGGTGGACGGCAAGCCCACCAAGCAGGACGCCGACGATTTCATCAAAAACTACGGCCCCGCCGCCTTCGAGAACCTGCTGTCCGGCAGTGAGAACGGCGTGGAGTTCCGTATGACCCAGATCGCCGCCCGCTACGATCTCACCTCCGACGAGGGCCGCATCGGCTACGCCGGTGAGATGGCCGAGGAGCTGTGCCGTCTGGAAAACGCCGTGGAGCGGGACGTGTATACCAACCGCGCCGCCCAGACGGCGGGCCTGTCGCCGGAGGCCATGAAGCTGGAGGTGCAGCGGGCCTTCAAGCGCCGCTCCGCCCGGGACCGCAAGGCCCGGGAGCGGCAGGAGCTGAACCTGACCCGTTCGCTCCAGCCGGCGGACCGCGCCATCCGCTACGACGACCTGCGCAGCGCCATGGCGGAGGAGGGCGTCATCCGCCTGCTGATGCAGGACGACAGCCTGTTCCCCGACCAGCCGCCGCTGCGGGAGGATGAATTCTCCTCCCCCCTGCTGGGCCGCATCTACGGGGAGCTGTGGCGCTGCCGCGGCAGCGGCAGCAGCATGGCGGCGCTCAGTGCCAGCCTGACGCCGGAGGAGATGAGCCACCTCACCACCCTCCTGCAAAAGCCGGAGTCCACGGCCAACGCGCCTCAGGCGCTGGCGGACTATATCCGCATCATCCGCGAGGAAGGTGTCAAACGCAGCGGCCGCAGCGCTATGGACGCGCTGGCTGCCGCCCGCGATACATATAAAGATAAAAAAGGTTACGGAGGAAAGCGAACATGACTGACGAGAAATATACCGCCCAGGAGCTGGAGGAGATGGCCAACGCCCTGCTGGCTCAGGACAAGTCCGCCGATAAGGCCAAAAGCGCCAAGCCCGCCGTCAAGGCGGAGAAGGCCGCGGAAAATCCCGAGAAGGCAGACGATGGCAAGCATCCGGCGGCCAGCAGGGGCAAGCTGGACGAAAAAGCCATTGCCGCCCTGCCCGCCGCCGCGCTGCTCAACGCCAACGAAAAGCTGAAGGACCTGTTCGTCAAGGGCAAGAAGAAGGGCCGTCTGGACGCCGGCGAGCTGTCCGACGTACTGGACGAGATGGATCTGGACGGCGACCAGATGGACTCTATCTACGACTCGCTGGAGACGCTGGGCATCGAGGTAGGCACCGAGGACTTCCTGGCCGCCCTGCCCGACGAGGACGGCGAGCCCGCCATGGAGGAGATCGCCGAGATCGAGGAGGAGGAGCTGGTCGACCCCAACTCGCTGGTGGACAGCTTCAACATCGACGATCCCGTCCGCATGTACCTGAAGGAGATCGGCAAGGTCCCCCTGCTCACCGCCGATCAGGAGGTGGAGCTGGCCACCGCCATGAGCGCCGGCCGCGAAGCAAAGGAGCGTCTGGCGGAACTGGAGGAGTCCGGCGAGACCCTGCCCGAGGATGAGATGGCAGCCCTGAAAAAGCAGCTGAAGGCCGGTGAGCGCGCCAAGCAGCAGCTGGCCGAGGCTAACCTCCGTCTGGTGGTTTCCATCGCCAAGCGCTACGTGGGCCGCGGCATGCTGTTCCTGGACCTGATCCAGGAGGGCAATCTGGGCCTCATCAAGGCCGTGGAAAAGTTTGACTATACCAAGGGCTACAAGTTCTCCACTTACGCCACCTGGTGGATCCGGCAGGCCATCACCCGCGCCATCGCCGATCAGGCCCGCACCATCCGCATCCCCGTCCATATGGTGGAGACCATCAACAAGGTCATCCGCGTCTCCCGCCAGCTGCTGCAGGAGCTGGGCCACGATCCCAGCCCCGAGGAGATCAGCGAGGAGATGAACATGCCCGTGGACAAGGTCCGCGAGATCTTGAAAATTGCTCAGGAGCCGGTGTCGCTGGAGACGCCGATCGGCGAGGAGGAGGACTCCCATCTGGGCGACTTCATCCCCGATGAGGGCGCCAGCGAACCCAGTGAGGCCGCCAGCTTCACTCTGCTGAAGGAGCAGCTGGTGGACGTGCTCAGCACCCTGACTCCCCGTGAGGAGAAGGTGCTGAAGCTGCGCTTCGGCATCGAGGATGGCCGCACCCGCACGCTGGAGGAGGTAGGCAAGGAGTTCAACGTCACCCGTGAGCGCATCCGCCAGATCGAGGCCAAGGCCCTGCGGAAGCTGCGCCACCCCTCCCGCTCCAAGAAGCTGAAGGACTTCCTGAACTGAGCCCCGACGACTGAAAAGCCCCGGCCATTACGGCCGGGGCTTTTTCTGTCACCGCTTCACTTTTTCCAATGCTTCAGGTTCGGCACCACGGCCTCCATGTGGGCGCGGACCTGCTCCGCCGGCCAGCTCTCGCTGGCCATGTGCGCCACGCAGAAGTCGATGAGCTGCTCCTTACTGGTATACTTGAACGTGCCGTCGGTATAGCACCATTTGCAGTACTCCTCATTGAAGGCGCCGTCCGGCTCCCTGCTGGTGGCGGCATCCTCCAGCGGCATCCCGCAGCACTGGCAGACCAGCTGCCGCGGCGCGCCCAGCAGCGTGTTGATGGAGACATCAAACAGCCGGGAAAGCTGCTTCAGTGTCTCCGTATTCGGCGTGGTCTCGCCGTTTTCCCAGCGGGACACCGCCTGTCTGGTGACAAACAGCTTCTCCGCCAGCTCATCCTGTGACAGACCCCTTTCCGTTCTCAGCCTGCGTATCATATCCTTCGTATCCATAGAGAATCCCCCTTGCTGTACCATCAATGTAGCACAGATCGCCGCCGCAGACAAGCAACCGTCTGTTGCGGTCACACCCGGCTCAGCAGCACGCGGCATTGGCCCTCCACGGCGTAGTCTCCCAACGCGGCGGGCAGGAAGTAGGATTCCCCCTGCCGCAGGGGATACCGGACGCCGCCGTGGACGACGGCCCCCTCCCCCTCCACGCACAGCAGATGCCGGAAGGAGTCGCCGCCGCAGGTCAGCGCCGCCCGGGTCTCCACGTCCAGCCGCGCCGCGGAGAAGTAGTCGCAGGCGCACAGCGCCGTCTCCGTCCAGCCCGCATGGGCCGTGACGCTCAGTGGCTGGCAGGCCCGCGCCGCCATCGGCGTATAGTGCAGCACCGCCGCGGCGCGGTCCAGATGCAGGGGCCGCGGCTGCCCGTCGGCGCCGCGGCGCCGGTAATCGTAGACACGAAAGGTGGTGTCGGAGTTCTGCTGGATCTCGGCGACGAGGATACCGGCGCAGATGGCGTGGATGGTGCCGGGCAGGATAAAAAAGGCGTCGCCCTTCTTCACCGGCACACGGTTCAGCACCTCGCAAATGGTGCCGTCCTCTGCGCGGCGGCGGAACTCCTCCGCCGTGATCTCGCGGGCAAAGCCAAAGTAGATGCCGGCGTTCTCGTCGCAGTCCACGATGTACCACATCTCCGCCTTGCCCGCCTCGCCGCGGTCCCGCAGGGCCGTCTCGTCGGAGGGATGGACCTGGATGGACAGGTCCTTCCGGGCGTCGATGAGCTTTGCCAGCAGCGGGAATTCCCGCATATCCGCGCAGTTTTTGCCCCAGAACGCCTCCCGGTCCAGAGCCGCCAAATCGTCCAGCGTCCGGCCCGCCAGCGTGCCGCCCTCCACCACGGACGCACCCTCCGGCCGCTGGGCCAGCTCCCAGCTCTCCGCCGTGATCTCCGGCGCGTCCTCCTTGTGATAGGCCGTCCGCAGGCGGTGTCCGCCCCAGAGGTACTCCTTGTACGCAGGATGCAGCTTCAACGGCGTGAGTTCCATATATTTCCATTTCCTTTCCACTGTTATGTCACCCGTATGATAGCACGGCGGCGCGAACGTGGCAAGCGGGTTTTTTGCTGTTTTCCGCCGGAAAATACGGCAAACGCAGTTCATGATGAAGAAGTTTCTTTTCCCCCTTTCCTGCGGACCGCCAGCGCCGGTGCGCAGGGGCCGCCGATCCCTCCCCTCCCGCCGGAACGGCGGGGAGGACGCGCCGTATCATGCAGAAAATATTTGTTTTCCCTCTCGCTTTCCCGTGGGATGTGTGCTATGATAGGGGGAAATCTCAGCACTTTATCCCACGAAAGGAGCTTTTCCCATGCTGGATATTTTCGACATTTTGGGCCCCGTGATGATCGGGCCGTCCAGTTCCCATACAGCGGGCGCCGCCCGCATCGGCTTCATTGCCCGCGCCCTGCTGGGTACGCCGCCGGTAAAGGCCGCCATCCACCTGTACGGCTCCTTCGCCGAGACCGGCGCGGGCCACGGCACTGACCGCGCGCTGGTGGGCGGTCTGCTGGGGATGAAGCCGGACGACGAGCGGCTGCCCTTCGCCTTTGACGAGGCCAAAAAGGCGGGCCTCACCTACACCATTGATGAGATCGAGCTGCGGGACGCCCACCCCAACACCGCCGTCATCGAGGCCTGGTCCGCCGACGGCAAGGATCTGGTGATGCAGGCGTCGTCTCTGGGCGGCGGGCGCATCATGGTCAATAAACTGGACGGCATCGACGTGAACTTCACCGGCATGTACAACACGCTGGTCATCCGCAACGAGGACGCCAGCGGCACCGTGGCCGCCGTCACCTCCATCCTCAGCCAGCTGCGGGTCAACGTGGCCAACATGAGCCTGTACCGCCACAAACGGGGCGGCGACGCGCTGATGGTCATCGAGACGGACCAGCACCTCAAGCCCCACCAGGTGGCGTTCCTGTCGGAGCTGCCGGGTATCCTTTCCATAACCTACTACGACAAGGAGGAGGATGAAGATGTCTCTGGATTCGATGAAGGAGATCTTTGAGCATATGGAGCAGGAGGGCAAGCCCTTCTGGGAGATCGTGCTGGAGGCCGACATGGACGACCGCCAGGTGTCGCGGAACCAGTCCATGGCCAAGATGCTGCTGACGTGGCAGGCCATGGCGGACGCCGCCGACAACTACACCGGACGGCGGCGCAGCGTCAGCGGTCTGGTAGGCGGCGACGGCATGAAGATGCGGCAGTACTGCTTCCGCGGCGAGGCCATGTCCGGCGGCTACGTCAGCGAGGTCATCGCCGAGGCGCTGTCCATGGCGGAGTCCAACGCCTGCATGTGCCGCATCGTAGCGGCTCCCACGGCGGGAGCCTGCGGCGTGCTGCCGGCGGTGCTGCTGCCCCTGTGCAAGTATGAGGAGATCAGCCAGCACCAGCTGCTGGAGGCATTGTATGTGGCCAGCGGCATCGGGGCGATCATCGCCCGCCGCGCCTGCATCGCCGGCGCGTCCGGCGGCTGTCAGGCGGAGATCGGCACCGCGTCCGCCATGGCGGCCGGTGCATTGGTGGCCCTGCGGGGCGGCACCGGCCAGCAGATCGGCCACGCTGTGGCCATGGCGCTGAAGAACCTGATGGGGCTGGTCTGCGACCCTGTGGCGGGTCTGGTAGAGGTGCCCTGCGTGAAGCGGAACGTCATCGGCGCAGTCAATGCCGTCAGCGTGGCGGACATGGCCATGGCGGGCATCACCAGCCGTATCCCTGTGGACGAGGTCATCGACGCCATGGGCGAGGTGGGCCGCAGGATGCCCGTGGAGTTCCGTGAGACGGCGCTGGGCGGTCTGGCGGTAACGCCCACCGGCAAGGCCATCAATGAGAAAATGCGGCAGAGCCGCGGCTGAGGAGGGCGCTATGATACTGGATTTTGACAAGTCGGCGGCTCAGGTGGTGCCACATTTCAAGGGCGGCGCGGGGGAGGCCCAGGTGCGCATGGCGGTGCAGGACGGCATGGGCCGCATCCTGACGCTGACGCTGCCGGTAGGCTCGTCCATCGGGCTGCACACCCACGAGGGCAACTGTGAGATCATCCATGTGCTGTCCGGCAGCGGCGTGTGCCATGACGATGGGCAGGACGTGGCGCTGCGGGCCGGTATGACCCACTACTGTCCGGAGGGGCACAGCCACGGCATCGACAACGACGGCGCGGAACCGCTGGTGCTGCTGGCGGTGCTGCCGGAGCTGCGGTAAGCGCGATGCGCGGCGTCCTGCGTTCCGCAGGACGCCGTTTTTTCTGCGGCAGGACGGCAAAAGAAATGGGCAGGAAATGCAGTTTCGTGCTTGACAAACGCCCGTCGGTATAGTATACTGACCAACAGACTGATGGTTCGGTGACATAGCCAAGTGGTAAGGCAAGGGTCTGCAAAACCCTCATTCCCCGGTTCAAATCCGGGTGTCACCTCCAACTAAAACTCCCGAAACACCTGTGTTTCGGGAGTTTTTTCATGCCCGGAAACAGGTTTTAGCCTTATTTTTAGCCTTATTGGGTCAACCGGCGGAAACTGTACGGATAAAACGCTCCATGCGGTCGGCACTTTCGCGCTTCATTTGGCCGGTCACATGGCCGTATACGTCCAGCGTAAAGGCCGCTGTGGCGTGGCCCAGATTACCCTGCACCGTCTTGATATCGTCGCCAGCGCGGATCGCGGCGACTGCGTAGGAGTGACGCAGGTCGTGGAAACGGGTATCGGGACAACGCGGCGATTCAAATCCGGATGTCACCTCCAGAAGAAAACCACCCTGTCGGGTGGTTTTCTTCTTTTGCCTCCGCGGACGGCAATGCGTGTCTTATAGAGGTGGGATTCTACCCCGCTCTGATGCTTTGTCTCCGGCGGCCCCATTTCTTTCAGCAGCGGAAGAAATGGGCGCGGCCGCGCGATGAGGACAGCACATCTCTCCCGAAAAATCCTGTTCACAAAACGTTTACACTTTTGGTCAAAGAAAGTCAAAAATTACTATTGACAAAAGTGCGAAGCGTGCTATACTATGGTCAAGGTCAAAGAAAGGCAAAGTCAAAATCGATTTTGCAGAAAGGTGGAAGGCAAGCATGGGTATCTCCGATCTCATTGCCGGATTCATCCAGCAGGAGCTGGACGAGGCCGGCGGCGCGCTGGAGCTCCAGCGCAGCGATCTGGCGCAGCGGTTCAACTGTGTGCCCAGCCAGATCAACTACGTCATGTCCACCCGCTTCTCCCCTGAGCACGGCTACATCGTGGAGTCGCGGCGGGGCGGCGGCGGCTACATCCGCATCACGCGGGTGCAGGTGGACCGGCAGACGCTGCTGATGCACGTGATCAACACCATCGGCGATACGCTGGACTACGCCAGCGCCCGGGCCATCACCCAGAACCTGGTGGACTCCGAAGCCATCAGCCGTGAGCTGGGCCAGTCCATGCTGGCTGCCACCGGCGAGCGGGCCCTGCGCAGCGTCCCCAAGGAGCAGCGCAGCGGACTGCGGGCCGATATTTTCAAACAGATCCTGATCCATTCAGTCTGATTTTTCAGCAAGGAGGTTACGATTATGAGATGTGATCGTTGTGGAAAGAACGAGGCAACGTTCTACTATAAGAGCAATATCAACGGCAAGGTGACGCAGGTACACCTGTGTCCCCAGTGCGCCGAGGAGCTGGGCTACACCGACTCCTTCCGCTCCGCCGGTATGACCGGCGGCCTGTTCGGAGATTTCTTCTCCCGTCCCTTCGGGATGCTGGAGCCGTTCTTCAGCGGGCTGGGCTCCCGCATGCTCACCGAGTTCCCTGAACCGGTGGATGTGCTGGGGCAGGCGCGGGAGAGCACACCGGCCCAGGAGGACACCGGCGACCTGCTGCCCAGGGACGAGCAGGACGCCCTGACCCGGCAGCGCAAGCGCAACGCGCTGCAGACCCAGTTGAATCTGGCAGTGCAGGAGGAACGCTTCGAGGAAGCGGCCAAGCTGCGGGATGAGCTGAAGGCGCTGGAAAAGTAAGCCCGGCGCGGAACACGACAGTAAGAGAGGAAGTGCTTATTTATGAGCGAGAATAAATTCACCCCCCGGGCCGAGGAGGCCCTGCGTCTGAGTCAGGAAGCGGCGGAGGAGATGGGCCACGGCTACGTGGGCTCCGAGCATCTGCTGCTGGGCCTGATCCGCGAGGAGGAGGGCATCGCCCACCGCGTGCTGGCGGAGTATGGCGTCACCGACGAGATGGTGTGCTCCGTGCTGCAGCGCAGCGTGGGCAAGGGGATGTCCGGCGCCGCGCCCAGTCAGGGTCTGACCCCCCGCGCCAAGAGCGTGGTGGAGCTGGCTGTGTCTGAGTCCGCCCGCATGGGCAGCAGCTACATCGGCACGGAGCACCTGCTGATGGGCATCCTGCGCGAGGGCGGCAACATGGCTCTGCGCATCCTGCGCACCATGGGTGTGGATCCCAATAAGATGTACAGCAGCATCGTCAAGAAGCTGCATGATACCCCTCACGCAGCCGCCGGCGGTGCGGCCGCCGCCAACCGTGAGGGCGATAAGAAGAACAAGACGCTGGCCGAGTTCACCCGCGACCTTACCGAGGCGGCGCGGTCCGGCAAGCTGGACCCCGTGATCGGCCGCGACAAGGAGATCCAGCGGGTCATCCAGATCCTGTCCCGCCGCACCAAGAACAACCCTGTTCTGATCGGTGAGCCCGGCGTGGGCAAGACCGCCATCGCCGAGGGGCTGGCCGAGCGCATCGCCTCCGGCGACGTGCCCGAGGAGCTGCTGGACAAGAAGCTCCTGTCTCTGGACCTCAGCGGCATGGTGGCAGGCACCAAGTACCGCGGCGAGTTTGAGGAGCGCATCAAGAACACCCTGGCCGAGGTGAAGAAGGCCGGCAACGTCATTCTGTTCATCGATGAGCTGCACACCATCGTGGGCGCAGGCTCCGCCGAGGGAGCCGTGGACGCCGCTAACATTATCAAGCCGGCACTGGGCCGCGGGGAGATCCGCGTCATCGGCGCCACCACCCTCAACGAGTACCGCAAGTATATTGAAAAGGACGCCGCGCTGGAGCGCCGGTTCCAGCCTGTCACCGTAGGCGAGCCTACGCCGGAGGCCACGCTGGAGATCCTGAAGGGTCTGCGCGACAAGTACGAGGCGCACCATAAGCTGACCATCACCGACGAGGCGCTGGAGGCCGCTGTGCAGCTGTCCAAGCGGTATATCGGCGACCGGTTCCTGCCGGACAAGGCCATCGACCTGATGGATGAGGCCGCGTCTCAGGTGCGCATGACCGCCGAGGCCTCCTCCCCCGACCTGAAGGCGCTGGAGGAGAAGATCGCGGCGCTGCACCGCGAGAAATCCGAGGCCGTGACGGCGCAGGACTTTGAGAAGGCCGCGCAGCTGCGTGACATCGAGAAGGACTATCAGGAGCAGGTGGAGATCGAGCGGGACAACTGGCGCAAGCAGATGGCCCAGAACCGCGGCAGCGTCACCGCTGACGACGTGGCCAAGGTGGTGGCCGGCTGGACCGGCATCCCCGTCACCCGTCTCACCGAGGACGAGAGCATGCGCCTGCTGAAGCTGGAGGAGAAGCTCCACCAGCGTGTGGTAGGTCAGGACGAGGCCGTCAACGCGGTGGCCAAGGCCATCCGCCGCAGCCGTGTGGGCCTGAAGGACCCCAAGCGGCCCATTGGTTCGTTCCTGTTCCTGGGCCCCACCGGCGTGGGCAAGACCGAGCTGTGCAAGACGCTGGCCGAGGCCATGTTCGGCGACGAGAACGCCATGGTGCGTATCGACATGTCCGAGTACATGGAGAAGCACACGGTGTCCCGTCTGGTCGGCTCGCCTCCCGGCTACGTGGGCCACGAGGAAGGCGGCCAGCTCACCGAGAAGGTGCGCAGGAAGCCGTACTCCGTGGTGCTGTTCGATGAGATCGAAAAGGCCCACGAGGATGTGTGGAACATCCTGCTGCAGATCCTGGAGGACGGTATCGTCACCGACTCCCAGGGCCGGAAGGTAGACTTCAAGAACACCATCATCGTCATGACCTCCAACGTAGGCGCCAAGAACATCACCGCCGATGCGGCGCGCCTTGGCTTCGACGGCAGCGAGAAGGGCGAGAAGGAGTCCGAGGAGGTGCGGTTCAGCCGCATCCGCGACGCCGTGATGGCCGACCTGAAGCGGACGTTCCGCCCCGAGTTCCTGAACCGTATCGACGAGATCATCGTGTTCCGTCAGCTGACGGAGGACAACATCCGCCAGATCGCCCGCCGTATGCTGGACGTTACCGGCGCGCGCATGGCCCAGCAGGGCATCACGCTGGCAGCGGACGACGACGCCGTCGCCGAGCTGGCCCGGGACGGCTTCGATCCCCAGTACGGTGCGCGGCCTCTGCGTCGTGCCATCCAGAACATGGTGGAGGATGCTGTGGCCGAGAAAATGCTGGAGGGCGAGCTGAAGTCCGGCGACACCGCACACGTGCGGCTGCGGGACGGCAAGGTGGTCATCGAGAAGTAAACAAAAAGAGTGCCTGACGGATTCCTCCGCAGAGCTCCATATCTGTATAAAACCTCCTATTGCTCTGGTAATGTGGTTGCCAACCCTTTACCAGTATACCGCAATAGGAGGTTTTACTTATGCGGGGCCGGAATCGTTCATGCCCCGGGCGCCCTGCATCCAACAGGAATTCGGTGTGAAGAATTCTGACGCGGCGGTGAGGCCGTCGATCGCCCCCTACCGCTCCAGCACCGGCAGAAGTACCTGTGTGATGAACTTTGCGGGGTCCTTGTGCTGGGGCGGGCCCTCCAGATAAATACGGCGGATCGTGCCCGCAGGCGTAAGTCCCTGTTCCCGTGCGCAGGTCAGGAGCTGCTTCACCACCGCAGGCAGCTGCTCATACGCACCGTGGTGGTAGAGACTGAGGGCCGGCGCTGCCGGCAGGGTCTCCACGTACTCCCCCCGGCTCTCCGGCGGGATAGCCACGCAGAACGCCACCTGATCCGGCCGGTCGATGGGCGACTCCACCAGGTACATCCGGTGGGAGATGTCTGTGCCGTAGAGCCGCATCCCCTCCAGCGCAGTGCTGCGGAGCAGCGTCGTCCGCTCCGCCACGGTGGCCGCCGCGCACACGCGGCGATAGACGGTCTGCGGCAGCAGTCGGACCAGCTTCACCTGCGGCGGCTCCGCGCCGGACCGCTCCCGCAGGCTCTCGATATGCCGGTCCAGCTCATCCCGCTGCGCCTCCAGCCGCCGGATCAGCGGCGCCAGCGCGAAGTCGCCGTCAAAATATCCGAGGACGTCGCTGAGGGACAGTCCCAGGTTCTGCAGGATGCGGATGGTCCGGAGCTTGACGAAGGTATCAATGGTATAGTAGCGGTTTCCCGTGGCGCCGTCCTTGACATCCGGCCGGATCAGCCCGAATTCCTCGTAGTAGAGGATGGCGCGGCGTGTGATGTTCAGCGCCCGCGCGACTTCGCCGATAGAAAACAGATCTCGTTCTTTTTTCATAAAATCCCCCTGAAAACGCAAAAAAACTCTTGCATCGCACGTTAACGTACGGTGTATGATACCATCATACAGAAAATCGGTAAATATGCAAGGATTTTTCACGGGCAGCCGGGGCTGCCCATCCGCATGTCTGCGCATGACCGAAAAAATGCGAGCACGTACGCTGAAGGAGGCCCACATGAAGAAACGAGTATTGAGTCTGTTCATGGCACTGGCGCTCTGCCTGACCATGCTGCCCACGGCGGCATTCGCAGAGACGGCCGATGCCGCCGCACAGACGGCAGGCGGCACCACCGATACCGGCGGCGCCTACACCATCGACAAGGACACCGCCGCGCCGGACCAGGAGGAGCGCGATGCGCTGTCCGTATGGGCCTTGCGCGCGGAGAGCAGCGAACACGCTCACTGCGTCTGCGGCGTCAAGGGCTGCGAGAAGTGGTTAGCCACCTATGGCTCCCACACCAAAACCATCTCCTTCTCCGACAATGCGATCTCGCAGGACGCTGAGGGGCTGAAAATAAACGGCACGGTATGGGAGAAAAGAGAACTCAAAACCTCCGACAATACCGTTGTCGGATATTATTACAGGCTCCCTGCGGGCGACTACTATCTGACCACCGACCTCGATCTGGAGGACGCTTATATCGCCACCGCCACGGGGACAGTCTACCTCTGTCTGAACGGTCACAGCATCCAGACCACCGCTAAGCGCACGATCTATGTCAGCAATGAGCAGACGACGGCGACGCTGAACCTGTGCGACTGCAAGGGGGCCAGCGGCACCTACGGTGAGATCACCCATACAAGCGGTGCCAGCGGTGTCGGCGTAGAGGTGCGTACCGAGAATAAATTCAATATGTACGGCGGCCGCATTACCGGCAACAACAGGAGCGGTGTGGATACGAGCGGCGGCTATTTCACCATGTACGGCGGTGAGATCAGCGGCAACAGCATCAGCAACAGCGACGCCCAGGGCGGCGGCGGTGTGACCATCGGAGGCCAGTCGTTCACCATGTACGGCGGCAGCATCTCCAACAACAGCGCCGACTATGGCGGCGGCGTGGGCTGGAACAGCTACGGCAAGTTTTATATGTACGGCGGCGAGATCACCGACAACACCGCCACTACTGCGGGCGGCGGCGTGTATACGCGCAACGACCGCGTCTATGTCAAGGGTGCGGTAAAGATCACCGGCAACTCCACCACAGACGGCAAGGCCAATAACGTCTGCCTGGGCAGAGTAAGCGGCTACCCCAGTGATCATTTTGTCCTGGACGGAGCGCTGAAGGAGGGTTCGAAGCTGGGCGTGACGCTGGGGGACGGTCACGATGGCCTGATCACCGAGGGCTGGAAAGCCAAAATGCCGGATGTGACAGCCGACCAGCTCACCGATCACTTTATCTCGGACGCTTCCGGAATGGAGTTCGACCTGAACCGTGCCGGCGAGGTGACGCTGACCGCGATCCCGCACAAGCACCTCCTCTGCGGCACGGCATGCAGCCATGGCGGGGAGCAGCACACCAAGATCCTGACCTGGACGGCCATTTCCGACCTGAGTGAGATCACCGGGGCGGGCTATTACTATCTGACTCAGGACATCGAAACGACAAATACCTGGGGGCCCGCCGACGGTGTGGTACTCTGCCTCAACGGCCACAGCATCATCGATACAAACCATGGCTATACCATCATGGTCCGCAAAGACTATACCTTCACCCTCTGCGACTGCAAGGGCGGCAGCGCCGAGTACGGCAGGATCACCCACGCGGAGCAGGCCGGCGGCACAAAATATATCGGCCGGGGCGTATATGCCATCGGCACCTTCAACATGTACGGCGGCAGCATCTCCGGCAATGTCAGCTCGGACAGCAGCGGCGTGCTTCTTGACAACGGCGCCTACAGCGGGGGCAAGGGCACCGCATTCAATATGTATGGCGGCGAGATCACCGGCAACACCGCCACCAATGGCGCAGGCGGCGGCGTGTCTGTCTTCGCCAACAGTCCCTTCCGCATGTACGGCGGCAGCATCTCCGGCAATACCGCCAAGTACGGTGGCGGCGGCGTGTATGTCGGCAGCGAAAGCGTCTTCACCGTCTCCGGCAGCGTGACCATCACCGGCAACACCGACAATGACGGCAGTGCCTGCAATGTTCAGCTGGCCAAGGGCAATACCGCAGGCACGACTTTCGCCATCGGCGAGGGCGGTCTGGCCGAGAGCGCCCGCATCGGCGTGACCGCTGATGCTGCGCCCGCCATCGGTGAGCATATTGCCGTTGCCACCGGCGCGGACAATGGCTATTACGAGGGCAGCATCACCAGCGATGCCGGCGGTCAGTACGGCATCCTGCGGGAGGGCGACGAGATCAACCTCTACAACGGCCTGCCCCACAAGCACCTCCTCTGCGGCACGGCATGCAGCCATGGCGGGGAGACGCACACCGATGTCCTGACCTGGACGGCCGTTTCCTCCCTGAGCGAGATCACCAAGGCGGGTCACTACTACCTGACCCAGTCCGTAACGCAGAGCAGCGAGTGGCAGCCTGTGGACGGCGTGGTGCTGTGCCTGAACGGCTACGACATCATCTGCAGCAAGGACGGCGCCAACACGATCAAGCTGGCCAACGGCGGCAGCTTCACCCTCAGCGACTGCAAGGGTACCGGCAGGATCACCCACGCCGACGGGCTCACCGGTACCGGCGTGTATCTGGACCCCGACGGCACCTTCACCATGTATGACGGCAGCATCTCCGGCAACAGCGCCGCCGAAAAGGGCGGCGGCGTATACATGACCCGCAGCACGTTCCGCATGCTGGGCGGCAGTGTCTCCGGCAACAAGGCCAAATACGGCGGCGGTGTATACGTATACAGCGGCGCGTTCACCCTGTCCGGCGGCAGTGTCTCCGGCAACTCGTCCGATGAGGATGGCGCCGGCGTATATACGGCCGGTACGTTCAACATGACCGGCGGCTCTGTCTCCGGCAACTTCACCACCGATGCCGCGGTCACCGGCTACGCCACCAAGCGCGGCGGCGGTGTGTACGCGGCCGATGTCTTCAACATGTCCGGCGGCACCATCTCCGGCAACACGGCGGCGGAATATGGCGGCGGCGTGTACGTCATCCTGAGCGCCGCGTGTACCATCACCGGCGGCACCATCTCCGGCAACACCTCCGGCAACAGCAAGGGCGGCGGCGTGTGCGCCGGCAACAAGCTCACCGTGTCCGGCGCGCCGTGCATCACCGGCAACCTGGGCAAGGACGGCGCGGCCAACAACGTCTATCTGGGCCGCCGCGAGATCATTCATGTGGGCGGCGCGCTGGAGAGCGGCGCCAGCATCGGCGTCACCACGGCAGATCCGGTCATCGACGGCAGCTATGTCCGCGTCGCCGACGGCACGGGGCTGGCGGCGGATACCACCTCGTATTTCACCAGCGATGCCTATCCCGGCTGCACGAAGCGGCTGATGGGTGACAGCGTCATCTTCTCCAGCGGCACCCTGCACGAGCACGCCGTCTGCGGCAGATCGGACTGCGCGGACGCGGCCCACGGCAATACAGCCTGGATCCCCCTGACCTCCGTTGACGGCAAGCTGCTGTACGGTGGGGCCAATGCCTCCAAAAACGGCGATTCGTACATGCTCTACGCCGGCAATTATTATCTGGCCGCCGACATCGAGCTGGACGGCCGGCTCTTCCTGGCCGGTGATGTGAACCTCTGCCTGAACGGAAAGCAGATCACCACAACGAATACCTCGGTATCCGCGGTGGTGGATGACCACTGGGGCCTGACGCTCTGCGACTGCCGGGGCAATGGTCGGATCGCCGCGCCCGGTGAGACCGTGAACGGCGTGTCCTCCAGCCAGAGCTTCACCATGTACGGCGGCACCATCTCCGGCGGCCGGTACGGCGCATACATCTACGATGACCACGGCGCTTTCCGTATGCTGGGCGGCAAGATCACCGGCAGCCAGACCGGTATTTGCCTCAACTCCAGCCGGAATTCGCTGACCATCGGCGGCGATGCCAACGTCACCGGCAGCACCAGAAATGTGTATCTGGACTCCGGAGTCCTCACCATCGATCCCAGCCTGACCCAGGCGGCCCGCATCGGCATCACCACATCCCGCCAGCCCACGGACGATGTGCCGGTCCAATTCGCCGCCGGTGCGTCCAACACGGCGCTGGACTACACCAAAATTTTCCTGCCGGATGCGTCCGGACAGGGCTATGTGGTCATGCCGGAGCAGGATAAGCTCTATCTCCGCAAGCACCAGCACAGCTGGGCCTACACCGCCAGCGGCACCACCATTACCGCCGCCTGCACCAACGCGGACGGCACCTGCCCCGACACCAATGGCGGCAGCGTGACGCTGTCGGCCCCTGACCAGACCCTGTTCTACAACGGCATGGCCCGCGCGGCGTCCTGCACCAGCAGCCTGACCACCGGCGACGCCGCCATCATCACCTACTACGCCAAGCCGGCGGATACCACCGCTCTCTCCGGCGCACCGGTCAACGCCGGCGACTACATTGCCCGCATCCAACTGGGTGAAGCCTCCGTCAGCGTGTCCTACACCATCGAAAAGGTCCGCCTGCTGGTGACCGCCAACAGCACGGTCATCGACTACGGCACCGCTCCCATGAACGACGGCGTGAGCTGCCAGGGCTTCGTCAACAACGAGGACATCGACGATCTGGACGGAACGCTGACCTACGCCCACACCTACCGCCAGTTTGACGACGTGGGCGAGTATACCATCACCCCCGGCGGCCTGACCTCCGACAACTACGACATCTCCTTCCTGCCCGGCACGCTGGAGGTGCGGCCCCGCACCGTCACGCTGACGTGGCACAACACGGAGGGCCGTATCTACGCCGACGGTGAGGGTGCTATTACCGCCACCGTCAGCAATGCCGTCAACGGCGACCGGATCGGCGTCACCGTCACCGGCGGCGAGCTGACCGCCGGTACTCACACCGCCGCCGCCACCGGTCTCACCGGCGACAAGGCCAAGAACTACCAGCTGTCCACTGTTGACGCGGACAGGACCGTGCAGTACACGGTAGCTCAGGCGGCCCAGACCCTGACCTTCGCCCAGCAGGGCAGCCTGACCAGGACCTACGGCGACGACGCCTTCTCCAACGCGGCGTCCAACAATCGCAGGGACGGCGGCAGCATCACCTACGCCAGCAGCCGCGAGAGCGTGGCCACGGTGGCCTCCGACGGCACCGTCACCATCCACGCGGCGGGCGAAGCCACCATCACCGCCACCGCCGCAGAAACCGCCAACTATCAGCAGAGCGCGGCGTCCTACACCCTGAGGGTATCCCCGAAGGGCGTCACCATCACCGGCCTGCAGGCGGAAAGCAAGACCTACGACGGCACTGCCGCCGCCGTCATCACCGGCACGCCCGCCCTCTCCGGCCTGATGGCCGGGGATGACGTGACCGTGGACGCGGCCCGTGCCGCTGCCGCCTTTGCCGACGCCGACGCGGGAACCGGCAAGACCGTTCTTCTCTCCGGCTACGCCCTCACCGGCGCGGATGCGGCCAACTACACCCTGATCGCCCAGCCCACCGGCATCACGGCGGACATCACCAAGGCCGCCATCACCGTGACTCCCGATGCCGGTCAGGGCAAGACCTACGGCGAGGACGAGCCCACCCTGACCTTCACCGTCTCTGCCGCGGCCAACGGCGAGTCCCCCGCCTTCGACGGTGCGCTGACCAGAGTCTCCGGCGAGAACGCGGGCAGCTACGCCATCGCCATCGGTTCCCTGAAGCTGGCGGACCGCGGCGCCTTCAAGGCCGATAACTACACGCTGGCGCTGGCCCCCGACACCGTTTACTTCCGCATCGACAGGGCGCTTCACGCCGACGTGACCGCCAGCGGCGCGGCCATGTACGGCAACCCCGGTTCCGTGGACCTGCGCAGTCTCATCGCCGACGGCGGCGCGGCCTCTCTGGGCGATGTGACCGATACCGACAGCGTGCTGGACGGCGCGCCCGCCGTCAGCGGCAGCACCCTCCGCTTCGCCTTCCGGAACGAACCGGCCAACGCGGATAAGACCGCCGTCATCGCGGTCCATGTCACCGGCGCGGACAACTATCTGGATTACACCATCACCGTCACCGTCACGGTGGACAGCCGTATCGTTCCCACCGGCCAGCCCACCCTTACGCCCGCCGCCATCACCTACGGCCAGCCGCTGCGCACCATCGCGCTGTCCGGCGCACTGCGGGACGGCGACACCGTTGTGGAGGGTACCTTCGTCTGGAACACGCCGGACGTCATCCTGCCCGCAGGCAGCCAGACCGCCGAGTGGACCTTCACGCCCAGCGGCAGCCGCTACGCCACCACCTCCGGCACCGCCTCCGTGACGGTGCGCGAGGCCGCGCTGACGGATGTTTCCGTCCGTCAGGACGGCGCCCTGACCTACACCGGTACCGCCCTGAGCGCCCCGGTGATCACCTCCGCCGCCACCGTGGACGGCTCCGTCGTCACCTTCACGTACAGTCTGTCAAAGGACGGCGCCTACGGCGATGCCGTTCCGGCTCTCACCGATGTGGCTGCCCACACCGTGTGGTACAAGGCCGAAGCCGCCAACCATGAGACTGTCACCGGCAGCTTTACCATCACCATCGGCAAGGCGGCGCTGACCAGCGTCTCCGTCCGGCAGGACGGCGCACTGGCCTACAACGGCAAGGCCCAGTCCGCCCGGATGGCCGCCTCCGCTGCCACCGTGGACGGCTCCGCCGTCACCTTCACGTACAGCGCGGAGGAAAACGGCATCTACGGTCCCGCCGTACCGGCCTTCTCCGCCGTGGGCACCTACACTGTGTGATACAAGGCTGAGGCCGCCAGCCACGAGGCCGTCACCGGCAGCGTGGACATCACCATCGACAAGGGTGTCCTGCCCGATCCCACCGTCACGGTGGATGTGACCAACAACTACGCCGCCGCATACAGCGTGGACCTCCGCGCGGTGCTGGATGCCATCCTGCCCGCCGGCTGCCAGCTGGGCGCGGTGGAGTACGGCGGCCTGAACTTCGAGGGCGATGAGACCTATTACGATGTCATGCGCAGCACCCTCTCCAACAAGGGTGTGCTGACGCTGGCCATCAATGCGGTGGACACCGATACGGAGGGTCTGGCGGCCACGGTGAGGGTCATCGTCACCACCGGCAGCTATCAGGACATCACCATCACGGTGCGGCTCAACGCGGTGAACAAGACCGTTCCCGCCGGCGGCCCCACCCTCAGCAGGACCACCCTGGACTACGGCCAGCGGCTGGGCACCATCCGCCTGTCCGGCGCCATGCAGGACGGCGACACCGTGGTGAAGGGCGTCTTCACCTGGGCGGAACCCTCCCTCTGCCCCGCCAGCGGCAGCTATGACGCGGAGTGGTTGTTCACCCCCGAGGACGACAGCCGCTATGCCGCCGTCAGCGGCACATCGGCCATCACCGTCAATGCGCCCGCCGGAAAGACCTACAACGTGGGCGGCACTGTGCTGGAATACGGCATCACCGGCAGCTCCGAGCAGCCTCTGGAGGGTGCAGTCGTCACCATCCGCAGGGGCATGGACATCTACGGCCAGTCTCAGGCTACCGACGCGGACGGCCATTTCCACATCGGTCAGCTGCTCCCCGGCACGTACAACGCGGTGATAGCATACAGCGGTAAGACCGTCACCGCCAAGCTCCAGATCGTGGACAAGGACGCGGTGCTGACCGTCCGCATCCCCCGCGAGGATGTCAGCAGCGAGCTGGAGATCGCGGACCCCACCGACCTTACGGAGCACACGGTGGTGGGCGGTCTGGACGCCGAGGCCGAGAAGCAGTTCTCCGACATGGGTGATGCCTCCGTCGCCCTCAGCATGACCATCCGCGAGCAGCCGCAGGATGACAGCAGCGCCGCTCAGAATGCCATCCGCGAGCTGGTGAAGAACAAGACGCTGCGCTTTGTGGACATGACCCTTACCATGGTCCGAAATGGCCAGCTCTCGGAGCTGAAGGACGCGGGGACCGTGCTGGAGATCATCCTCCCCTGCGACAGCAGCCGCAGCATCACCGTGGCGCGCTGTCACGCGGACGGTAACGGTCAGGCGCAGGCCATGCTCCTGACCCAGAGCACCACCGGCGCGGAGGGCACGTTCTACGTCGACCGCGAAGGCCAGTGCATCCATATCTTCGCCAGCAAGTTCTCTACCTACGCCATCGGCTATGGCCGCGCCTCCAACAGCGGCCACGTGCCGGATGACGGTGAAAAGACCTCCCCCACTACCGCCGATGCGGGCCTGCTGGCCTATGGCATAGCGGCGCTGGGCAGCTATACCGGTACGGCGCTGCTGCTGCGCCGCCGCAAGCGCGAGGACTGAGCAGGCGCACGAAGCAAAGCCGCCGCCCCGGACACCGTTCTCGGTGTCCGGGGCGGCTCCCTTTCCGCTCTCTTTCTCAAATGCGATTTGACTCTTGCGGTACGTTTTGTTATATCGCAGGTAGAGCACAGTATTCGGTGATCCGGAGCCGGAAGATGCCGGATACCTCCCGTAAAGCCCCCTTGCACATCTGCCCCTCCGCTGGTACAATACAGGAAAATACCGCAAGGAGGGGCACCTATGATCCTGTACTTTTCCGGCACCGGCAACAGCCGCCACGCGGCCCAGCGCATGGCGGACGCGCTGGGCGACACCCTGCTGTCCCTGAATGACCGCATTCGGAGCGGCGACACCTCGCCCGTTGAAACGGGTGAGCGTCTGGTCATCGTCACCCCCACCTACGCCTGGCGCATCCCCCGTCTGGTGCGGGACTGGCTGCTGCGCACGGAGCTCACCGGCGCAAAGCAGGCGTGGTTCGTCATGACCTGCGGCAGCGAGATCGGCCGCGCCAACCACTATAACCGCCAGCTCTGCGTCGAAAAGGGCCTGACCTGCATGGGCACGGCCCAGCTGGTGATGCCGGAGAACTACATCGCCATGTTCGGCGTGCCCCAGGCGGAGGAGGCTCGCCGCATCGTGGCCCGTGCAGAGCCGGACATCGACCGCGCCATCGCCGCCGTCCGCGCCGGACAGCCCTTCTCCCCCACCCGCGATCACCTCTACGACCGCTTCATGAGCGGGCCGGTGAACCCCATTTTCTACGCCGTCTGCGTCAAGGCGGGGCCCTTCACCGCCAGTGATGCCTGCACCGGCTGCGGCCAGTGCGTCCGGCGATGTCCCACCAACAACATCGTTCTGCGGGAGGGCAAGCCGGTCTGGGGCAAGGACTGCACCCACTGCATGGCCTGCATCTGCTACTGCCCTGCAGAGGCCATCGAATACGGCAAAAAGAGCCTCGGCAAGCCCCGCTACCACTTTGAAGCCCTGTGATAAGGAGGCCCTCTATGACGCTCTACATCAACGCCTGTGCCCGTCCCGGCTCCCGCACGGACCGTCTGGCCCGCGCCCTGCTGGCCACGCTGGGAGGCTACGAGGAGCTGCGGCTCTACGATCTGCCCCTGCTGCCGCTGAACACGGAGCGCCTGGCCCGCCGCGACGCCCTGCTGGCGCGCCGCGCCTATGACGACGATTTCTTCCGCTACGCCCGTCAGTTCGCGGCGGCGGACAAAATCGTGCTGGCCGCGCCCCTGTGGGACCTGTGCTTTCCGGCGCAGCTGAAGCTCTATCTGGAGAACATCTACATCACCGGCATCGTCACCCGCTACGATGAGGCGGGCTGCCCCGTGGGCCTGTGCCGCGCTCAGAAGCTATACTACGTCAGCACCTCCGGCGGCCCCTACGACCCGCGATTCAGCTATCAGTACCTCCGCGCCCTGTGTGCGGAGTGCTTCGGCATCCCCGAGACGGAGCTCCTGATGGCGGAGAATCTGGACGTGGACGGCTGCGATCCCGAGGCCATCCTGCGGGACGCCATGAGCCGGTACGGCCTGACGCCCCAGCCCTGAACAGAAAAGTGCCCGAGGCCATGGGCCTCGGGCACTTTTTCTCCTGTTCTGCCTATTCTCTCTCCACCGGCATAAAAGAGGGCCCTGCGGCCATGCCACGGAGCCCTCTTTGCCTATTTCGCTCAGTCGCCCACGCCGGTGTGGACGACCTTGCCCATGTTCCACAGCATCGCCACACGCCGCGCGGCCTCCAGCCGATCCTCCGGCGTATGATACTCCGCATGGGCGGTCTCGGCGCCGCAGTCCATGCAGCACACGGAGACACTCCAGCCCTGCTCATCCTGCATGGCGCCGATGCCGCGGCAGACAGGGCAATCCTCCAGCTCGATCTCAAAGATAGGGTCCATCATTGTTCCTCCTCATTTCGTTGTTCGTTCATAGGCCAGCCGCGGCGTACCGTCCGCCACATGGATGACGCCGCACCGCATAAAGCCCGCCCGCTCCATGCACCGCTGCATGGTATCGTTGGCCGCATGTGTGTCCGCTCGCAGGTGACCGCACTGCGTGGCCGCCCAGGCCGCCGTCTCCGCGAACACACCGCGATGGCTGCCGTCGCTGCCCAGCCGGTGGATGGTGCCGTAGGGACTGTCGTCCCGCCACGCGCCCTCGATGCGCCGGTAGGTCGGGTCCTCACCCAGAATGAAGGCAAACACGGCATACACGCCGCCTCCGTCCTCCAGCACGTACAGCTGTCCCGCCGCCAGATCCTGCCGCAGCAGCTCCTCCGACGGGTAGCCGTTCACCCACTGGGCGGTGTTGCCGTGCGCCCGCATATACCGCCGCGCCACGTTGTAAATGGTCAGGATGCGGGGCAGATCCTGCTCTCTCGCCGCCCGTACCATCAGTTTTTCAGGCTCTGCAGCGGCGCAGGGATGCGTCCGCCGCGGGCGATAAAGTCGGCGCTGGACGCCTCGTGTACCGGCATCACCGGCGCGGAGCCCAGCAGGCCGCCCATCTCCACCATGTCGCCCACATCGGCCCCCTCCACGGGGATGATGCGCACGGCGGTGGTCTTGCTGTTCACCATACCCACCGCCGCCTCATCGGCGATGATGGCCGCGATGGTCTCGGCACTGGTACTCCCCGGCACGGCGATCATGTCCAATCCCACGGAGCACACGCAGGTCATGGCCTCCAGCTTGTCGATGGTCAGGGTGCCGTCCAACGCGGCGGCGATCATGCCCTCGTCCTCCGACACGGGGATAAACGCGCCGGACAGGCCGCCCACGTGGCCGGACGCCATGACGCCGCCCTTCTTCACCGCGTCGTTCAGCAGGGCCAGCGCCGCCGTGGTGCCGTGGGTGCCGCAGACGGCAAGGCCCATCTCCTCCAGAATGCGGGCCACGCTGTCGCCTACCGCAGGGGTGGGCGCCAGCGACAGATCCACGATGCCGAATGGCGTATCCAGCCGCCGGGACGCCTCCGCCGCCACCATCTGACCCATGCGGGTGATCTGGAACGCCGTTTTCTTGATGGTCTCCGCCACCACGTCAAAGGGCCGCCCCTTGCAGGACTGCAAAGCGTGGTACACCACGCCCGGGCCGGACACGCCCACGTTGATGACGCTGTCCGCCTCGCCCACGCCGTGGAACGCACCGGCCATGAAGGGGTTGTCCTCCACAGCGTTGCAGAACACCACCAGCTTGGCGCAGCCCAGCCCGTCCTGAGCGCGGGTCAGGTGGGCCGTCTCCTTGATGATGCGCCCCATACGGGCCACAGCATCCATGTTGATGCCCGCCTTGGTGCTGCCCACGTTGACGCTGGAGCACACCAGCTCCGTCTGGGCCAGCGCCTGAGGAATGGATCGCAGCAGCAGCTCGTCGCCCTTGCTGAAGCCCTTCTGCACCAGAGCGGAGTACCCGCCGATAAAGTTGACGCCGCAGGTGTGGGCCGCCCGATCCAGTGTCATGGCGAAGGGCACGTAGTCCTCGGTGTCGCAGCTCCCCGCCACCAGCGCCATGGGCGTCACGGAGATGCGCTTGTTGACGATGGGGATACCGAACTCGCTCTCGATGTCCTCACCGGTGCGTACCAGCTTCTCCGCGCGGCGGCAGATCTTGTCGTAAATTTTCCGGCAGCAGCGATCCGCGTCCTCGCTGACGCAGTCCAGCAGGGAGATGCCCATAGTGATGGTGCGGATGTCCAGATGCTGCTTGTCGATCATGTCGATGGTATCGAAAATATTCTGCAAACTCAGCATGTCGCGTCCCTCTTTTTTTACAGCTTGTGCATGGCGTCGAAGATGTCCTCCCTCTGGATGCGGACAGACAGTCCCCGTCCCTCGCCGTATTCCTTCAGGGCGGTGCGCAGCCTGTCAAAGGGCTCCTGACACAGCGTCAGGTCCACCACCATCATCATGGTGAAATATCCCTCCATAATGGTCTGACTGATGTCCAGCACATTGATCTCACAGGCCGCCAGCGTGTTGCACACACCGGCGATGATGCCCACCTGATCCTTGCCCACCACAGTTACGATCGCTTTCATGTCCTTCACTCCTTCTTTGGATGATATTTACTCCATCTCGTCCAGCGTCAGCTGGAACGAGCCCAAAAAGTGCTCACGGAAATACCGCAGCTCCGGCATGTCGTAGCTCTCCAGCGCCTCCGCCGTCTGCCGCGCCGCCTGCCGGAACTCCTCGTTTCCGGCCTTCAGCTCCTCCAGGCATTTGATATGGGCGCTGAGCTTGTCCGCCGCCTTCACCAGCTCCTCCACCTCCGCATCGGCGGGGCGCAGGATGTTCTCATAGATGGGCCGCAGCTCCGGCGGCAGCATGGCCAGCAGCTTCTGGTCCGCCACTTCCTCCACCTTGCGGTAGGCCTCCCGTATCTCGGGATTGAAGTATTTGATGGGCGTGGGCATGTCGCCGGTGAGGATCTCCCCCGCGTCGTGGTACAGCGCCGCTGCGGCCACCGCACCGGCATCCACCTGCCCGCCGAAAAACTCGTTCCGTATCACTGCCAGCGCGTGGGCCAGCACCGCCACCTGATGGCTGTGTTCCTGAATATTCTCCCGGACGCTGTTGCGCATCAGCGCCCACCGCTCGATGTAGCGCATCCTGTCGATATAGGCGAAAAAGTGGTTCATTATGTCAACTCCCCCCGCAGTATCTCCCCATCGATTCCGACGATCTTCACATTCTTCACAACGTTATGCAGCCCATCCGCCGCCACGCCGACTTCCATGTAGTTGGGGGCGTGGCCGGTGTAGAGGCCGTCCTTGGCCTGCTCAAACAGCACGGGGTATACCTGCCCCACGCAGCCCTCCAGATACGCGCGGTGCATCCGCTCCGCCACCTGTCCGGCCCGGGCAGTCCGCTGCTCCTTGACGGCGGGCGGCACCTGCCCCATAGCCGCGGCCTTGGTACCGGGGCGGATGGAATACGGGAAGATGTGCATGGCTGCGAAGCCGCATTCCTCGATGAATGCCAGCGTCTGGCCGAACTCCTCCTCCGTCTCCTCCGGAAACCCGCAGATGAGATCCGTGGTGATGGCGGGCCGGTGGAAATACTGGTTCAGCAGCCGCACCGACTCCCGAAACCGCGCCGTATCGTACTTCCGGTTCATCCGCTTCAGCGTGGCGTCACAGCCGGACTGCAAAGACAGATGAAAGTGGGGACACAGATGGGGCAGCGCGGCGGCACGGCGGCAGAAGTCCTCCGTGATGGTACGGGGCTCCAGACTGCCCAGCCGCAGCCGCATATCCCCTGCGGCGGCGGACACCTCCTCCAAAAGGTCGATGAGGCTCTCCCCGTTTTTCAGGTCGCGGCCCCAGCTGGAGATCTCGATACCGGTGAATACCAGCTCCCGATACCCCTCCTGCCGCAGGTGCTCCGTCTGGGCCACAGCCTCCGCCTTGGGCAGGGAACGCACCGGCCCGCGGGCATAAGGGATGATGCAGTACGTGCAGAAGTTGACGCAGCCGTCCTCCACCTTCAGCATGGCGCGGGTACGCTCCGCCATGCCGCCTGCGGGCAGCACCTCGAATTCCCTGCGGCGCAGGGCGTCGTCCAGCATCGTCACCTGCTTCTCGCGGCCCACTTGCTCCAGCAGGTCCAGAAATGCCATGCGGTCGCCGGTACCGGCGATGAGATCCACGTCCAGCCCCGCCGCCTCCTCCGCGTGGGTCTGCACGTAGCAGCCGCAGGCGGCCACTACCGCGTTGGGGTTCAGCTTCCGGCATCGCCGGATCATCTGCCGCGACTTCTTGTCGCTGACGGCGGTGACGGAGCAGGTGTTGACGATGTAGACATCCGCCTTCTGGTCGAAGGGTACCAGCGTGTGACCCCGCCGCACCAGCTCCTGCTCCATGGCCTGTGTTTCATATTGATTCACCTTGCATCCCAAGGTATAGATAGCTGCCTGCATGGGATTCTCCTTGCACTTTCCGTCGAATATCGGTATAATATATCGTATCGCTTTTATCGCCGCGACAGCAGTTCGATAGTAACGCTTTATTATACTGGATACTTCCGCCGGTGGCAAGCCCTCCGGCCCATGAAATTGAGAGGTTTTTCCCATGATCTATCTGGATAATGCCGCCACCACGCCGGTACCCGCCGCCGTGGCTGACGCCATGTACGACGTGCTGACCCATCACTTCGGCAATCCCTCCTCCCAGTATCCCGCGGGGCAGGAGATGAAAAAAGCCGTGGAGGATTGGCGCGCCGTGATCGCCGGTGCGCTGCACTGCCCGCCGGAGCGCCTGTATTTCACCTCCTGCGGCACGGAATCGGACAACTGGGCCATACAGGCCGCCATCTGGCAGGGACGCCACACTGGCAAGCACATCATCACCACCGCCGTGGAGCACAGCGCCGTGCTGGAGCCGTGCCGCTGGCTGACACAGCAGGGGTACGAGGTCACGTACCTGAAGCCTGACCGCACCGGCCGTGTCACCGTGGAACAGGTGGCGGGCGCCCTGCGGGACGACACAGTGCTGGTGTCCATGATGCTGGTGAACAACGAGACCGGCTGCATCTTCCCCGTGGCGGAGACGGCTCAGCTCCTGCGTGACCGAAAATCCCGCGCCCTGCTGCACTGCGACGCGGTGCAGGGCTTTCTGAAGGTACCCTGTGAGCCGGAGGCCTGGGGCGTGGATATGATGAGCCTGTCTGCCCACAAGCTGGGCGGCCCCAAGGGCGTGGGCGCCCTGTATATCTCGGAGCGCTTCCGGAACGTCCGGCCTCTGCTGCCCGGCGGCGGGCAGGAGCGCGGTCTGCGCTCCGGCACGGAAGCCACCGCCCAGATCGCCGGCTTTGCCAGGGCGGTGGAGCTGCGCCTGACGGACTATGACGCCAAGATCGCCCATATGGCCGCCCTGCGGGACTACTGCCGTGAAAGGCTGCTGAGCATCCCCGGCATGGTGCCGGTGGCCGCCGGTACGGCCCCCCACATCCTGGCCGTGTCGCTGGCGGGCTACCCCAGCGCCAATATCGTCACCGATCTGGGCGCCCAGGGCATCTGTATCTCCGCGGGCTCCGCCTGCCACCAGGGCAAGGCCAGCCACGTGGTGTCGGCGCTGGGTCTTGACAAGCGCACCGCCGCCGGTGTCATCCGCATCTCCTTCTCCCCCGAAAATACGGAAACAGATGTGGACGCCCTGTATGAGGCGCTGAAAGCCCATCAGGCCGCCCGTTTTCCCATGCTTTGAGAGGTTCTTCATCATGCAGAAAGCACTCCGCCGCGATAAGAGCTTTTATCGCTATCTGGCTCGTCTCACCGCCCCCATCGCACTTCAGAATCTCATCACGTTTTCCCTTGGGTTGATCGATACTTTAATGGTCAGCCAGCTGGGAAACACGGAAATGGCCGCCGTCACCACCGCCAACGTGCCGGTGTTCCTACTGATCTCCATTGTATTCGGCGTCCAGTCCGGCGTCGGGATCCTCATCAGCCAGTACTGGGGCAAAAAGGATCTGGAAAATATCAGCCGCGCCATGGGCGTAGCCGCCTATCTGGGCGTGAGCATCGCCGCCGTGCTGGCTGCGGCGTTCTTCCTCTGGCCCGTGGAGATCATGGACCTGCTCAGCAACAAGCACGAGCTGTCGCTGCTGGGCGCGCCGTACCTGCGCATCATCGGATTTTCCTACGTGTTCAACATGCTGTCGTCCATCTACGTCAGCGCCCAGCGCAGCGTGGAGAACTCCTCCTTCGGCATGAAGCTGTTCGGCATGTCTACCGTCATCAACACCGGCATGAACTACCTGCTGATCTTCGGCAAGGCGGGCTTCCCCATGCTGGGCGTGGAGGGCGCCGCCGTAGCTACTCTCATCAGCCGCGTGGCGGAGTTCGCCGTGTGCCTTGTCTGCGCCCTGCGCAGCAGGACCATTCCCCTGCGCCTGCAGGCCTTTTTCCACCCGGGCTGGGAGATGTGCCGCCGGTTCATCAAGTACTCCTCCCCCGTACTGCTCAATGAGATCGCCTGGGGCCTTGGCAACAGCATGCTTACCGTGATTTTGGGCTACACCGTGAACTCCGTGGAGTATCTGGCGGCCAACGCCGTCATGGGCAACCTGAATCGCCTGTTCCTGGTGGTGTGCTTCGGCCTGGGCGCCGCCACCGCCGTCATTGTGGGCAAGGCCATCGGCGAGGGCAAGAGCCATCAGGAGGTGCTGGACCTGAGCCACACCCTGCTGTGGGTCACCATCCTGGTGGGTCTGGCGCTGGCGGCGGTCGCGCTGGCGCTGGTACCCCTGCTGTTCCAGCCCATCGTGTTCCCCCTGTTCAAGCTCTATGACCAGACAGCCCTGATCGCCACGGCGCTGGCCGTCACCGGCTTCGCCTCCATCCCCCTGCATGCCTACTCCATCACCGCCGTCACCGGCGTGCTCCGCGCCGGAGGCGATGTGTTCTGCTCCGCCGCACTGGACATCTCCCCCCAGTGGCTGGTGGCCCTGCCTTTGACGGCGGTGATAGCACTGGTGATGGACGCCTCCTGCTGGTGGGTGGCTGCCGCCGTGCAAGCCGAGTCCCTGCTGAAATGTCCCCTGTGCTGGTACCGCATCCGCAAGGGCCGCTGGATACACGACGTGACACTGCCGGAGGGGCGTGACCTATGACCAGTCTGTTCGTCTGCCCCCTGTGCGGCGGTACGCTGGTCCGGCAGGACGGCGCCTACCGCTGCCCCGCCGGTCACAGCTTCGACATCGCCCGCGAGGGCCACACCTATCTGCTCCCCGTGAATCGGAAGCACTCCAAGGCCCCGGGCGACGACAAGGCCATGGCCGCCGCCCGCTGCGCCTTCCTCTCCAGAGGCTATTACGCCCCACTGCGTGATGCGTTATGTGAACTCTCCGTTTCCCTGACCGGCGACGCTCCCGCAGTGCTGGACAGCGGCTGCGGCGAGGGATATTACACCGCCGCCATCTACCGCGCCCTGTGCGGGGCCGGTAAATCGCCCCGCGTGGCCGGTACGGACATCTCCAAATTCATTCTCCGGCTGGCCGCCAAACGGGAACATGCGCTGGAGCTGGCTGTGGCCTCCTCCTACCGCCTGCCGGTGGCGGACGGAAGCATCGACCTGCTGTTGAACTGCTTCTCCCCGCTGGCCATCGAGGAATTCCGCCGCGTCCTGCGGCCGGAGGGTCACTTCCTCTACGTGGTCCCCTCCGCCATGCACCTCTGGGAGATGAAGCAGGTGCTCTATGACCGCCCCTACCCCAACGAGGTGAAGGAGACGCCCTACGATGGCTTTCACTACGTCACCATCCGCCATGTGGAGGACACCATCCACCTGGACACCCCCGCCGATATTCAGGCGCTGTTCGGCATGACCCCCTACTGCTGGAAAACGCCGAAAAGCGGCGTCGAAAAATTATGTAAACTTGATGCGCTGGACTGCCGCATCGCCTTCGACATCCACGTGTTCCAACGAGAAAGCCGGTGAACCCTATGGAAGAAACCATCACCCATCCCCGCCGCGCCCGCCGCAGGAGACGCCGCAGTCTGCTGCCGCTGGCCATCCTGCTGGCCGCACTGGCCATTGCCGTGCCGGTGATCCTGAGCCTGCTGCCCCGCCAGCCCCGTGTCGAGCCGGAGCCGGAGGACCCCCATGCGGGTCAGGTCTATGTCAATGACGGCGCCAACATGGTCTGGCTGACACCCCACAAAAATCTGGCGGTAAACCCCTTTACCGCCAACGATTTCACCCGTGATGAGAACGGCGTCCTCCGCTACACCGGCATGTCCGGCACGGTGCGGCTGGGCGTGGACGTGTCCGACTATCAGTCCGGAACGGACTGGCAGCAGCTGGCCCGGCAGGGTGTGGATTTCGCCATCCTCCGCGTGGGCTATCGCGGCTACACCCAGGGCGCTCTCCGTGAGGACAGCAGCTTCCGCACCTTCGTCCGCGGCGCACGCGCCGCCGGTATCGACGTAGGCGCCTACTTTTTCTCCCAGGCCGTCACGGTGCAGGAGGCCATTATGGAGGCCGACTACGTGCTTGGCCTGCTGGATGGCGTACCGCTGGACCTGCCGGTCTACTTCGACTGGGAGCCGGTATTCGCCGACGATTCCCGTACCGCCTCCTTCGATGCCTCCCGTCTGACCAACATAGCCGCCGCCTTCTGCCGCGTCGTGGAGCAGGGCGGCTGCTCCGCCGGTATTTATCTGAACCGGCAGCAGGGGTATTACCAGTACGACCTGAGCCGTCTGGCCGACTGGTCCCTCTGGGTGGCGGATTACAACGACTATCCCGATTTCTACTATGCCTTCGACATGTGGCAGTACAGCGACAGCGCCGCGCTGGATGGGGTGCCCACTCAGGCGGATCTGAACTTCCTGTTCGTGCCCTCACCGCGGGGGTAGGCGCGGATAAATGCAAAAAAGGGAGCCTGTCCGATGGACAAGCTCCCTTTTTCCGGATCCGGCGGAGCGCTCCCTGTACTTTTTGACTTGGCGGCCCATGCGAGGTGCGCACAGCACCGCCGCAAAAACGCAACAGGGCAGCCTGCGGCGGATGCCGCAGGCTGCCCTGTTGTTTACCTGATTCAGTTCTTTTTGCCGCCGTGGGTGGCCTTCATACGCTTCTCGTGATTCAGGATGGTCTTGCGCATACGCAGGCTCTTGGGCGTGACCTCCAGCAGCTCGTCGTCCGCCAGAAACTCCAGACACTGCTCCAGACTCATCTTGCGGGGCGGTACCAGACGCAGCGCCTCATCGGAACCGGCGGCGCGCATATTGGTCATCTGCTTCTTCTTGCACACGTTGACCGTAATGTCCTCCTGCTTGGGGGAGACGCCCACGATCATGCCCTCATACACCGGCACGCCCGGTCCGATGAACAGAGCGCCGCGCTCCTGGGCATTGAACAGGCCGTAGCCCACGCTCTCGCCCGTTTCGAAGGAGACCAGGGAGCCGGTGTTGCGGCGGCTCAGGTCGCCCTTATAGGGGGCGTAGCTGTCGAACACGCTGGCCATAATGCCCTCGCCGCGGGTATCCGTCAGGAACTCGTTGCGGTAGCCGAACAGGCCGCGGCTGGGGACCAGAAACTCGATCTTCATCCGGCTGCCCACGGGGGTCATCTCCAGCATGTCCGCCTTGCGGCTGCCCAGCTTCTCAATGACCGCACCCACGCTCTCGCTGGGAACGTCTACTACCAGGCGCTCGATGGGCTCGCACTTCTTGCCGTCTATGGTCTGGTACAGCACACGGGGGGGCGACACCTGGAACTCGTAGCCCTCGCGGCGCATGGTCTCGATGAGGATGGACAGGCTCATCTCACCGCGGCCCGCCACGTTGAAGGCATCGGCGGCGCCCTCGATCTCCGTGACACGCAGGGACACGTCCTTCAGCGTCTCGCGGAACAGGCGCTCCCGCAGCTGGCGGGAGGTAACGAACTTTCCCTCGCGGCCGGCGTAGGGGGAGTCGTTGATGGAGAACGTCATCTCCATGGTGGGGGCACTGATCTTCACAAAGGGCAGCGGCTCCACGCAGTCCGGCGCGCAGATGGTGTCGCCGATGGTGATGTCGCCGATGCCGGACATGGCGATGATGTTGCCCGCCGTGGCCTCGGTGATGGGCTTTTTGCCCAGACCGTCAAACTCGTACATGCTGACGGCCTTGGCCTTCTTGGCCGGCGCGTCGGGATCGTGGTAGTTGCACACCGCGATCTCCTGATTTTGCTTCAGTACGCCGCGCTCCACGCGGCCGATGGCGATACGGCCCACGAACTCGTTATAGTCAATGGCGCTGACCAGCATCTGGAACGGCTGGTCCAGGTCGGCCTCCGGCGCGGGGATATAGTCCAGAATGGTGTCGAACAGAGGCTTCAGGTCGGTGCCCACCACATCGGGGGAGTAACTGGCGGTACCGTTGCGGGCGGAACAGAACAGCATGGGGCTGTCCAGCTGCTCGGCGGTGGCATCCAGATCCAGCAGAAGCTCCAGCACCTCATCGACGACCTCATGGATGCGCTGGTCGGGCCGGTCGATCTTGTTGATGACCACGATGACGCGATGGCCCAGCTCCAGGGCGCGGCTGAGGACGAAGCGGGTCTGGGGCATGGGGCCCTCCGCCGCGTCCACCAGCAGGATAACGCCGTTGACCATCTTCAGGATACGCTCCACCTCGCCGCCGAAGTCGGCGTGGCCCGGAGTGTCCACAATGTTGATCTTGGTATCGCCGTACTGAATGGCGGTGTTCTTGGCCAGAATGGTGATGCCGCGTTCACGCTCCAGATCGTTGGAGTCCATGACTCGCTCCACCGTTTCCTGATTCTCGCGGTAGACGCCGCCCTGCTTGAGCATCTGATCCACCAGTGTGGTCTTGCCGTGGTCGACGTGGGCGATGATCGCCACATTTCTCAATTTCTCGTTCTGCAAAGGTAAGACCCCTTTCTCTCGGGTATAAATTCACTAACCTTTGTATTATATGCTCTCAAAGAGGTGATTGCAAGCCTTTTCCCCAACTTTTTCTTTCTTTCACCGTTGACAAACCCGCCGCATCTGCGTTACAATGGCAATCGTGGTATGTCTCAGTAGCTCAGCTGGATAGAGCGTGCGCCTCCTAAGCGTAAGGCCGGGGGTTCGAATCCCTTCTGGGACGCCAGATAATAACGCCGAAAGCCTTTGTTTTCAAGGGCTTTCGGCGTTATTACTGATCTGAGATCTTTCATTCTCTCGCTGGCAGGGTGAACTTGCTCGAACGACCGTCCGCCCTATCCGATACTTGCCTTTGGTATCGGATAGGGCGGGCAAATTTTTACAGGTCTGTTGCTTTTACTTTTCTGTCACAACCAATTCGATGCCGCGTTGTCAGAGCACTTCCTTCGAGACATAATTGGCGCTTTTTCCGCTGACGGCGGACTCAAAGTCTGCCACCAGCGGGTGCTTGTGCCAGCGGTGCAAATCCTCTGTGAGCCGGTAGGCGGTCAGCTGGAAAAACGGCAGGAACAGCAGGGGCGTCAACAGCGCGTCCGGTGAGGACGGCACAGGCAGATCTCCGCCGTCATCCGTGAAAAAGAACGTCTTTTCCGTGACCAGCGATGCGGCGCGGCTGAGTTGGGCGCCCCGCGCCCGATCATGCGGGTCGGACGCAAGGAAAAACAGGGTGTGATTGGGCGTCAGGTGCAGCTCCGGGCCATGGAGGAACTCCTCCAGCTCGTAGGCACAGGCGGGTATCTGAAGCGTCTCCATCAGCTTCAGCGCCGCCTCCCGTGCCACGCCCCAGGCGGCGCCGGCTCCCGCGATGCAGACGGTCTGCATGGCGGACAGCTGCCGGTAACGGCTGCGCAGCAGCGCCTCCCCTGCCGGGATGGCCTGCTCGTAGGCGTCTGCCCATTGTGCCAGCTTCTGTCGCTCCGCCGCAAGGCCATCCTCGGAAAGCCGTCCGGAAAGGTGGGCGCTCCGCAGGGCGAACAGGCACAGAAACAGACACAGCGCCGTGACGCCCATGGTCACATAGCCCACGGACTCCTGCCCGCAGCCGTAGTCGATCAGCAGATCTGCGTGCGTCCGGAAGTCGCTGCCGGGGTCAGAGGTGATGCCGATGGCCGTGCGTCCTTTGGCGCGGATGGCGTCCAGCGCGTGCAGCGCGTTGGTGCTGTACCCGCTCTGGGAGATGACCACCGCCAGTTCGTCCGCCGGCAGGCAGCTCTCATAGGCGCAGAAGGTGAACGGCTCCGTGACCAGCACCTCGCAGTCCAGCCACTTTCGGAGATAGGGGCGGACGCACAGGGCTGCGTTATAGGACGAGCCGCTGGCCACCAGACGGAGGATGCGGACGGGACGGGCGGCAAAGGCCGCCGCCAGCGGCTCCTCCCACTGCCCCGCCAGCTGATGCCGGAGAACGGAGGGCGTCAGATATACATAGTCCCGCATGGTGCGCTTTTCCATCAGGCTCCCTCCCTTACATTGTCAGGTCGCCGTCCTTGCTGATCTTGTTGAATATGAGCAGGGAGAGCAGGGTCATCACGGTCAGCACCGTGGCCATGGCGGAGGCGATGCCGTAGTTGCCCCGGACGATCTGGGTGTAGATGGCCACTGTCAGGGTCTGAGTCTTGCCGGTATACAGCAGGATAGCGGTGGACAGCTCGCTGATGAGCGTGACCCAGCTGAGGATGGCGCCGGACAGAACGCCGGAGGACATCATGGGCAGTGTGACGGTAAAGAACGCCTTGGGCTTGGAGCTGCCCAGCGACAGGGCCGCCTCCTCCACATACAGCGGTATCTGCTGCAGAATGGCCACGGAGGAGCGGATGGTGTAGGGCAGGCGGCGCACCACCAGCGCCACCACCATGATGAGCATGCCGCCGGTGAGCACCAGCGGTTCCCGGTTAAAGGCGGAGATCATGGCGATGCCGATGACGGTGCCGGGGATAACGTAGGGGATCATGGAGATCACGTCCACCGCGCCGGACAGCACATTCCGGCGGCGCACCGCCACATAGGCGATCAGCACGGCCAGGAACACCACGATCAGCAGGCTCACCGCAGGGATGACGATGGTGTTCTGGATACTCCTGCCCAGACGGGAGAACATGTCCTGATAGCTCTGAAGCGAGTAGCCGGCCACATAGATCTGGCCGCTGGTCTTCAGGAAAGAGGTGTACACCACATACAGCTGCGGCAGGATGGAGATGCCGACGACTACATAGGTGATAAAATGCACGATAAAGTTGGAAAAGCCGTGGAGCTGCTTCTTTTCGATGCGGTGCAGGGCGTTCATGGAGAAGGCCTGCTTCTTCGCCACAAAGTTCTGGGAGAAGTACACCACCATGGTGATGAGGATCGCGATGATAGCGATGGCGGAGGCGAAGCCCTTGTTCTGGGACACCTCGCCCACGAATTCGTTGTAAAGAATGACGGTGAAGGTACGGTAGCCCTCTCCGATCAGCATAGGAGTTCCGAAGTCGCTCATGGCGCGGACGAACACCAGCAGAGCGCCGGCCAGCACGGTGGGTGAGATCAGGGGCAGCACCACCGTGAAAAAGCGCTTGAAGCCGGTGCAGCCCAGATTTTCGGAGGCCTCCATCAGTGAGGCGTCCATTTTGCTCATGGCGCCCTGCACATACAGAAACACCAGCGGGAAAAGCTGGGTGACGAACACCAGCATGATGCCGTTGAAGCCGTAGATATCCGGCATGGTGATGCCGAACAGGCCGGAAAGGAAGTTGGTGATAACGCCGTTGCGGCCCAGCAGCATGATCCACGCATACGCACCCACAAAGGGGGCGGACATGGTAGCCATGACGATGCACATCCGCAGGAGCTTTGCGCCCCGGACCTTAAACACCGACATGAAGTAGCCCAGCACCACGCCGACGACCACCGAAGCGATGGTGGCGGCGATGGAAACCTTGAAGCTGTTGAGCAGCGTAATGGAATAATACTTACGGGAGAAGAACTTGGCAAAGTTCTCCAGCGTGAAGTGTACGCCGTCAGAGAATGCCATCTTCAGCAGCAGGCTCAGGGGATACAGCAGGAAAAGTGCGTACAGCAGCAGGATAACAATGGTCGTCCAGCCCCATACGTCCAGCCGAAACCGTTTACTGTTCTGTCTCATAGTCTCAGACCCTCAAATAGTTCTTTGTGCCGTCCTCGGAGAAAATGTTGATCTTCTCCTCCTTCAGTGTCAGGGTGACAGCGCTGCCGGGCTCCAGCTTCTCGTCGATGGCGGACTCCTGGATCAGCTCCACGCTGGCGCCGCCGGTCAGCTTCAGGTAGTAGTGGGTGTTCAGGCCCAGATACACGCTGTCCTCCAGCACGGCGGAGAGGCCCCCTGCCTTTTCGTCAGCGTGATGTACCACGAATTCCTCGGGGCGGACGGAGACCTTCACCGGTCCGTCAGGGATGGTGCGCCAGCTGTCGCGGGTAAAGCGCTCACCGGTAGGGAACACCAGCGTGCCCTGCTCCATGCGGGCATCGAGGATGTTGGTGCGGCCGATGAACGTGGCCACAAACGTATTGGCGGGACGCTGATAGATATCGCGGGGCGTACCGATGTGCTGGATCTTGCCGGCGTTCATCACAGCGATGGTATCGCTGATGGACATGGCCTCCTCCTGATCGTGGGTGACGTAGACGGTGGTGATGCCCACCTCACGCTGGATCTTGCGAATGGCCTGCCGCATCTCCAGGCGCAGCTTGGCGTCCAGATTGCTCAGCGGCTCGTCCATCAGCAGCACGTCCGGCTTGATGACCAGCGCACGGGCCAGCGCCACGCGCTGCTGCTGGCCGCCAGACAGATTCTCCGGCAGCCGGTCGGCGTACTGCTTGATCTGCATGATCTCCAGAAAGCGGTCTGTCTCCCGGGCGATCTCATCCTTGGGGGTCTTGCGGTTCTTCAGACCGTAGGCCACGTTCTTGGCCACGGTCATGTGGGGGAAAATGGCGTAGTTCTGGAACACCATGCCGATGTTGCGCTTGCTGGGCTCCTTGTCGTTGATGCGCTCCTCGTTGAAATAGAAGTCGCCGCCCTCAATGGAATTGAAGCCCGCGATCATGCGCAGCAGCGTGGTCTTGCCGCAGCCGGAGGGCCCCAGCAGCGTAAACAGCTCTCCGTCGCGTATCTCCAGATTCAGCCCCTCGATGACGGTGGTGTCCCCGTACTGCTTCTTTGCGTTTTGAATGGTGATCTTGCTCATAGTCCTCTCGCCTTTCTTGATGCAGCAAGCCGCCCACCGCATGCGGCAGGCGGCTTGCCAAATAGAAAATTTAGAAGGTGCCCTGATATACCTCGGTGAACTTGTCCACGATCTCGGCCTTGTGCTCATTGACATACTGCTGGTCCAGAGCCACCGTCTTGATGTCGGAGGCGGGACGGAAGTATTCGGGATAGCTGACGTCATCACGGACGGGGCGCAGATCCAGATCGTTGCAGAGGATGTTCTGCACTTCCTGGCTCAGCACGAAGTCGATGAACAGCTTGCCGTTCTCGGGGTGGCTGCAGTTCTTGATCAGGCCCACGGTGCCGGGGGTCAGAACGGTGCCCTCCTCGGGATAGACGATGGCGACATTGGCGCCGGAGCGGGCCAGCGAGATACCGGCCTCCTCGTAGGTCAGCACAACGGTCATCTCGCCGTCAGCCACGGACTTCCAGGCGGCGCTGGAGCCGCTGGCCAGCTTGCCGTCCAGATTCTTGATGAGATCGGAAACAAAGTTCCAGCCCTCCTCGTTCTCCAGCGTCAGGCCGCCGAAGTCGGTGAGGATGGTCTCAATGTGCATCATAGCGGAGGAGGAGGCGGTGGGATCGGCAGAGGCGATCTTGCCCTTCAGCTCGGGGTTCAGCAGATCCTTATAGCCCTTGATCTGGATGTCGCCGATCAGGTCGGTGTTGTACATCAGAATGGCGCTGTCCAGATTGTAGTTGGTGCAGTAGCCCAGCGTGTTGCGGCAGCTCTCGATGAGGTTGGCATCCTCGGGGCTGACGTAATCCTGGAATACGTGCTTGTACTCGGAATAGGAGGACTCGCCGCCGCCGAATATCACGTCGCAGTAGGGGGCGTCGCCCTCGGCGTCGATACGGGCCAGCAGCTCGCCGGTACCGCCGGTGATGACCTCGACCTCAATGCCGTAGCGCTCCTCGAACAGGGGAACCACCGCGTTGACCTGCGCATCCGTGGCAGCAGAGTAGATCACGAGCTTCTTTTCCTCTGCCGCCGCGCCGTCATCGCCGGCAGCGGGCTCGTCCTTCTGGGTGCCGCAGGCCGCCAGAGACAGAGCTGTCGCCAGTGCCAGAAGCAGGGTCAGTATTCTCTTGATACGTTTCATGTTTTCATGCTCCTTTTTTGTTTTTTGCGGGGGTATGACTTTATTATAGAGCCATTAAAAAATGCGAAAAGCAAAAATCATGCACAAATCCGGAACTATTCTACACACCATTCCCGTCGTTTCGCATAAGCCGCACATCCTGTGCATACTGCGTGGGCGAGCAGCCGATCTTCTTCTGGAACACGCCCCGGAAATAGCGGTACTCCGAAAAGCCGCAGGCCTCGGCGATCTGGCTGATGCTCCTGTCCGTCTCCCGCATCATGGCCGTGGCCTTCTGCAGGCGGAAATGGGTGAGATACTCCGAAAAGTTGATGCCCGTCTCGCTTTTGAAGCGGCGGATCAGCAGCGTCTCGCTGTAATGGAACTTCTGGGCCATAATGCCGATGGTGATCTTCTCCGGATAGTGCTCCTCCACATAGGCCATGACCTGCCGCACCGGCTGGCTCTTGCCCTGCTGCACCGGCAGATCCCCCAGCGTCTGGGTGGTATCCGTCTGGCGGGCCAGCTCGTGGGCCATCAGGCGGTGGTGCTCCAGCTTCTGCTGGGCAAAGCGGATGGCCTCCTCCAGCTCGGAGGCCACCACCGGCTTGAGAAGATACCGCTGCACGCCGCTGTACATGGCGCGCTTGGCGTAGTCGAAGTCGGAGTAGCCCGTGACCACGATGGGCACGAAGAAGTACAGCCCCCGGGTCTGAAACAGCGCGTCCAGTCCGTCCATCAGGGGCATGTTCACGTCCAGCAGCACGATATCCGGCCGGTGCTGGCGGATCATCTCCGCCGCCTCCTCGCCGTTGGAGGCCTCCAGCGGGATGCCGCAGTTCAGTCTGGCCCAGTCCGTGCAGTAGATGATGCCCTTCCGGATCAGGGGCTCGTCCTCCGCGATCAGAACCTTGAACATGTCAATGCTCACCTCGTTTCATCCGCAGTGTCACGCGGGTGTATACCATGTATTCGCTCTCCACGGTGATGGTGCTCTCCTCGCCATACAGCAGGGCCAGACGCCGGGCGATGCTCTGCAGCCCGCTCTGGCGCACGTCCTTCTGCGGCGCGGTCAGAGAGCGCCGCACCTCCTCCAGCCGCTGAGGCTCGAAGCCGGTGCCGTTGTCTGTCACCACGATCAGCAGGAAGCCGTCCTCCATTCGCGCCGTCAGGTCGACATGAAGGGCCTGTTTGCGCAGAAATCCGTACTTCACGCTGTTTTCCACCACAGGCTGGATCCACAGCTTCGGGATCAGCACGTCCTCCACACCGCCGGCTATCTCTATACGGTAGGAGAACTGGCCGTTCTGACGGAAGCGGATGATCTCCAGATAGTCCCGCAGCTTTTCGGTGTCGCTGCCCAGCGTGACCATGGAGCGGCTGGTGTCGGTACTGTACCGCAGCAGCGCCGTCAGACGGCGGATCATCTCGTCCGCCCGCTCCGGCTCGCCCAGCAGAATGGCGTAGCGGATATTCTCCAGCGTATTGTAGAGGAAATGCGGATGGAAGCGGGATTCCAGCTGAGCGATCTCGGCGCTGTTGTTCAGCCTCGCCAGCTCCATGTTCCGCCGGTTCAGCTCGTTGATGGTGTCCAGCATGGAGTTGATATGCGCGGCGATTTCCTGAAACTCGTCGCCGGTATCCAGCCGGATCTTGTGATCCACATTGCCCTGCTGGATGATGCTCAGCTCGTCGTGGAGCGTCTCCACGGAGCGGGAATTGCGGCTGGCGATCTCCCGGGAGACGCGGAGCAGTGTGAAAAAGAGCACGCCGAACATCAGCACAGCGCACAGGCAGCCGATGATGTAATAGGTGCCCCAGTGCCCCCGCTGCAGCAGTGTGTATACCACAAGCCCGCCCAGCGCGGACTGCCCGGCGCTGACCATATACTGCTGGCCGTCTCTGGTGAAGCGGGTCTTTCCCGCACCGGTGAAGCGGTTGAGGGCATCCACCATTTCGGCGTTGCTGGCCACCATGACGGTGCCGCCGGTATCCGTGACCACATAATCATAGGGCAGGCGTCCCATGGAGCGGTTCCATTCACTGCCGTCCAGCAGCAGGAAGGCATAACCCAGGCCGTCCAGCTGCCGGGCAAACAGCAGCCGGGAATCGCCGGCCGACATGTAGTAAATGGTGGTATAGACATCCGTGCGCTCCGTCAGCCGCGGGATGACGGCCTGGCAGAAGTACAGCAGATGGCTGCTGGGCTCCGCCATGGTGGAAAAGGCCGCGGCGCCGTCTCCGTTCAGCAGGAGCAGGTCACTGACCCGGTGGGAGGAGTAACTGAAGCGGTGGAACTGATAGGACATGTTCAGCTCGGTGATCTCTCCCGTGAGGAAGGACTCCATGACCGCCATGTTGTCCCCGCTGCGCAGATAGTCGGCGCAGGACAGGTAGGTGTCCCGGAATGCCTCGGTGAGCTGGCGGTTGTACTCCCGGTTCTCATAGTAGGTGTAGCCCTCGGAATAGATGGCCAGCAGCACGCCAAACAACAGCAGGAACGCCGTCAGGAGCACGGCGGTGCTGCGGGTGATCTGCGTCTTCAGCCGTTCCTGAAAGCGGGGCGCGGCGTCCGCCGCCCGTTTCATCCCGCTCATAGGAGCCGCAGCCCCCGCCGGGCCGCGCTCTCCAGCATCAGCGCGGGGTCGCAGCCCGCATCAAAGGGAAACGAGCTGTGAGTATGCATATCCGCCGTTGCAAGCATTTTGCAGCACCTCCGTTGAAGTAGTTGGCTGTATTATAGCACACCAACGTCACATGGCAAGCAGTTTGTCCACCAGCTCCGCTATGGCGTCGTGCTCGCAGTCGTGTTGGAGCACGATGTCCGCCAGCTCCTTGATCTCCGGGACGGCGTTGCCCACCGCGATCCCGATACCTGCGTGCTCGATCATGTCCCGGTCATTCAGGTAGTTCCCGGCGGCCGCCACGTTCTCCGGCGGAATGCCCTCCATACGGCACAGCTCCAGCAGCGCGCTCCATTTGCCGACGCCCCGGGGCGTGATGTCGATGACACCCGGGTCACTGGACACATAGTCCAGCGCAAGACCGCCTCCGCGTATGGCGGCGACAGCCCGGCTCACGTTGCCGCTGGCCATCATGACCTGCACGCCCGCCAGCGGCAGCTCCTCCGCCGAGGCGTAGACCGCCGGGCGGCAGCGGATGCTGTCGGTGTATTCCCGGACGCCGGGGGTCATGCGGCTGACGCCCATGTAGCCGGCGGCGATGACGTAGAGCACACAGTCGTTGTGCCCCAGACACGCGCCGGCCAGCGCACGGACGCTTTCCGCGTCCGCCAGATGCAGCGACAGCACGGCGTCGTCCGCCGCACGGAGGATCTTGCCGCCGGTGTTGCAGATGACATAGTCTGCCTCCCGGTGGTCGCCGCACATGTTCCACATGTCAAATTCGTTGCGGCCCGAGGCGAAGCACACCACATGCCCCGCCTGCCGGAACCGGCGCAGCGCCTGCCGTGTCTTTTCCCCCAGCCGGTGATCGCGGCCCACGGATGTTCCGTCGATATCCATGGCCAGCAGCATGCGACCCGTTATTCTCTTATCCATCGGTTACAGCGCCTCGCAGCCGGGCATCAATACGGGAACTGGCGGTAATAGCGCCGGATCTCCATGGGATGGCGGTTGATCTGCTCCATGTGGGCGTCAATGCGCTGGGTGACGGCGTGGGTCACCAGATGGGAAATGTCACCCCGGAACGCAGGGCTGATGCCGGTGAGGGGGTAGTCGGCAGCGTCGATAATGGTGTAATTGCCGCAGACCCGGGGCAGGAAGTTCTTCACACGCTCCGACAGCGGACGCTGGGCGTCCTCGCCCATAAAGAGGGTCACGGGCGTGTCCTTGTCCACGATCTCCAGCGTACCGTGGAAGAACTCGGCGGCATGGATAGACTTGCTGCGCAGCCAGTGCTGCTCCTCCCAGTAGCACATGGCGTAGGAGTAGGTGGAGCCGTACTGGTTGCCCGCGCCCACGAAATAGTGCATGGCGTCATTGCAGTGCCGCTCCGCAAAGGTCCGGCCGAAGTCGTCCGCCGCCTTCTCCGTCTCCACCAGCGCCTGGGGCAGATAGCGATCATACTCGGCGTACTGCTGCTCGTACTGGGGGAAGTCTCCGGCCAGCTGCATCAGGCGGTCCGCCAGCATGAAGAACTTCAGCTGCTCGTTCTGGGGATAGCGGATGGCGTAGTCGCTGAGCTTCTCCAGCGGGGTATCGGCGGTGTCCACGAAGCCGATGACCACCGCGCCCTGCGCCTTGGCCTTCTCCACCGCCGCCACCACCTCCTGCGTGGTGCCGGTGACGGAGGACAGTACGATCACCGTGTCTTTGCCGATGCGGCGGTTGCCGGTGGTGTTGTACAGCGCGGCGTTCTGCGCGATGATCTCCATGCCGCTGTACTCCTGCACATGGTTCTGGGTCTGCAGCGCGGAGGCGTAGGTGCCGCCGATGCCCAGATAGCAGATGTTTTTATAGCCGCGGCCCGCCACATCCGCCGCGATGCCCTCGATCTCCTTACGGATGGCCAGCGCACCGGCCACGCTGTCCAGCTGCTTCTGCTCGTCAAATTTTATCATAGCTTCCTATCCTTTCTGTTTCAGAATGATCCGATCATTTTTTTGTAGCCCGACGGCTACCGTACATCGTTATCATAGCATAACGCATACGGCCACGCAGGAAAAAAAACTGCACATTTCAGGAAAAAAGCTGTCGGTTTTGCATATGCCGACAGTGGAAGTCTTGCGTGGATTTTGTGCTTTGTGCTATAATTCTGTCACTATCGGACAAGGAGGTCAGTACAGAATGGAGCTGGGACTTTTTACCTGCGGCTACCAGTATACGAATATAGAGTCGGCCTTTATTGACGCGGCGGCCTTCGGCTATGATTTTATCGAGCTGTGGGGCGGACGGCCCCACGCATGGGCGCCGGATATGGACGCCGGACGCGTCGCACAGCTGCGGGAGCTTTCCGCCCGGTACGCCGTGCCCATCCGCGTCTACACGCCGGAGCACAACGGCTATCCCTACAACTACATGCTGGGGGACGAGGGACAATGGGAGGACTGCATGCGCTATCTGGCCCGCAGCATGGAGGTATCCTCCCGGCTGGGTGCGTCCCGTACGCTGATCTCCGTGGGGCACGGCGGCCATACGGAGCCGGCGCAGCGCCGGGCGCGGCTGCTGCGCTCGCTGCGCCGGCTGGCATCGGAGGCGCGGCAGGCCGGGCAGGTCATCCTGCTGGAGCCGCTGTCGCAGTTCGAGTCCAACACCTGCACCACCGCGGCGGAGCTGGCAGAGGTACTGGCAGAGCTGAACGACCCCTGCGTGCTTCCCATGTGCGACGTGGTGGCCTCCTTCGTACAGGGGGAGACAGCGGAGACGCTGTACCGGCTCACCGGCGGGACCATGGCGCACCTGCACATTGCGGACAGCGACGGCCGCAGCGAAAACCATCTCCTGCCGGGAGACGGAGTACTCCCCCTGCGGGAGCAGCTGCAAGCGCTGCGGCGGGCCGGATATGACGGCGCGGCCACCATCGAGCTGGTGTCCATGTATACGGACGATCCCACTTATTACGCAAAATGCGCCATAGAAAGGGTGAGAGAGCTGCTATGAAACGGATCGGATGCGTGGGCGATAACTGTGTGGATCACTACCGTCAGACAGGCGAGGATCATTTCGGCGGCAACCCCGTCAACGTGGCCGTCTACACCCGCCGTCTGGGCGACGGTATCTCCTATGTGGGGGCGGTAGGGACGGACGGACGCGGCGCAGCCCTGCTGGACGCGCTGCGCGGCCGGGGCGTGGATGTCAGTCATGTCCATGTGGACGAGGGCAGTACCGCCGTGACCTATGTGGAGCATATCAACGGCGACCGCGTTTTCGGGGACTACGACGAGGGTGTCATGGCCCAGTTTGCCCTGACGGAGGAGGACATCGCCTTTCTGGGCGGTCACGCGCTGGTGGTCAGCGGCCTGTGGGGACACGCGGAGGGATATCTGGCCCGTATCCGGCAGGCCGGTGCGGTCACAGCCTTCGACTGCTCAGACCGGCCGGAGGATCCGGCGGCGCAGACGGCGCTGCCCTGCACGGACATCGCCTTCTTCTCCGACGACGGCTCAGACGATGAAGCGCTGCGGCAGCGGCTGCGGCAGCTGGCGGCGCTGGGGCCGCGCATCGTGGTGGCCACCCGGGGGAGCCGGGGCAGCATGGCCTATGACGGGCAGCGGTTTTACGGGCAAGGCATCGTGCCGTGCCGGGTGGTGGACACCATGGGCGCGGGCGACAGCTTTATCGCCGGGTTCCTCCACAGCTGGCTGGAGGGCCTGGACATCCCCGGCTGCATGGCCTCCGGAGCGCAGTGCAGCGCCGTGACGCTGGCCTATGAGGGCGCCTGGTGATGTGGGCGGCATGTATACAGAAAGGGCGTGATCTCCACGCCCTTTCTGTATTTCCTGTCTGTATTTATTGGAGCAGCAAGGCAGCCTCCGCAGGAAACCTGCGGAGGCTGCCTTGTTTTCTCCCCCTGTGCGGGCGGTCAGTCCCAGCTCTGGTCCCAGTCCGGCCCCCAATCCGTGCCGGGATCGTACACCGGAAACTCCCAGCCCGCGGCATACACCTTTCCATTGGCGTCATAGGCACGGCCGTCCTGGCCCACGGCGTAGCCCTCCGGTACGGCAAAATACTCCGCGCCGTCGTAGTACCACAACCGCCCGCCGTCCTCCGAGAACCCCGCCTGCGTCAAATCGGCATAGGCCGCGGCATCGCCGTCGCGGTAGAACACACCGGAATAGCTGCCGTCTGGCGCCTGGGTCTCGCTGGCCGTGACGTACAGCGCCAAGCTGCTGCCGTCCTGACTGAGCCGCGGATAGGCGAAGCCGTTCAGAAAGAGGTACGGCCCCCTGCCGTCCTCCCTGTCGTAGATGGTGCCGCTGGCCAGCCCCTCCGGTGAACAGGCGATATACTCCCATCGCGCTGTGTCAATGAGCAGCGTCTCCCCCAGGGCGTTCTGCCACATGCCGTCCAACCGGCTCAGCGGTATCTCCGGCAGATCGCTGTCGGCGGGGACATAACTCACGCCGTCCAGCTCCCCCATGCTGCCCTCCAGGCTGCGCAGGGTAAAGCCGCTGCCGCTGCGGGCCAGCAGGTACGAACCGTCACCGTACCGCAGCAGCACCTGTCTATTCCCGATGTCCCACAGATCCCCCTGACCCGTGCGGCCATACCATGTGCGATAGGTATACAGCGCCTCATCCGCCCGCAGGGCCAGCATACCGCCGTCCTCACCCTGCCAGGTGGTGCAGTCCTCCGCCAGATCCTCCCAGCGCAGCCACTCCGCCGTCACGGTGGAGCCGGATTCCTCCGGCTGGAACACGTACTCCCCGGTGTCCGCGTCCCAGAACCACACCATCCACACGTCTCCCCCCTCGGAATCGGTGAAGGTCATGCCCACATCGCCATTGCCATCGCCATTCCGGTCGGCAAAGTCAATAGCGGCAAAGGTGTCCCAGGGGTCCTGCACGTCCATGGGATACACCACCTGTCCGAACAGCTCCTGGTCCGCGCTGTCGCGGTAAAACACAGCGTCTCCCTCATGGACGCATACCAGCACATCGGTATCCGCGCCGGAGCGCGAGATGGTACCTGCGGCCTGCACCACACCGGTGGTGCGCCAGTCGCCGCCGGATAGATCCTGCCCACAGGCGCTGAGCGCCACTGCCGCGGCGATCAGCAGCGGCATCAATATCTTTTTCATAGTCCGCTCCTCTCCACACATAAAAAAATCCACCGTACTTATTGTACGGTGGATCGCTTTTCTCCACTACTAACCAAAGGTTAGTGCTGTGTCATTTCCACAAGCCGCTTGCGCTTGGTGCGGGTATCGCCCTCGATGAACAGCTTGGCGTAGATGCGGTTGACGTACTGCTTCACGCTGCCCTCCGACAGATAGAGCTTCTCCGCGATCTCGCGGTTGCTGAGCCGCGCCGCGGCCAGCATGGCGATGTCCCGCTCCCGCGGCGTCAGCACGTGGAAGGCCATCGGCACCGCGCTGCGCTGCCGCACCGATGCGCACCGCGCCTCGTACCGCCGCCCCAGCTCGATCATATGCGGCACATCACCCCGCTGGGGCATGTCCGCCAGCAGCGGCGCCAGATAGCGGTAGTTCTCCACCACCGGCATCACCAGTCCGTCCGCCGCTGCATCCTGCAGCACCTGCTCCAGAAGGCCGCGGGCTTCCGCCCGCCGCCCCAGCATCTCACAGGCTCCCGCCGTCTGGAGCTGCACGTGCATGGCCACCAGCGCGTAGTGCATGGCGTCACACACCGCCAGCAGCTGCTGGCTGCGGCCGATGACCTCCGCATAAACCCCCTGGGCCAGGTACACCTGGTTCTCAATGAGCTCCATCATGGGCTTTCCCGGCGCCAGATACCGCACCGACGCCAGCCGGTGCTCCCGAAACACCTCCGGAATGCTCTCCGTCTCGCCGATCAGCGCGTGGTAGTAGGCATCTGTACTGTTCAGGATATTCAGCCACGCCGCGTTGTGCTGGCACAGCAGCTCCCTGCGCCGCTGGTCAAAGTCCTGCCGCGGCGTCTCGCCGGTACACAGACTCAGCCGCCACGCCAGATGGTCGCAGCACAGGGCCATGTTCTCCTGTCCGTTGTCCCGGATCTGGGCGTAGGCGCCGGCCAGTGCGATCCGGGCATCGTCCAGCTGGCCCCGCAGGAACGCGGCCTCGCCCCGCATGATGTGCTCCGCCCCCTGTCCGTGGCCGTTGGTAACACAGTAGTAGTGGGGCATGCACTCGTCCATCTCCGCCAGCTCGCAGTCCAGCCGACCCGCCTGCCGATGGAACATCATCAGCACCGACGGGGACCCGAAGGTCCAGCCGCCCTGCCGCCGGATACTCACCGCCGGACGGGACATCTGGGCGCTGGCGCTGCGGTGCAGGCGGCTCATACCCGCGATGTCGTTGTAGAGCAGGAAGCTCATGATGAGGTCGCACTCGCCCCGCAGGTTGCCCCGCTCCTCCCCGGACATATCGGGCCGCGCATCGATGGCTGCCAGCAGCTGCTCCTTCAGCCGCAGCATCTCGGGGATGCGCCGCCAGTTGAACATGCTGCGCATCAGCACCAGCATGGCCAGCGGGTGCCGCTCCAGTACCTCCGGCAGGCACCGGTCCAGCCAGGAGAGCACCTGCTCCGGCGGCAGCAATGCGAGCAGGATGCCCGCGTCCTTCTCCACCACCCGCAGCACGCCGTCAAAGTCCTCCGCCCCGCCGTAGGCCCGCAGGGCCTGGAGATACTGGCCGCGTTCCTCGTACCACTGGCCGTACCGGCGGCGGCAGCGCTGCTGCGATTCCGGCGGCAGCGTCCGGAAGGTCCGCTGGGCACACTCCTTCATCATGTGATGGAATCGGTAGGTCACGCCGTCCGGCAACCGCGTCACAAAGGCGTTTCGTGCCGTCAGGTCCGCGATCTGCGACGCCGCGTCCGCATATTCGGTGACGGCCTGCGCCATCTCCGCTGTGAACTCGTCCGCCAGCCCCAGCATGGCCAGAAACGCCTGACGCCGCAGGGACAGCGGCTGGATCATGGCGGCGGAGAACATGGTGTAGATATCGGAGCCGCCGTCCGGCAGTGTGCCACGCTCCGCCAGCGTCTGCAAGCTCAGATACGCGGCGGAGAACCAGCCCTCCGTGGTGTGCAGCAGCTGCTCCACCTGGTGGTCGGACAGCTCTGCGCCGCACCGGCGGGCGTAGGCCTCCAGTTCCTCCCGCTCCAGGCGCAGCTGCGCCGCGCCGATGCGCCAGACGTGCCGCCCCAGCCGCAGCACCTCCTGGGGCGGCAGAAACTCGTCCCGCCCCGCCACGATGAGGTGCGCGTTCTCCGGCAGCCGGCGGGCCAGCACGCACAGAAAGGCCGACGCCCGCGGGTCTGCCAGCAGGTGAAAATCATCGATAAAGAGATAGCACGGTCCCAGAAGTGCCAGCGTGCGGCACAGGTCGTCGATGAGCAGGCTAGCCGACGCCTCATCCTGCGGGCACTCGTAGTCCCGCAGCAGGTCTATCCCCGCGTGGGTAAAGGCAGCCTGCACGCTCTGCCAGAAGATGGGCAGACTGTCGGAGTAGACGCTGACGCGGAGCACCGCTGCCTGCTGCTGGCGAATGTGCTCCGCCAGATACCAGCTGACTGCCGTGGTCTTGCCGTAACCCATGGGCGCCACCACTGTGGTCAGTGCGCAGTGCTCAATGGGCCGCAGCTCCTCCCGCAGCCGCTGGGAGATGTAAATGGTATTGCCCTTCCAACGCTGTTTTGCCACAGCGTTTCCCCCTCTCTGTCCCGCCTTGCGGCGGGTATGTCTGATGTGCGCTGCGGCCCTCACGCCGCGTTGTCCAGCTGTGTCAACGGCCGCTCCCAGCGGGGCGTTCCCCAGCCGGTGGTGTCAAAGCCGCTGCGCACCGCCTCCACCATCAGCGTCAGCTTCTGCCGGATGGCGGGCTGCGCCGCCAGTTCCTCAGCAAAATCATCGGAGCCCATGATGTACTCCATGATGCGGGCGCGGTCCTCCCGTGCATTCATGGTGGAGTAGTTGTCCACGAAGTGGACATCCTGCCCGCCGCCGAAGAACAGCCAGTCGCCGTCCGCCTCACTCATAGCCGTGTCGTAGTCCTCATAATAGGTGAAGCCCTTGGGGTTGCAGGCAGCCCATGCTTCGCTGTCGATGGCGTCCCACTGCCGGCTTGTCAGCCGGTCCTCCGTGGCATGCCAGATCTCGTGGCACAGCAGTTCCTCCGGCGCACCGGCGTTCACCGTATAGGCGACGTAGTGCCACAGGGGACTTTCGAAGGACAGCCCGATGACGCTGTAATCCATGTGGAAATCCGCCACCGGCAGGAACTGTACGCCGCCCTCCCCCAGCTCTGTGCGGAACTGGGCGAAGAAGCCGTCCGGGTACAGAGCCAGCGTCCGGTCCAACGCCTCCAGTGCCTGATAGATAGCGCCCACCTCGTCGTCCAGACCCGCCTGGTCGGTGGTGACGATCTCTTCCCCCGACGCCTGGCAGGGCTGGGCGCATTGGCTGGACAGCCGGATGCTGACGCTGTACTTCTCCTCCATCCGGTCGGCGTAATGCCGCAGCTCCTGCATATTATCCGGCAGCTCACCGCCGGCCAGTTCGCCCCAGTACACCTGAGGGATGCTCTGGTCCACCGTCATGGGCGACGGTGTCTCCTCCGCGGCGCTGCACGTCTCGAATGTCAGCTTTGCAGGGTCCACCGCCGTCAGCACGTAGCTGCCGCTGCCCTGCCGGTACAGTACGTTCACCAGCACCTGCGCCTCCGGCAGCCAGCAGCTGTTCAGCTCCATGCCGCCATCCATGGCGCAGTGTCCCACTGTCTGGCCCAGCCGGTACAGCTCCTGACCGCCGCCATCGCCCCCGCTGCGGTAGGCGTACTGGGAGCCTTCGATCATCTCCAGTTCCATGGCCGTGTCGCCCAACTCCGTGGCCAGTCGGTACGTGCCGTCCTCTGCGGCGTACCGCAGGTCACAGCTCTCCTCTTCCTTGAAGGATCGCAGGCTGATGCCGTATTCCGTGAAGCTCATGCCCTGCACTGTGTCCTGAAGCATCAGGCACTTCCCGCTGTCCAGGTCCACCAGCGCCATGCCGCACTCGCTGCTGTACGGTGACAGCATACACCACAGCTCCAGCACATTCTCCGTAGGGTGGTACTCCCCCGTAAATGCAAAGCGCAGGTTTTCCTCCAGCTTCACCAGCAGGGTATCGCCGGTGGCGGTGTCTTGCCGATACAGCGCCGTCCCGCTGAGGTAGTAATACGACGCGCCATCGTGACTCAATACGCCGCCAGGCTCCGCAGGCCGGAACTCTCCGGCGTCCTCCAGCTTCGCGTTCAGGAACCGGTACACCATTTGGGTGCTGTCGTCCCACTTGTAAAATGCCAGGCGGCCGTCCTGAAATGTCTCCTCCGCCATGGTCCAGGCGCCGTCCAGCCGACGCTCTGCCTTCAGACGGTCCCGCTTCACGTCCACTATCTGCACGGTGGTCCTGTCGCTTTCGTAGTCTGTCCAGCACAATGCCGCGCCGTAGCCGCCGGTGCCGGTCATGGCGGGATAGCCCTGGATATCCACGCAGGACAACTCCGTCACCGCCTGACGCAGCCCCGTCTGCTGCCCGCCGCAGCCGGTCAGCGCCCATATCATCAGCACCAGCGCCGCCGTCAGCAGCACCAGTCTGTTCCCGCTCCTCCTCATCGGCCGCTCCTTTCCCTGAAAAACAGGGCCTCTCCCCTCACGGGAGAGGCCCCAGCCGTTTGCACGTTATCCCGCCGCGCCCAGATCCAGCGTCAGCGGCTCCTCATAGAACGCCGCACCGGCGATGGACCCGATAGGCAGATAGACGTAGAGATTTCCCGCCGCGTCCGCGTAGGTCATCACATCCAGATTGATATTCTCGTCGGACAGCGTCCATGCCCGCCGCTCGGCCACCAGCTCATCCGTGTCGCCGCCGATACCGGCGTACTTCCCGTCAAACCTCTCGGCTGCCGCCTGACGCACTGCCGCAAGGAACGTCTCCGGCTCCACCTGCAGCGTCTCCAGCAGCTGCGCCGTGGTCATCTGCTCCCCCGTGGCCGTGTCGTACAGGTACACGCTGTGCGTGTTCATGTCGAAGCCCCAGCCGCAGGATACGATCAGCGACAGCACGTTGCCGCACTGATACGTCTCCCACGTGATGTACATGCACGACAGGCTGACGCCGCCGGCCATGCTCTCCTGCGCCTCCCGCACGATGGTGCCGTAGGTCTCGTCGATGGTCCGGTTGATGGCCGCCGCGCCTTCCGTCTCCGCCAGCAGCTGGGGCACGCGGTAGGTGTAGCGCCCACTGTTGCCCACGCCGTCGGTGTAGTCAAAGGACTCGCTGTAAAGTTCCTTCACCTGCGGCGTCTGGTGTACTGCGCCTGGCGTGAAGTTGTAGATCGTCCCCTTCTCCGTGATGGCATTCAGCATGCCGTCCGCCAGGCTCAGGCACGGGACGTACAGCACCTCGCCGCTGTCCCCCGCCACCGTCACCGCCAGGTTGGCCATGATGTCGCTGACGTTGCCGCGCAGGCACACCGGCGCACCGTCGGCGCTCTCGTACAAGATGTCGCCGTAGGGCGATGCATCGTTCAGCGGGTCATAGCTCTGCACCGTGACCTTGGCGCTGCTGTCCGCAGACACGATGCAGTACACCTCGTCGCCGTCCTGCTCCACCACCTGCTGCTCCGTCATGTCCGCCAGGAAGGGGAACGTCTGGGTCCAGCCGCTCTCACTCAGCCATGCCAGCACATCATCGCCCTGCATATAGCCCAGGAATGCCACGCCGCACTGGCTGCCGCTGTTCGCGATCTCCTGCCGCAGCAGGGCCAGCGTGTCCGTCTCCGAGGTCTGATCCTTATTGTTTTCCGCGCCGCCGCAGCCCGCCAGTATCAGCAGGCACGCAGCCAGCAGCAGTGTCCATACTCGTTTCATAGGTTTCCTCTCTGCGGGCCCCGCCCGCGTCCGCAGCCCCGCGCCGTCGGCGCCGGGGGTTGTTGTGGTTGCTGTGTCTGTTCTGATTATATAAGAAGCCTATGCAAATTGCAATCCCTCATCGCGCCGGGGGGATGTTCCGCGCTCTTGGGCGCGGGGATATTTCGCTCGCCGGAGCGCCCCACTTTTGCCAACAGCGGCAAAAGCGGGTAAAAACGGGCAATAGGCCAACGGGAACGCCGGCTCCTACGGGGCACAGGGATGTGCATCACGGGAAATGCGGGGAATACGGGGTATGTATATCGGGCGCGGTGAAAAGCGCAGTGGGCGGGGCGTTTGGCGTCATTTTGCCGTTCGTATGTATGGTAACGCACAAGCCATAAAAAGAGAGGACCGGTCAGCCGGTCCTCTCTTTTTATATTGTTCTTCAGCCCTGGGAGCGGATGTAGCAATCATATTCGCCGCCCCAGTAGAGAATGTTTTCGTCCGCCACGGTGACATTGTACTCCACGTCATCCAGCATGGTGGAACGGGCGAACCAGCTGCCCTCCTCCTAGGAGGGGATAAGCTCGCCGTAGTCCATCATGGCGTCCATGCCGCCGGTGCAATCCAGCAGGGTCCAGACGCCGTCCGCAGTGATCTCCAGGCGGCTGTCGCCGTCCACGTCGCCGTCCTGATACCAGTCGCCGGCCAATACAGAGACGTCTGCCGTGGGTTCGGGCTCCACGTCCTGGAAATCGTCAGGCGTGCCGGAGCCGCCGTAAGTGAAGGTGCCGATCTCGGCCACGGTCAGCTCCGCGCCATCCAGCTCACAGCGGTAGGCTGTGCCGTTGTGGTCGTTGTAGGCGTAGACATAGCCGTACTCCTCCACATACTGGAGGTAGCCGCTGTACTCCCAGTTGGCGCCGGCGTAGAGAAGCCAGCGGACCTCGCCGCTCTCCCCGGGCTCCACCTCAAAGCTGTCGTAGTCACCGGTGCCGTTGGACCAGATGCCCAGATAGTCGCCGTAGTCGAACTGAACAGTGTCGTCCTTGGCCATGTCCTGGATAGTGTCGGGGGCGCTGTCGTCAGACCCGCTGCCGCCGCAGGCCGCCAACGTCAGGCAGAGGGCCGCCAGCAGGGCCGCCAGCACCGTTCGCCGCAAAAACTTGTTCATGCTCATTCCTCCTGATCGTTCCGTTTCCCGCGCCGCAGGCCGGACGCCGCGGCGCCGCGTTCCGATGGCACTTCGCGCCATCGTATGCCATTATATGGCAGGCAGTGCGGGATAACGATTAACCAAAGGTTAGGGATTCTGGGCAAAAAAAGAAAGACGCATAGGCGTCTTTCTTTTTTGACTGTGTAAGAAACTTACTTCAGCTCGACCTTGCCGCCGGCCTCCTCGACCTGCTTCTTCATAGCCTCGGCATCGTCCTTGGACAGAGCCTCCTTCAGGGTGTGGGGCACGCCCTCGACGGCAGCCTTGGCCTCGGCCAGACCCAGACCGGAGATCTCGCGGACGACCTTGATGACCTTGATCTTCTGAGCGGCATCGAAACCGGTCAGGACCACGTCGAACTCGGTCTTCTCCTCAGCGGCGGGAGCAGCAGCGCCGGCAGCGGGAGCAGCCATGGCGGCGGCGGAAACGCCGAACTCCTCCTCCAGAGCGTGCACCAGCTCGGACAGCTCCAGAACGGTCAAACCCTTGATCTCTTCGATCATAGCAGTAATCTTCTCAGACATTGTGATAGCCTCCTATTTGTGAGATTTTTGTAAAGTGTGTGCGGGCCTGCCGCCCGCGGGGGTCAGGGAGCCGATTTACTCGGCGGCAGCGCCGTCTTTCTCGGCGATCTGCTTCAGCACGCAAGCCAGGGCGGAAATGGGAGCCAGCATGGTACCCAGGACCTGAGCCTGCAGCACGGGCAGAGCGGGGATAGAAGCCAGAGCATTGACAGTTTCCATGGAAACGACCTTGCCGTCCATGAAGCCGCCCTTGATCTCGAACTTATCCTTCAGCTTCTTGGCGTAATCCGCGATCACGCGTGCGGGGGCGACGGGATCATCAGCGCAGATAGCCAGAGAAGTGGTACCGTTGAGCTGATCGTCCAGTTCGTTCAGACCGCAGTTGTTGAAAGCGAAACGCAGCAGGGTGTTCTTGATGACAGCGTATTCCACGTTGTTGTTGCGGCACTCAGCGCGCAGAGCGGTATCCTCTGCCACGGTGATGCCCTTGTAATCAACGATGACGCCGGCGGCTGCATTCTGCAGCTTGTCGGTCAGCGCCGCCACGATCGCCTGCTTTTCAGACAGAACCTTTGCGTTGGGCATTCTTTGTTTTCACCTCCGTCAGAATTGTCGGTGCGTTCAAAAAGGGAAACCGTCCCCATGCCAAAGGACATGAGGACGGTGAAAAGCAATCATTACGATGTGCCATCCTCGGCAGGACTTACGGCTTTCGCCACCTGCTGTCTTTGGAACGCAACCAATATTATACCAATGGCATGACGGCTTGTCAAGCCAAAGATAACGGTTTTTTCAGCCTTACAGCTGCTTGTTGGCGTTCATCTTCACGCCGGGGCCCATGGTGGAAGCGGCCACGCAGGACTTGATATACTGGCCCTTGGCAGCGGCGGGCTTGGCCTTGATGATGGCGCCGATGAGAGCGGAATAGTTCTCAAACAGCTTCTCGGAGCCGAAGGACACCTTGCCGATGGGGCAGTGGATGATGTTGGTCTTGTCCAGACGATACTCGACCTTACCGGCCTTGGCTTCCTGAACGGCCTTGGCGGCGTCGGGAGTCACGGTGCCGGACTTGGGGGAGGGCATCAGGCCCTTGGGGCCCAGGACCTTACCCAGACGGCCGACAATACCCATCATGTCGGGAGTGGCGACGACGACATCGAAGTCGAACCAGTTCTCCTTCTGGATCTTCTCCACCAGATCCATCTCGCCCACGTAATCGGCGCCGGCGGCCTTGGCAGCCTCGGCCTTGTCGCCCTTGGCGAACACCAGAACGCGGACAGACTTACCGGTACCGTTGGGCAGCACGATGGCGCCGCGGACCTGCTGGTCGGCGTGACGGGAGTCAACGCCCAGCTTGACGTGGAGCTCGACAGTCTCATCGAACTTGGCGCTGGCGGTCTTGCAGATCAGCTCCAGACCCTCCTTGGGGTCATACAGCATCGCCTTGTCGATCTGCTTGGCGCTTTCCTGATATTTCTTACCTCTAAACATCGTTACACCCTCCTTACTCGCCAACGACAACGCCCATGGAGCGGGCGGTACCGGCGATCATGCTCATAGCGGCCTCCAGAGACGCGGCGTTCAGGTCGCGCATCTTCAGCTCGGCGATCTTCTGGATGGAGGCCTTGGAGATGGTAGCGACCTTTTCCTTGTTGGGAACGCCGGAACCGGACTCAATGTTGCACTCCTTCTTGATCAGGACCGCAGCGGGAGGGGTCTTGGTGATGAAGCTGAAAGAGCGGTCGGCATAGACGGTGATGACCACGGGGATGATCAGGCCCATGTCGTTCTTGGTGCGCTCGTTGAACTCCTTGGTAAACGCGGCAATATTGATGCCGTGCTGGCCCAGAGCGGGGCCGACGGGGGGTGCGGGAGTTGCTTTGCCCGCAGGGATCTGCAGTTTGACGTATCCAACTACTTTCTGTGCCATTTGTAGGCACCTCCTTCAATAAAATGTGGTAGCGGCCGGTCCATACCGGAACCGCTTTTGGCGAGATGACGCGCATCTCTCCCACTTGCGCCGGAGTCGTACTGCTCCGGCCTGTACGGCTACGCCGTACTCAGTTGCTGCTGACCTCTACCTGATCCAGCTCCAGATCCACCGGCGTTTCGCGGCCGAACATGGAGACCACCACACGGACACGATTCTTGTCCGGTTCGATCTCCTCCACCGTGCCGGTAAAGCTGGCCAGAGGTCCTTCGGTGATGCGGACGGTATCGCCCACATGGTACAGCACCACGATCTCGCGCTTTTCCATGCCCAGAGCGGCCACCTCGTCCTCAGTCAGAGGGATCGCCTTGTTGGCTTCGCCCACAAAGCCCGTGACGCCGCGGATGTTGCGGATCAGGTGCCACGTGTCATCGGTCATGACCATCTTGATGAGAACATAGCCGGGGAACACCTTGCGCTGGATCTCCTTGGAAACGCCGGACTCGGTGATCTCGGTGACGGTTTCCATGGGGATCGCGATCTGAAGGACCATATCCTCCATGTTCCGGTTCACCACGGACTTCTCGATGGCGGCTTTCACCGCGTTCTCATAGCCGGAATAGGTATGGGCTACATACCACTTCGCGTTATCAGCCATTCCCGTTTCCTCAGGCGAACAGGCCGACCAGCGTGTTCACCGCCAGAACGCTGACTGCATCAAAGATCCAGATGCACGCGCCCACCAGCAGGGAGCACAGGATCACGGTGCCCGTGTTCTTCATGGTGGTCTTGCCGTCAGGCCATACGACCTTCTTCAGCTCGCTTCTCATTTCGCGGAACCACTTGCCGTGGTCCTTCTTGACCTTCTTCTCTTCAGCCATAGCTCACTATCTCCTTCCGGTTACTTCGTCTCAGTGTGGACGGTGTGCTTTCTGCAGAAGGGGCAATACTTGTTCAGCTCAAGCTTGTCAGGGGTATTCTTCTTGTTCTTCATCGTGTTGTAGTTTCTCTGCTTGCACTCATTGCATCTCAGGGTGATCTTCACGCGCATTAACGGCACCTCCTTATTAGATTAGGTCCGAGGACCCTTTGCCTCCCTGCCGGATGCCGGCTCCCTGCGCGCCCGAAGCGAAAAGCGCGCAAAAAGAAAGCACCCACTCACAGGTAATGCCAAGTATAGCACGGTTTTTGGCAGAGGTCAACTGATTTTTTGGAAAAAATACAGCTTTTTCGGGGGTTTTCCGACTTTTCCGGTTGCAGGCGGCGTTCTTTTTGTGTATGATAATGCCACTGAACGGAAAGCGCAGGTGCATTACCTATGAAAATCATGGCCATCGACTACGGCGACGCCCACACCGGCATCGCCATTTCGGACTATACCGAGACGCTGGCGGGGCACTCCGAGGTGCTCCACAGCCGGAAGCAGGAGGAGGTACTGGCGGGCATCCGGCGGCTCATCGCGGAGCACGACGTGAAGCTGCTGGTGCTGGGCTATCCCCGCAACATGGACGGCAGCGAGGGGCCCCGGGCGGAGAAGTGCGCCGCCTTCGGGGAGCTGCTGCGGCAGGAGACGGGGCTGGAGGTCATCCTCTGGGACGAGCGGCGCACCACCATCGACGCCCACAATATCCTGTTCCAGAACGGGCAGAATGCCAAAAAGCGGAAAAAGACCGTGGATGCGGTGGCGGCGGCGCTGATGCTGGAGGGTTATCTCACCCGCCGCAGGCTGGAGGCGCAGAAATGAGCCGGGATGTCATCATCATCGGCGGCGGCGCCAGCGGTATGATGGCGGCGCTGGCCGCCGCGGAAAACGGCTGCCGCGTCACGCTGCTGGAGCGGCAGAGCCGGGTGGGACGCAAGCTGCTGGCCACCGGCAACGGGCGGTGCAACCTGACGAACCACAACGTCTCCCCCGCCCGCTATCACGGCGGCGACGGATTCTGCGCCTACGCGCTGGACGCCTTCGACGTGGGGGCTACGCTGCAATTTTTCGCCTCGCTGGGGCTTCTGACGGTCGCCGAGGACAGCGGGCGCGTCTATCCCATGAGCAACATGGCGGGCAGCGTGCTGGATGTGCTGCGCTACGCACTGGAGCGTCCCGGCATTGAGGTCGTCACCGGTCAGGCGGTCTCCTCCGCGAAAAAGACGTCCGACGGCTTCACCGTGCGGACGGAAACGGACACATTCTCTGCCGAAAAGCTCATTCTGGCAGCCGGCGGCTGCGCCGGCAGCAAGGTAGGCGGCGTCATGGACGGCTATCAGCTGGCCAAGAGTCTGGGACACCACAGGACGCAGCTCTACCCCTCCCTCGTCCAGCTGAAGACCGACCCCACCTACCCCCGCGCGCTGAAGGGCATCAAGGCCGAGTGCGGCATTGCCATCCGGCGAGGCAATGCGTCGGTGGCAGAGAACCGCGGCGAGGTGCTGTTCACCGAGTACGGCGTCAGCGGCCCTGCCATCTTCGACCTCTCCCGCGCCGTGTCCACCGGCGGTGAGGGGCTGACCTGCGTGCTGAACTTCTTCCCCGACTGGGATCTCGAGGAAGTGCTGCACTGGCTGCACCTGCGGCGGCAGACCATGGCCGCCCATGAGGCGTCCACCCTGCTGGTGGGCTCCTGCCACACCCGGCTGGGGCAGATGCTCTGTAAGGCCGCCGGTTTCACCAATCAGCCGGCCGCCTCCCTTACTGACGATGACCTGCGCCGCATCGCCGCGCAGGCCACAGGCTTTACCCTGCCCATCACCGGCACCTGCGGCTTCGATCAGGCGCAGGTAACGGCGGGCGGCTTACAGACCGGCGAGTTCGACCCCCGGACCATGCAGAGCCGTCTGGTGCCGGGGCTGTACGCCTGTGGCGAGGTACTGGATGTGGACGGTGACTGCGGCGGTTTCAATTTGCAATGGGCGTGGTCCTCCGGCCGATTGGCCGGGCAGCTCCGATAAAAAAGAAAACGAACCGACCCCTATTTCCGGCGGCAGCCGCCGGAAATAGGGGTTTTTGTCGTTTCCGGCGGAAGGCCGCCTTCGCCAGATTCTGCGGAGGCCGGATGCTATAATCCTCCGCGAAAGGCAAGAGGCTTGCCGCACTGACGCAGGACAGGAGGACGGAGCGATGAACAGGTACGGAAGGACAGGACTGCGGGTACTGGGCGGCCTGCTGGCGCTGGTGCTGGCGGCCACGCTGCTGCCCGCCGCAGTATACGCCGCAGGCGGCGCGTATCAGGTGGACGAGGACAGCGTCTATATGAACATGGAGGACAGCCGCCCTGCGGCCTTGGCAGCGCAGGTATCCAGAGCCCCGGCGGACAACGTGACCATGCAGCTGTTCAACTACACGGGGGCCATCAACGGACAGGGACCGCTGGAGTTCTATCACAGCTGGGGCGCCTCGGTGGACGGAGACGCCAGCGGAAGCGGAGCGCGGCCCAGCATGTCCCCCACGCTGGAGGACAACAAGTGGCCCTACGTCACCGGCATCCCCGGCAGTAAAGCCAGCGGCAGTCTGGGCTATCTGTTCAGCGACAGTGCCGTCCCCGGCAAGACCGTCTATTCCGTGGGGCGCGGCGGCAGCACGGGGCTGTTCCAGCGGGACAGCAAGGGCTATCTCTACTATGATTCTCTGCGGAATGCCGCCAGCTATGACGCGGCCAGCGGGCGGTTCCAGCTGTATGACGGCATCGTGCGGCCCTGGTACACCGGCTATGTGGAGCCTGACGGCAAGACGGTATTCGACGACAGGACGATCGCCTTTAGCGGAAACTTCCTGCCGTTCAACGACCTGACCGGCGCCACAGAGACCCCCAGGGGCAGGAGTCCCGCCGCCTACCGCCTGCCGGACGGCAAGGTGGACCTGTGGTTCGGCATGTCCATGTCCTTTGACTTCTACATGCCCGCCGACGGAAAGATCAACGGCGAGGACATGATCTTCCAGTTTCTGGGGGACGACGACGTGTTCGTCTACATCGACGGCGTGCTGGTGCTGGACATTGGCGGCACCCACGGCGCCAACAGCGGCTCCATCAACTTTGCTACCGGTGATGTGACCCATCCCAGAGAGGGGGTGTCCGGTGCGGCGGAGGCCGATGACTACGTCACCACTACGCTGGCGAAAAAGTTCCAGACCGCCGGTATGACCGGCAGCTTTGACGGCAGCACCTTTGGGGACTACACCAAGCACACGCTGCAGTTCTTCTATCTGGAGCGGGGCGGCAATGTGTCCTACTGCTATCTGCGGTTCAACACGCCTACCCTGCCCAACAACTCCCTGACCGTGGCCAAGGAGCTGTCCGGCGGCGAGCAGGAGCTGAACCACTATCTCGCCGGCGCCATGGACTATCGGTTCCGCGTGCTGCGGCCGGACGGCAGCCTGTACGTGCCGGAGGGCACGGCGTATCAGCTGCTGGAGAACAGCACCGCTGTGGGCAGCGGCACCGTGGGGGCAGGCGGGTACTTCACCCTGAAGGCGGGGCAGATGGCCCAGTTCACCGACATGCTGACGCTGGGCGGCGGGAGCTATGACTATCTGGTGGAGGAGACCATGCCGGACCGGCTGACGGGACAGTACCGGCAGGTGCAGTACACCGTGGGCAGCGGCACCGGCACCACCCTCAGCCCCACGGCGGAGGAGGATTTCACCGGCTTCCGCACCGATACCCTCACTGCCGCGTCCACCCAGCTGGTGACGTACCGCAACGTGGTGGATACCAGCGCTCTGGGCGAGCTGCGGGTGACGAAACAGGTGGCGGAGGGCTCCGACGCCGCGGCGGGGCGGGCGTTCGACATTGGCGTGGCTCTGGGCGGCGAGGCGGTGCCGGCGGGCACGCCCTACACGGTGAACGGTGAGGAGCGGACGGTGGAAACGGCGGGCATCGTGCCCCTGACCCATGGAGAGACAGCGGTGTTCACCGGACTGCTGGCGGGCACGGCCTACGCCGTGACGGAGACGCCGCCGGAGGGCTGGCGCGCCGCTTTTGACGCCGCCGTCACGGCGGATGGCGTCACCTCCCCCACAAGCGCCGACGGTGAGGTGCCGGTGGGCGGCAGCGTGGCCGTCACCGTCACCAACGCCACCTATGACTACGCCATCCCCCTGCCGCTGACCAAGACGCTGCTGGGCGCGGCGGCAGGCCAGCGCCAGACGTTCCGGTTCCTGCTGGAGGAGACGGACGCGGAGGGGAATGTGCTGCGGCAGGTCCACGAAACGGGCATCACCGTCACCGGTGAGGAAGCTGCCGATGGGCGGCTGGTCATCGGTCTGGCCGCCGGCGACACCGCGCCCCGCTACTACCGCATCCGCGAGGCGGAGGCCGACGGCTTCTGGTGCGGCGGCGAGATGTACCGTGTGGCGGTGCTGCCCAACGGTGTGGATGGCGCGGTGCGTATCACCGTCAACGGCAGCGTATGGGACGACGGTGCGCTGGCCTTTGTAAACCGCACTTCCCGGAGTCTGACCGTCCGCAAGACGGTGGAAGGCGAGATGGGCGACCGGTCGAAGGCATTCCCCTTTACGGCGGTGCTGACGGTGGACGGTCAGGCCGTTCCCTTCCCGGCCGGCGAGGGCTACACCGTGTCCGGCGGGCAGGCGGTCTTTGCCCTGCGCCACGGGGAGAGCCTGACCTTCACCGGACTGCCTTACGGCGGGGTCGTGACGGTGACGGAGACGGAGCATGCCGGTTACACCGTCACCAACAGTGGCCGCAGCGGCGACAGCGGTGCGGTGACGCTGGGGGACGGCGGGGAGCTGGTGTTCGTCAACACGAAGCGGGCCGTCCCCGATCTGGGCGTAGCCGGAGGCACCCTGCTGCCGGCAGGAGCGCTGGTATGCTGCGGCGGCGGGCTGCTGCTGTGGAGTCGGAAGCGCCGCGCCTGACCCTTTTTTGTGCTGCGCCGCATGTGCGGTTTTGATACAGCAGAACACATTATGTTGCAAGGAGGACTACGTATGAAAAAATGCTTTGCCCTGCTCCTGACGCTGCTTCTGGCGCTGGGACTGACCGCCACAGCCTTTGCTGCGGAGGGAGAGACGCCCACGAGACCCAGCATCACAGTGGACGGCCAGACCTACGAGGACATCACCGAGGTACCCATCACCAAGCTCTATCAGCTGGTGAACGACGGGACCGTCAGTCCCGCCGAGACGTTCCGCTTCTCCATCGCGGCGGACAGCGTGACGGACTCCGCCATCACCGCTGCGGCGGATATGCCTGTTTTTACGCCCAGCACCTTTGACATCACCTTCAGTGAGGGCGCCGCCACGGCGGCCGGTGCGTCCAGCAGCTTCGTGCTGCCCCTGCCGGAGTTCTCCAGTGTGGGCATCTATACCTATAAGATCACTGAGAGCGCGGGCAGCACCGCCGGTGTCACCTACAACGGTCAGGCGCTGTATCTGAAGATCACGGTGCTGCAGCCTGAGGGGGAGGGCAAGGTCCGCGTGGCCGCCGTCCATCTGGGCAGTGCGGATGGCAGCAAGCAGGATAACATCCTCAACACGTATTCCGCCGGTACGCTGAACGTAACCAAGACCGTTGCCGGTCTGCTGGGCGACCGCGACAAGGACTTCCGGTTCCATGTGACCCTGACCAGGCAGTCGGGCTATGACATGAACAGTACCATCGGCTTCTCCGTGGCCGGCGTGGACCAGAGCTTCACCCCGGCGTGGGATGACAACGGCCAGTGTACTGTGGACTTCACCCTGAAGCACGGGCAGACCGCCAGCCTGACCAACCTGCCCTACGGCATGAGCTACACCGTCACCGAGGATGACTACACCGGTGAGGGCTACACCACCGCCGTTACCGGCGACAGCGGCACCATCGAAGCTGCCGCCGCCACGGCGGAGTTCACCAACACCAAGGGCGGCAGCATCGACAACGGCGTGCTGCTGGACAGCGCTCCCTACGCGGTGCTGCTGACCATGGCGGCGGCAGGCGGCGCAGCGATGTTCCTGCGTCGGCGCAGCCAGAGGAGCTGACGGCGGTATGACGAGAAGGATACCGGCCGCAGCGGCGCTGCTGGCCCTGCTGACTGCGCTGTGCGTCGTCACCGCCATGGCCGCCGGCGCAGCGGTAGAGCTGCCGGTGCGCGTGACGGTCAGCGGCGATGCGCCTGACGTACCGGAGGTGTTCACCCTGACGCTGCGGGCGGCATCCGACGGCGCGCCCCTGCCGGAGGGGAGCCGTAACGGCGTGTATACCTGCGCCGTCTCCGGCGGCGGCAGCGCGGTGCTGACCATCCCCTGCACCCGGGAGGGTCGGCATGTATACACTCTGCGGCAGGAGGCGGGACAGCGCCACAGCGGGCAGTACGATGACCGTGTGTACTACATCGCCATCACGGTGACACCGGAGGGCCGCACTGCGGCGGTGTACGGTGATGCCGACATGCAGGGCGGCAAGTACGACGTGCTGGAGTTCCGCAACCGCTATCACGGTGGGCGCAGCCCCGGCGATGCGCCTACCGTCTCCCCCAAGACGGGGGACGGCGGGATGGCGGTGTACGCCGCGCTGGCGCTGGTCAGCGCGGCGGGCATGGCCGTCACCGCGGGGCAGAAGCGGGATTTCTGAGAACAGAGGCGGAGGCGCGAAAAGCGTCTCCGCCTCTGTTTCATCTTAAAGGATTCTTAATCCGGCGGTTCCTTGTTTCTTAATGGCTTTTTCTCTACCATAGGAGACACAGAGAAAGAAAGGAAGTGTCTCTCATGGAAACTGCTCTGCGGACCGTGAACGCGCTGATCTCGGCGCTGTTTTTTATCTGCTATGCCTATCAATTCCTCTACATACCGCTGGTGCTGGCCAAAAAGCAGCGCCCCCTTCCCTGCCCTCCCTCGCCCCACCGCTATGCTGTGCTCATCGCGGCGCGGAACGAGGCTGCCGTCATTGGCGGTCTTCTGGACAGTCTGCGGCAGCAGACATATGATCCCGCGCTGCTCACGGTGTTCGTGGTGGCGGACAACTGCACCGACGGCACCGCCGACATCGCACGGCGCCGCGGCGCCGTGGTGTATGAGCGGTTCAACCACATCAACGTGGGCAAGGGCTACGCCCTGGACTTTCTGACTCAGCACATCAAGGCCGACTATCCCGACGGCTTCGACGGCTATTTCGTGTTCGACGCGGACAATGTGCTGTCGCCGGACTACATCGAGAGGATGAACGCCGTGTTCTCCGGCGGGTACGAGATCGTCACCAGCTACCGCAACAGCAAGAACTATGCCGACAACTGGATCAGCGCCGGCTACGCCCTGTGGTTCCTGCGGGAGAGCCGCTACCTCAATGGCGCACGCATGCGGCTGGGCACCAGCGCCGCCGTGGGTGGGACAGGCTTCCTGTTCTCCCAGCGTATTCTGGACAAAACCAACGGCTGGCAGTTCTACCTGCTGACGGAGGACATTGAGTTCTCTGTCCGTCACATCACTGACGGCGAGATCATCGCCATCTGCGAGGACGCGGTGCTCTACGACGAGCAGCCCACGGATTTCCGCCAGTCCTGCCGCCAGCGGCTGCGCTGGGCCAAGGGCTACATCCAGGTGTTCCAGAAGTACGGCGGCAAGCTGCTGAAGGGCGCAGCCCGGGGCAGTTGGAGCTGCTTCGATATGGCCATGGCCATCATGCCCGCCTTTGTGCTGACGTGCGTCAGCATCCTGGCCAATGTGACGCTGGCGGGCATCGGTCTGGCCGAGGGCGCAGGACTGTGGTTCGCCATGCGGTCCCTGCTGGAGTGCCTGGGCGGCATCTATCTGACGCTGCTGGCCATCGGCGCCGTCACCACTGCCACCGAGTGGGACCGCATTCAGGCTCCCGCCTGGCAGAAAGTGATGTACACATTCAGCTTCCCCCTGTTCATGTTCACCTACATCCCCATCTCCTTTGCGGCGCTGTTCATGAAGGTGGAGTGGAAGCCCATCCGCCACGGCGCGGCGGCACGCCTGCCGGCAAACTTAATGAAAAACTAAACTTCCCCTATTGTGCCGCGCCTCATTTTCCCGTATGATAAACGGAGTATGAAAAGGAGGCGCGGCACATGTATACCATTCTTGTCTGTGACGATGAGCAGGATATTGTTTCGGCACTGGAGATTTATCTGACGGCGGAGGGCTATCGCGTGCTGAAGGCCTACAACGGGAAAGAAGCGCTGGCTGTGGCTGCCCGGGAGGAGGTGCATCTCATCCTGATGGACATCATGATGCCGGTGATGGACGGGCTCACCGCCATGGCGCAGCTGCGCCAGACCAGCAACGTGCCGGTGATCCTGCTGACGGCCAAGAGCGAGGACACCGACAAGGTGCTGGGTCTCAACGTGGGGGCGGATGACTACATCACCAAGCCCTTCAACCCCGTGGAGATGCTGGCCCGTGTGCGGTCCCAGCTGCGGCGCTATCTCCAGCTGGGCGGCGGCACGGTGCAGCCCAGCACGCTGGTCATCGGCGGTATCCGGCTGGACGACAACGCCAAGGCCGTGACCGTGGACGGTGAAAACGCCGCACTGACCCCCAAGGAGTACGACATTCTGCGCTTTCTCATGAAGAACGCGGGCACCGTGTTCTCCCCCAGCGAGATTTACCGCCGTGTGTGGGACGATGTGCCCCTCAACGCCGCCGGCGCCATCGCCGTCCACATCCGGCACCTGCGGGAGAAGATCGAGATCAACCCCTCAGAGCCGCGGTACATCAAGGTAGTCTGGGGAAAAGGCTATAAAATGGAGGGCGGTATCAAGTGAGAAAATGGCTGGACAAGGCCTGGGCCAAGGCCGCGGCCTTCGTGCTGACGCTGGTGCTGGGCGGTCTGACCGTGCTGGGCGGCATCGGCATTGGCATACTGGTCAGCCACAACGTCTTTCTGGACGACGGCGCATACCTGCGGCAGACCCTGTATCAGGAGCAGTGCTACGACAGTCTCAGCATGGCCAACGACTATCTCTGCACCCAGCTGGACAGCGTAGGGCTGCTGGACAAGTCGTACTACTTCGTCAACACGGACGCGGCCGACTCCGCCGAATATAACCCGGAAGCCGCCAAGCAGCTTTTGTCGGAGCTGCCCCGGCTGTTTGCCGATGCATTCTCCCGGGAGCTCTCCTCCTGCCAGCTTGTCGTATCCGACCCGGACACTGGCGAGACATATCTGGCCAACTTTGATCTGACGGAGAGCGACAAGCTGCTGTATGACACGCAGGAGCTGTATGTCTACCACCTGTCGGAAAGCACGGGTCTTACCTCCATTCAGGTCGCCATCACTGCTACCCTGCTGGAGAAAAGCGGTCAAGCCCCCAGCTACTCCTATCTGGTCTGCTCGTGGCTGCTGACGCATACCGGTCTGACCATTTTCCTCACGGTACTGTGCGGCCTGCTGACGCTGTTCTGCTTCGGCTTCTCCATGGCTTCCGCCGGGCACTGGCATGGCCGCGAGGATATCCACCTGACGTGGCTGGACAAGATCCCCGCCGACGTGTTCGCGCTGGCGCTGCTAAGCGCCTTCTTCATCGGATGGGACACCTTCTATTCAGAATGGGGGCGGGTTCTTTTCTGTGCAGCGCTGATACCGGTCATGCTGCTGTTCCTGTGCGTCTTTGCCGCCCAGTGCAAGGCCGGTTCCGTCATCCGGGGTTCCCTGACCGCCCGGGTGCTGCGGCTGCTGTGGCGCATCCTGCGAGGCGTGACCCTGGGGCTGTGGCGCATCGTTACCGGCATCCCGCTGGTGTGGAAAACGGCGCTGGTGGGGCTGGGTCTGGCGCTGCTGGAGATCGGACTGTATCAGATGAATTACTACGGAGAGTATTTTCTGGTGCTGAAGCTCGTGGAGCTGCTGGCGGTGCTGGCCATCGCCCTGAACCTGCGGACGCTGGAGAAAAACGGCAAGCAGCTGTCAGAGGGCGACCTGTCCACGCCGGTGGACACCAAGCGGCTGTTCGGCGCCTTCCGGCGGTACGGACAGGCCATGAACCGGCTGCAAAGCGGCATGGAGAGCGCCGTGCAGGAGCAGATGCGCGCCGAGCGGATGAAAACGGAGCTGATCACCAACGTGTCCCACGACATCAAGACGCCGCTGACCTCCATTGTCAACTACGTGGATCTGCTGAAGAAGGAGGACATCCCCTCCCCCGCCGCCCAGGAGTATATCGCCGTGCTGGACCGGCAGAGCAAGCGGCTGAAAAAGCTGACGGAGGATCTGGTGGAGGCGTCCAAGGCGTCCTCCGGCGCGCTGCCGGTGGACGTGCAGCCCATAGACGTGAGTGTGCTGTTCAGCCAGATCGCCGGCGAGTATCAGGATCGGCTGGCGGACTGCCATCTGACGCTGGTGACCCAGCCGCCGGAGGGGCAGCCCGTGGTGGCCGCCGACAGCAAGCTGCTCAGCCGGGTCATGGACAATCTGGTATCCAACATCTGCAAATACGCCATGCCGGAGACCCGCGTCTACGTGTCCGGCGTGGTGTCCGACGGGCAGATGACCCTGAGCTTCAAGAATGTGTCACAGGCAGAGTTGAACATCTCCCCCGACGAGCTGATGGAGCGCTTTGTGCGAGGAGATACCTCTCGCCACACGGAGGGCAGCGGGCTGGGGCTGTCCATCGTGCGAAGCCTTGTGCAGCTGATGGGCGGCACGTTCCGGCTGTCCATCGACGCAGATCTGTTCCGAGCAGATGTAACGCTGCCGCTGGTCCAGCAGGACTGACAGCGAGAGAACGATACAAAAAAGCAGCAGAAAGCGGGCAGAAAATCGCCCGCTTCCTGTTGCTTTTTTCCGCGCGGCATGGTAGGATGGGAGAAATGTAAAATGACCACAGACAGAAAAAACTTTATTTTTACCCCTCGCCGTGGTATCATGGCAGAAATTGAATATCCGGGTGTGGCTCAACTGGTAGGGCGCGACATTTGGGAGTGCCGTGGCGGTATCCGGGATAGGGTGAGGCGAAACGCCGCAAAGCCTTGCGACGCCCGCGTTTGCGGGGTTTTCTTCGATTGCCGAAAACGGCGTAAAAGCGGCTTTGACCACATAAATGACCACAGACAGAAAAATCTTTATTTTTACCGTTCGCCGTGGTATCATGGCAGAAAAGTGAATATCCGGGTGTAGCTCAATTGGTAGGGCGCGACATTTGGGATGTCGAGGTTGGGTGTTCAAGTCACCTCACTCGGACCAAAATCCCTCTGAAATCATTGATTTCAGAGGGATTTTCTTATTCTTTGTCTATTGCGGCGCAGGATTTGAGGGATTTACATAACTATCTCCAGTAAGCGACATCTTTTTTCGAAAAACGGAGAAGGAGATATTGTCAAAATCACCAAATTCAGATATAATAGATAAAATATATTTTCGTAATATATACTCATGCCAGCGCAAAATCTATTGGTACAAGGTGAAAGTCATGGAAACTATAAACGCAGTTTGGGAACATTCATACGGAGAGGATTGTATTCCAAATTTTTCCGCCAATATGGAACAACCCAGACATCGTTGGTATGAATTCAAAGAAGGTTTTAGTTTAACTCTGGTTGAACGTGCTATACGAGAGACCAAGAAGGATAATAAATCAACTTCCTTCACTGTTCTGGATCCCTTTTCTGGCTCCGGAACAAGTCCACTCACAGCATTGCAAAGTCGTTGTAATGCTATAGGCTATGAAGTAAACCCGTTTATGAGCTTTGTTGGAAAAACAAAATGCCAACAACGTACAAAATCGATTCATGACTATACGAAAGAGTTAAATCGCATCTTAGTTCAACGTCCATTCAGATTGAAGAGTCCTTTAGAAGGGGTCTCTACATTTACTGGTTCCGGAGAGAACGGGAAGTGGCTGTTTAATTTAGATGTACTCAGGGCATACGAAGCCCTATACCAGCACATTTCTCTTTCTGAATATAAAGACTTCTTCCTTCTGGCTCTAATCACATCGGCTATGCAATGTTGTAACGCAAAAAAGGATGGAAAATGTCTACGGTATTTAAAGAATTGGAAAGCACTCAACTATACTGGCGCGAACTTGCGAGATACTTTTAAGGCAAACGCATTGCAAATGATATCCGATTTAGAAAGAAGTCCGCTATTAGAGGGCACAAGAGATATTACGCAGGGGGATACCCGGAAACTGCTACAAGCGTCAGAACACGATTCGGCTGATTTGATTATATTTTCTCCGCCATATTTAAACTCATTCGACTACTCTGATATATACCGCCCAGAACTCTTCTTAGGGAAATTCGTTAAAGATAATAGCGAACTAATGCAACTCAGAAAGCAAACTCTGCGTTCGCATGTGCAATGCAAATGGGATAGAAAGGATAGCTCAACTTCGCCTTGGGTAACAGGTATTGTACAAAAACTCACAGCCAAACAAGATACCTTGTGGAATGCCAATATACCTCAAATGGTTTCTTCCTACTTTTATGATATGGAAGAAGTATTAAAGCAATCATATAGAATTGCAAAACAAAATTCTCAACTCTGGTTTGTCGTAAGCACCTCTGCCTATTCAGGAGTTGAAATTCCTGTTGACTTGATATTGGCAGATATTGCAACTACCCACGGTTGGGAATTAGATAGCGTCAATGCACTTAGGAAGTTGAGAACATCCAGCCAATGTGTAGATGAAAACCAGCAGAAAGTACGACTTAGAGAGTCTCTCATTATCTGCAGAAAGTAGGTAACCTTATGCCTGATATCTATTTGCCCAATATTATAAAATTGGAGCTCACAAATTTCTCTCTGTACTGTGAGCAATCTGTTGTTATGGATTTCTCTAAACCCGTATCATGTCTTATGGGAGCTAATGGCATTGGCAAATCCACTTTATTGAACTGTGTTAACTTTGCTATTACCGGCAGAATAAATCCGACAAATAAAAAGTTGAAATCTATCGACACCCTTGATCGAGGAAATAATTACTATTTACAATATTTTGACGGTAGAATTTCTGAAGTAGACAAAGATTATGCGTCAACGCGAATTGTTTTTATGCTTGGAAATAAAAGAATTGAAGTGGTGCGCAACTTCTTTCCCGATAATAGCATACTTGAATACAAACTTGACAATGAGACTCAAGATCCTCGTAACTACGAAGACGATGTGGTTCGGCTCGCTAATTTGAATAACTATGCGCAGTTTGTATTTCTGCAGCTGAAGGTCTTAACTTTTGATGAAAGTCGAGACTGTCTATTCTGGAATCCATCCATTCTTACTCCCACGATTTTCTTGTGCTTAGGTGAAAGCGTTGACAATGCAGAAAGAGCCGACGAACTTGCACGTGAAATTCAAAAGGTCAATTCGAGAATTCGAAATGTGCAGTGGGAGATATCAAAGCAATCTGCACGTCTGACTACTTTAATTGAAGAAAAATCCAAGACCGAAGAAGCACGCCCTCATTACGCAAGTGAAGATGAAGCGAGTGCTCAAAATGAATATGAAGAAATAATCAAAGAACTTGAAGAAGGCGAGTCCTATCATCAGGGTTATACAAAGGAACGGCAACAGATATATGCCAGAATCACAGAGCTAACAGTTGAAAAGGTTCGCTTAAGAAAAGAGTATGAAGAACATTACGCCGAGCTTTACGCCGGAAATGGGCACCTTTATAGAAATCCAATTATTATGGCATTGACATCAGATGGGTGCCCAATTTGTCATACTGCTCATCAAAAACTTCCTGAACACATCGAACAAGCTCTCAATCAAAATGTCTGTCCACTGTGTGGAGAGCATATTCCTGAGACAGCTTCAGAGCAAACAGAGATTATCGCTAAATTGGCAAAAATTGACAATAACTTATCGAAGATTGAGCACGAGCTTGAAGAATTGATTCTTCGTCAGCAAACAGTCGAAGAACAACTCGATAATTTGAAAAAGAAAATTGAAGAGTTGAAAAAACGCAAAGAAGATATCGAAAAGAAATGTTATAGTTTCCTGCTCGATGATGCGACAGATGATTCCTGGAGCAGCCGTATCAAGGCCCTGCAGGATTCGATAAGTGCGGTTGAGAGAGAAAAATTCAAACATATCGAAGATCGAGATCAGCTGAAGATGGAATACGACAATCTATGTGTAAGCTTAGAGAAAATCTATCGCAGAGTTCAAGTAGACTTTCTGCCCATTTTCAAAAAGTTTGCCAAAGAATTCACTGGATTAGACCTGGATATGACTTTAGTTTCTGTTACTGACGATGGCAGAAAAATGTTCAAATTCATTCTTCAAATCGATGATACGAATAGAGACAATGAGTTCGAGTTGTCCGAGTCCCAGCGATTTTTTATTGACATTGCATTGAGGATGGCCATTGTTACTTTTGTTTGTAGCAAAACAACCGCCTCAGCCTCCATGTTAATAGATACCCCTGAAGGCTCTCTGGACATTGCGTATGAAACAAATGCTGGCTCAATGTTTTATGAGTATATTGCGGCAAATCAGAAGATGATTATTACTGCTAATTTGAATTCTTCTGGCCTGATTCAAACCCTTGCCGGCAAAACTAAGTTTGAGAAATTCGAATTGATAAGCATGTTAAAATGGGCAAAACTATCGTCTGTTCAAAATACACATTTCGAACTTTTCGAAAGGTCTATTTCAACAATTGAAAGTAAATTGGAGGGATAGATGTGAATATTTGTGCAAACTTTGATATTCTGTTTTATCTCTCTCACCCAAGAAATAAATACGCAGAACAAACGTTGTTTGAAATCAACACTATGCTTTACTTGGCCGAATTGCTCAGCATATATGACGGATGCAATGCTCAAAAATGGGGATACGGATTTGCACGAAATAAATATGGCGCTCCTGTGAGTATTGAGCTTATGGAAGAAGTAGAGTTCTTATGCGCAAAAGGTTATCTCTCAAAAGATAGTTCCGGATACTATCGAATTTCAGATACAGCATCTCTCAATTCGATTTTATCAATATCAAAATCCGGCATTCTGGGGTGGCGTTCCAAATATATCGAGGTGGTGTTTGACTCATTATTGACCAAATCTTTTCCAAGAGTTGTGCGTGCTGTGCAAAATGAGCCGGGTATTAGCCTTTTAGAGAGCATAAATCGAACAAGCACATTACTGGAATCGAGCTTAATAAATGCCCTTTATGAAGACTTTGGCGTATTGAAAGAAATAATCGGAGATCCACAAATCGACCTGGTTGTTCCGGCTTCTTTGTGGATTGATTATCTGTCTGTTCAAAAGCAATAGGAGAATATCAATGTTAGATAGAGAGACCGTAGAGCGGTTATTGCAAAATAATTTGGATGCAAAACTGAATAGCGAACTTTCAAAGTATGGATATCAGCTGGATGCCGCTCATAAACTCTTTCGTTTTATTACCAGCATTTTTGAGCGGACTCCTCCTGAACTCATTACATGGAAGTTTAAAGTTATTATGCCGGTTGGAGACTGGGACTTCAGTCAAAAAATCATCCTAAACTTTCATCGAATGAATGAAGTCTTTACATCTGAATGTGCATTTATAATTGTAGATAGCAATTTGTATCTGATTGAACCTTACGAGGCGGATTACTCTGGTCGTGATCATATTTGTTATCAATATAACGCCCCTCAAAATGAGTCCCTAACCATAAAGGACAAGCAGTTTCAGTTATCTGAATACTACGACTCTGCTATAACCAGTATTTTTGCTCAACCTACATATAAAGAACTGGACGAAGCAATGGACTATTACAATACCAGATATGTACGAGATTCCTCGTGCGCAGTGCTTTCACAAATATGGACAGACGAGGCTAAAAGAGAATTTGTTCAAAAACCAGAACATTTCATGCGAGACTCTTTATGGCAGTGCCTACAGAATATTTTACGGAACCATACTGTCAAGCGGGAGCAAATTGTTGATGCAACACATCCCGTTGACATTAAAGTAACTTGGCCCGCAATAAATAATGTTGCATTAATTGAAGTGAAATGGCTGGGCGATTCCGGCCAAACACAATATCGTGATGCACGAGCAAACGAAGGCGCAAAGCAATTAATTGATTATCTGGCGTCATCCGTCCAAGAGGAACCAGACAAACATTTCGTAGGATATCTAACGGTATTTGATGGGCGTCGCGGAAAGACAAGCAATCAATACGAGCGGCAAGAAATAAACTATAGATCAGAGTATTCTTCTCATCCGAGCATGAACTACAGAAGATTTTATATGGCGGAATGTGTGTGATCGTTGTTTGATTTTCCGTTACTA